>JGI24708J26588_10002744_pt1 | contig 13193 bp, 13 predicted proteins | sample BioPla1DNA2_FD_26588 | JGI IMG/M metagenome (IMG submission 26588) | reverse complement strand
AGACCCGTCCATTGACCTAAGAGAAAAAAAGATGTCTTGGGTAACGGGTAACATTACCCATGTATAAAGGGTGATGTAAGGGGAGGCTTTGTTTGGTGAAAGGTCTAGGAATAATCGGTTTGGGAGCCATGGGCAGTGCTCTGGCTCGGCGCATGGCTATGGCTGAAGTTGTGCAAAAACGGGCCGTGTTTTTGGCGGATGTACGGCGGGAACATGTTGCTAGCCTCGCGGATCAGCTTGGCTCGAGTGTTGTTGAGACAGAGGCTATTGGGCAGGTTGCCGATACCATAATCTTGGCAGTGAAACCTGGGCAGGTAGGACAAGTACTGTCGGCACTAAGACCTAGCCTTACGCCTGAGCACCTACTTATCTCCATTGCGGCGGGCATATCATTGGGTGATCTGGCTGCCGCGACTAGTCTTAGCCAACCCATTATCCGGGCTATGCCCAATACGCCGTGTCTGATTGGCAAAGGGGCCATAGTACTTAGCTCCAACAATAACGTGAGCGCAGCCCAGTTAGAACTGGCCCAAAGACTTCTGGAGGCCACAGGCAGGGTGTGGCTGCTCCCCGAAGAGCAGATGGATGCCGTCACGGCTGTATCCGGCAGCGGGCCCGCTTATGTTTATCTTTTCCTGGAGGCACTGATTGATGGAGGCGTTGCTGCTGGGTTGAGCTATTCAACTGCTACAGAATTGGCAATACAGACAGCGATTGGGGCTATCCAGATGATGATGGAGACTGAAGATCATCCCGCTGTTCTAAGGAACATGGTTACCTCTCCGGCGGGGACAACAGCTGCCGCTTTACGGGAGTTTGAGAAAGGCAATTTTCGCAGTACGCTCATCGAGGCGGTTCTAGCCGCATGGGACCGCTCCAAAGAGCTGCAAGGCGAGTAGGGAGGTCAAGACCCTTGAGATGGCTTGCGTATTTCATCAATCTTGGATTTAGCATTTATCGGTGGATTATTATAGCTCGGTTCATCATGTCTTGGATGCCCAACATAGATTATTACCATCCGGCAGTGAGGTTTATTTATACGGCAACCGAGCCAATCTTGGCGCCCTTCCGCCGAATACTGCCCACCATAGGCGGTATAGACTTTTCACCCATTTTGGTGTTTTTGGTGATTGATTTTATCCGCGGTGCCATAGTCCAAGCACTATACTTATTATAGGATGTGAACCTGTTGGCGATATTGGATAAGTCTCGCTTTGTCGGGCACCTGGAAGGCTCTGAGAAGGAGCTGGGTTTGCGTATTCTCGATCTGGCCTCCCAGGCATATGAAAGGAATGAGCCCACTTATTCGGATTTTCTTGATCCCCGGGGGCAAGAGATAGCCGTAGGGATAGTCCGAGGGACGGGCTTTCTGGCTTACCGGCTGGATGGGGGTTACCGAGGAGCGGAAAGGCAGCGTCTGGCTGTTTACCCTGATTATTACCCTGGAGAACGAGTGGATATACCCTTGGGTGCTGTCAATATTGAGGGTACTACCGAATTTGTGGGAGTTAGCCACCGGGATTTCCTCGGGGCGGTACTGGGATGTGGTATAAGACGGGAAAAAACGGGAGACATTCTCCCTACTGACCGGGGAGCGCAGGTGATTTTGGCTCCGGAAATAATGCCGGTGATAACCAGTCAGTTGCAGGCGGTACAGAAAGTGCCAGTCGTTGTTGAGGAGATTGACCTAGAGCAGCTGGAAGCTGCGCCTTTGCATGTTAAAGAGATTCGGACCACTGTTGCCTCCTTGCGGCTGGATGCTGTGGCTAGTGCTGGCTTTGGAACATCTCGCAGTCAAATGCTGCGGGAGATCAAAGCCGGTCATGTCAAGGTCAACTGGAAATCAGTAGACAGTCCCGCCTATGGGATTAAGGTGAGCGACATATTATCTATTCGGGGCAGGGGGCGGGTGGAAGTTGCCGAAGAGCTCGGCGTAACCCGCCGAGGCCGCATAAGCCTTTTACTCAAGCGATATACCTAAGGGGGTGGGTGGATGTTACGGCCAATCGATATCCATCACATGGAGTTCAAGCAGGTTTTTCGAGGATATAATAAAGAACAGGTAGATGATTTCCTATCCAAGATAGTATCGGAATATGAATCCCTGTATCAGCAAAACCAGGAACTGCGGGATCGGATTGACGAGCTCAAAACGCAAGTCAATCGCTATTCTGATGTGGAAGATACTCTGCAGGAAACCCTCGATTATGTGAAGCAATCCTCTAGTGAGATCAAACACAGCGCAGAGATAGCAGCGAGGCGCACAATTGAAGAAGCCAAGTTGGAGGCAGAACATATTTTAGAAAACGCCAGAAGCCAAATGGGTGATGAGATTCGCAAGGCCCAAGAAGCCTTGGAGTTTCGCAGACGCATGGTACGACAGCTGGAGATGCAGTTGCGACGTTTGCTGGATGAAGTTAGGCAACTAGCACCCGGTGATGAGGATAGTGAGACCGGGGTTGCTGCTGGTCGACCCCGGCTGACGGGAGTGGTCAGTGAGGAAGACTCGGAGGAGACTGAAGAGGTCTAGGTGTATTTCATGCATCCGGTCCTTGCCATTGATCTCTTGGGCAGTTTACCTTATAATATATTCGATCCAGGCTGCGCTAAGTGGCCTACTATAGAAAAAGCTATGAAGGGGAAAGTAGGAAGCCGGAAGTGGGTTCAGCGAATCGGGATTAGTGAAAGCCCGGTCCCATGGGCATAACCGAAGATCACCCTGGAGCTGCCCGGTGAACGGTAGGAAGCTGCCTAATAACCAGGGTCGGTATGATGCCCGTTATAGCCATCGTAGAGTGGACGCAGGTCGCTATTTGGGCGACCTGGGTCAATTGGGGTGGTACCGCGGGTCCTCTCGTCCCTATGGGATGAGAGGATTTTTGTTTTGCACGCAGCAGCACGGCAAATGTGGTTTTGCCGGGAGGAGGTCATTTTCATGGATTATCAGGATACGGTTCAACTACCAAAAACAGAGTTTCCCATGCGGGGCAACCTACCCAAGAGGGAGCCAAAGATACAAAAGCATTGGAAGGAAGCGGATTTCTACGGACAGCTGCGACAAAGGCGACAAGGCCAGCCTCAGTTTATCCTACACGATGGCCCACCCTATGCCAACGGGCATATTCATCTGGGTACTGCCGTCAACAAAGTGCTAAAGGACATAGTGATCAGGTCCCGTTCCATGTCCGGGTATGATTGTCCGTATGTCCCGGGCTGGGATGTCCACGGATTACCCATTGAGTTTGCTTTGATTCGAGCATTGGACGTGGATCGCCATTCTCTATCCCCCGTTGATTTCCGCAGGAAGTGTCGAGATTTTGCCATGCAATGGCTTGACGTGCAGAGAGATGAGTTCGAGCGGTTGGGCATCTGGGGTGAATGGGAGGAACCCTATATCACCATGGATCCTAAGTACGAGGCCAAGCAGATTGAGATCTTTGGCAATATGGTAAATAAAGGCTACATTTACAAGGGCCTAAAACCGGTCTACTGGTGTGCGGATTGCGAATCGTCCTTGGCTGAGGCAGAGGTAGACTACAAAGATCATACTTCCCATTCTATCTATGTGAGATTTCCCGTGGTAGATGGCCAGGGGAGAGTTCCCAACAGTGCCGAGGCATATCTAGTGGTTTGGACTACTACTCCTTGGACCTTACCGGCCAACGAAGCAGTAGCAGTGAATCCTCAGTATAAATATGTGTTGGTAGAAAGCGATGTCGGTAGGCTCATAGTGGCGGAAGAGCGCCTGGCGGCGGTGGCTGAAGCAGCCGATCTGGAGAAACTAGATATTCTCCAACGCTGGTCCGGTACTGAGTTAGAAGGTGTGCTATATCGTCATCCCCTCAAGGACAAGACGTGCCCTGTAATTTTGGGTGATCATGTCACACTGGAGCAGGGCTCGGGCTGCGTTCATACTGCTCCTGGCCATGGGCTAGAAGACTATGCCGTGGGCGTCAAGTATGGTTTGCCGGTTTTCGCCCCGGTAGATTCCCAGGGTCGGTTTACGGAGGCGGCTGGTAAATACGCTGGTTTGAAGCTGGAAGCTGCCAACGAAGTTATCGTAGGAGATCTGAAGGACATGGGCCTGTTGCTTAAAGAAGAGGAGCTTGTTCATCAGTATCCGCATTGCTGGCGGTGNAAAAACCCCATAGTCTTTCGAGCTACAGAGCAATGGTTTGTGTCCATAGAGGACTTCCGTGAGGAGGCTCTCGAGGCTATCAAAGCCGTTGAGTGGATTCCTAAATGGGGGGTTGATCGGATCAGCAATATGGTGCGGGAGCGCAATGATTGGTGCATTTCCAGGCAGCGCCTTTGGGGTCTGCCCATACCCATTTTCTACTGTGAAGCTTGTGGCGAAGCGTTGGTAAACGAAGCCACTATCAAGGCGGTGGCAGATCTATTCCGTCGAGAAGGTTCTGATGCTTGGTTCACCCATGAAGCAGAAGCTATACTACCACCGGGGGCTAAGTGCCAGGCTTGTGGCCATGGGTCGTTTGTTAAAGAAAAAGACATTATGGACGTCTGGTTCGATTCCGGTTCCAGCCACATGGCAGTTCTCGAGCAAAGGGATGGGCTGCGTTGGCCGGCAGATCTTTACCTAGAGGGCAGTGACCAACATAGAGGCTGGTTCCAGTCGTCGCTTCTTACTTCCGTGGCAGTACGAGGCGTGGCACCGTATAGAGCTGTTTTGACCCATGGCTTCATTGTAGATGGGGACGGCCGCAAGATGTCCAAATCTGTTGGCAATACTGTGGCCCCGGAAGAGATTATCCATCGCTACGGTGCCGATGTATTTCGACTGTGGGCTGCCTCGGCGGACTACCGAGGTGATATTCGGGTCTCGCCGGAGATTCTAAAGCAGATGGGAGAGGTCTATAGACGAATTCGCAACACCATGCGGTTCATGCTAGGTAATATCGCAGATTTTAGCCTGTCAGATCATCGTGTGGCTACTAAGGATCTCTTGGAAGTAGATAGGTATATACTCGATCAGTACTATGATTTGGTGGAGAAAGTTATTAAGGCGTACACTGATTATGAATTTCACACTATGTATCACGGTGTGCACAATTTCTGCGCAGTAGACTTAGGCGGCTTCTACCTGGATGTGATCAAAGATCGGCTTTACTGTGATGCTCCCAACTCCAAGAGTCGTCGAGCAGCCCAGACAGTGATAACGGAGATCCTCTTAGGGCTTGTGCGGCTAATAGCACCGGTCCTGGTCCATACGGCGGAGGAAGCATGGCAACACTTGCCCTCAGAGCTGCAAGAAGATGCTGCTAGCGTACATTTTACTACCTGGCCTAGGATCGACCGAGAGCGTTTTCCAGCCGAGCTAGGGGAAAAGTGGGCCGATTGCATGGTTATTCGACGGGAAGTAGACAAGGCCTTGGAAATGGCTAGAACGGAGAAGACAATCGGCAGCTCCAACGATGCCGCGGTTACTTTATATCCAGATGAAGGCTTCCGAAAGGTTTTGGCTGAATTTACCCTGCCGGAACTAGAGGCGCTATTTATCGTCTCCGAAGTGGAAATTGCCTCCGAAAACGAGGTGGCTCCTGCCGAGGCTTGGGATGGTTTGGAAGGACGGATCAAAGTACTGGTCCGTAAGCCTCAGGGGAAGAAATGTGAGCGATGCTGGCGCTATTCGACCTTTGTTGGAAGTATAGGCGACCATCCAGATCTGTGCCAGCGCTGCTTCCACGTTGTAACCGAAGGCTAACTACGGCTGGCAGCCGGAAAGATCAATGCACCCACCGCAGCTCTTGATACATCCAGCCGGGGGTGCATTTTTCTATCCCGCGACTGTCCAAAAGGAAGTGATTTTGTCGTATCCCTAGGGCAAACTATAGGGGATTTCCATGAGCGATTCGGTGGGGATAGTCAAATATGGCAGAGATCAACAATAAGCTAATGGAATCGTTGATCCGACGGCTCGATGAACTCGGTGAAGCAATGGAAAGGGCCAGCATTGCTGAGTATATCGAGCTATTTCGTCGTCCTCGACGCCTTTTGTATCTCAATTTTCTGGCAGGTGTGTTTAGGGGTTTTGGTATAGCTGTGGGATTTACAGCGGTGGGTGCCATCTTCTTGTACCTTCTGGGCAAGATAGCTTCATTGAATCTACCCTTGATTGGCAGGTTTTTGGCAGAGATTGCCCGGATAGTGGAAGTAGAGNTTCATCGCTTACCTTAAGCATGGACGAGACAACAATGATACACCAGAAAAGGATGATGATCATGGGGAAAGGGTTCTTTGATGAGTTACGAGACAAGCTCTATGGAGAAAAGGCAGAACTAGAGCGCACCCTAGCTAGTATCGATAAGGAGCTATCCAGACAACTTAAGGATTCAATAGGCGAGCTATCCAGCTATGATCAGCACGCAGCAGATTTAGGGCAGGAGACCTTTGAACGGGGGAAGGATATCGCGCTGCGAGAAAATACCCGCCGCCTACTAGATGATACTAACCGTGCTATAGAGGCCATGGATGTGGGGGCGTATGGNATATGCCAAACTTGCGGCCGTCCCATAGATGACCAGCGANTAAGGGCGATTCCGTGGACGACACAATGTTTCGAGTGCAAGAATACAAAGGAGAGTGTAGGCGACAGAAGGTATCGCCCTGTGGAGGAGTTAGCTCTTCCCTACGATCTGACGGATCCCGATATGGTAGGATTCGATGCTGAAGATACTTGGCAGGCAGTGGCCCGCTTCGGCACCGCTAATACCCCTCAAGATATTCCCGGTTCCGTGGAATATGGAGAAGTGTATATCAATGCCGATGAAAATATCGGCGTTGTGGAACCCATCGAAGCAATAGAGAGTGAAGGCCTTCTTTCCACAAACTGGGATACAGTATATCCCTTGCCACAATCAAGAAGACGACGACCAGCCGACGGAGGCTACGGTGAAGAGTATGATCTTGATGAACCATAGCTTGCCTAGTACCTTGAGTCTATGCTAATATGAGCGCAGAGCCAGGCTAGGGGAGGGAGACCGTCTTTTGGGTTTCGTAATNGGGGGCATATGCTTAGTTCTATTTGATCAGATCACCAAGTGGATAGCTGCGCAGCAACTTCAGGTAGGTCATTCAGTGCCCTTACCAGGCCATGTGGTCTACTTGACGTTGGTACATAACCCCGGCGCTGCCTTTGGCATCTTGGCACACGCTACTGGTTTGCTGATTCTCCTCACTTTGGCGGTATTGGCTATTGTTTGGGCTAACCGGCGTAAGATTGGCAAGCAGCCGCTGTGCTTTAAGCTCGGATTGACTTTAGGTCTATCCGGTGCTATAGGCAATCTCATCGATCGGCTGCGGTTTGGTTATGTTATCGATTTTCTAGACGTGAGAATTTGGCCCGTGTTCAATGTGGCAGATGTAGGAATCGTTGCCGGCGTAGCATTGCTTTTTTGGTCAATCATCAGATCAGGGCAAGAAGCCAACATATAGCTGATTGGCGATACAGATAGCAAATACAAAGGGGGGTGGGGCATGTGGAGCTAGGGGCACGGCAGCTACAGTTTNTTGTGGAAGAGGGTAGAACAGGATTGCGATTGGATCACTATCTCACCCAATCCATACCAGGGAAGTCTCGCTCCTTTTTGCGCAAGCTGCTGGATCAGGGACTGGTGACAGTTAATGGCAAGCATGTCAAGGCAGGGTACATGGTTGCTCTTGGTGACCAAATCCAGGTGGAAATTCCGCCTGTCAGAACTCTTTCGGTGGAGCCGGAGGAAATAGCCCTAGACGTTATCTATGAAGACGCCGATATTATAGTCATCAACAAGCCACCAGGCATGGTTGTTCATCCGGCGGCAGGGAATCTCAATGGCACTCTGGTGAATGCTCTGCTTGCCCACTGTACAGACTTATCAGGGATAGGTGGCATTCACAGACCAGGTATTGTCCACCGGCTGGATAAGGATACTTCGGGGGTCATAGTGGCTGCGAAAACCGATGCTGCTCATAAAGCCTTAGCTCGTCAGATCAAGGAGCGAACAGCGGAGCGATGGTATCTGGCCCTGGTGCATGGCAACATAGGCGTAGGTGAGGGATCTATTGATGCTCCCATAGCGAGACATCCTGTCCGCCGCAAGCAGATGGCAATAGTCGCCAAGGGGCGTGCTGCCCGTACCCACTATATTGTGCGGGAGCGATTCGGCGACTATACCTTGGTGGAGTGTCATCTGGAGACAGGTCGCACCCATCAAATACGAGTCCATATGGCTCACATCGGCCATCCCATCGTCGGCGATGGAGTCTATGGGCCGAAACAGAATAAGCTGGGTATGCCCCGTCAAGCTCTCCATGCCTATCATCTGGGCTTTATCCACCCAAGAACTGGTGATTTACTTGCTTTCAATGGACAACTACCGGAAGATATGGCTAGGATACTAGCTATACTTCGATATCAGATTGCTGCACGCTCGAAAAGGGGCACTGTGATGGGGCAGCCATCACAGCATGGCGTTGACAAAGCCGGCATGCGGTGATACACTTGGCTTGGAATACAATGCCTTTAAACTGGCCCTGTGAGGTCGGCAAGGTATCTGAGACGAGTTTGTTGTCTCCTTGCTGCGATCTGCGTGGGCAAGGAGATTTTGCTTTTCGGTTCGATGGACAAGGAGGAGGGCGAGAGGTGGGCCTAGTTGAAAAAGCCCAGATCATGGATGAAGCGGCCATTGGTCGGGCCCTGATCCGCATAGCTCACGAGATCTTGGAACGCAATCGAGGTGTAGAGCATCTTCTCTTGATTGGCATCCGGACTCGAGGTGTACCCCTGGCCCGGAGGTTGGCTGAGCAGATTCAGAGAATTGAGGGGAAGACTATACCAGTAGGCATACTGGATATTACTCTCTATCGTGATGATCTGAGTACAATTGCAGAACAACCAGTGGTTCACGAGACGAAGCTCCCCGGGAATATTAACGGGAAGATAGTTGTCTTAGTAGACGATGTCCTTTTTACCGGTCGTACCACCAGAGCGGCCATGGATGCTTTGGTTGACTTTGGCAGGGCCCGCCAGATTCAGTTGGCGGTTCTCATTGACAGAGGCCATCGGGAGCTGCCAATTAGGGCCGATTATGTTGGCAAGAATGTTCCCACATCCCGACGAGAGATAGTTAGCGTCATGCTTACCGAGACTGACGGTGAGGATCGGGTGGTGATTGAGGAGCCCATCGGCNCGGCATAGTATCCATATGTAGTAGGGACAAAGGAATAGTACCTCTTTAAACCAGCCCCGTGAGGCTGAAAAGGGCGAATTGTTAGACTGGCATTACTGCTGCCCTTTGGGGAGCAGTTTTTTTGTGCCATGGGCAGCCCGAGCTGTTCGACTAGAAGTCTGACTATTAATGAGATTGGAGAGGGGTGGAAGACTAGTACTTAAGTTGGGGAGTGCCAATGTTCTACATATTTATGGGGAGGTAGTAAAATGTCAGAACTAAAGATAGACGTACATGAAAAACTACCCATGGCCCAGATGATACCTTTGGGTCTTCAGCACTTGTTCGCTATGTTTGGTGCTACGGTACTGGTACCTTTGTTGGTCAATGGCGGAGTTGGTACTACAGTCATTCCCCCTAATGTAGCGCTCTTGACCGCCGGTGCCGGCACCTTGTTATTTTTGGCCATAACACAGTTCAAAGTTCCCGCATACCTTGGCTCCTCATTTGCCTTTATTGCGCCCTTGATTGCTGTAGGCACCCAATATGGACCAAGCTACGCATTGGGCGGTGCTGCGGCCGTAGGCCTTCTTTACGCTCTGGTTGCTCTTGTAATATCTTTGATTGGCGTTGATTGGCTTGATCGGGTGCTGCCGCCAGTCGTCATCGGCTCGGTGATTATCGTCATAGGGTTGGGGCTGGCTTCCACCGGTGTGGGGATGGCGGGGCTTTCCGGAGAGCAGGTGAGTTTGGCTAACGTGGATGTGCGCATTTCGCTTTTCACCTTAACGGTGGCGATTCTGGCATCTGTATTCTTCAAAGGCTTCCTGGCTGTCATACCTATTTTGATTGGGGTAGTCGCCGGCTATGTTTTTGCCTTGCTGCAAGGGGCTGTTGACTTGACTCCGGTACGAGAGGCGGCATGGTTTGCCTTGCCCGCGGGGCATCGTGTGGCTTTTTCTTGGCAGGCGACTGCAGTCCTAGTCCCTGTTGGTCTAGTGACGATTGCTGAGCATTTAGGAGATATTCTGGTGCTTAGCAGGGTGGTGGACCGGGATTATTACAAGGATCCCGGGTTGCACAGGACCATATTGGGTGATGGCCTGGCCACCATGCTGGCTGGTTTCTTGGGCGGACCACCCAACACTACCTATGGGGAGAATATTGGTGTCATGGCCATAACCGGGGTCTACTCTGTCTGGGTTATCGCTACTGCTGCAGTGATGGCCATTCTGCTATCGTTTATGCAGAAATTCGGGGCTCTTATTCAGACCATACCTGAACCAGTGATGGGTGGTATCACCATCATGTTGTTTGGCGTCATAGCTTCTTCCGGAATAAGAACTTTGGTGGAAAGTGGCATCGATTTCGGCCATAAGCGCAACCTGATTATCTCCTCGGTGATTTTGGTGCTAGGCATCGGTGGTGCTAAGCTGCAATTAGGGCCCATTACCCTCGAAGGCATGGCTCTCGCCGCCATAGTCGGTATCGTGCTTAATCTAGTGTTACCTTCTGAGATGAATGCGAAAGATCGGGTGAGTAGTCGGTAGGGTACTAGAAATTGGCTAGACGATGATCCGATTAGGATCATGCTGAGGTCTTCGATTGACCTGGTCAATGGCTTTCAAGAGGCCCTTTAGAATATCTAGCTGCAGCTGCTTATTTTGGAGTTCTAGTGCGACGAGGATGCGGCCCCGAGGCGATGTGGCATACCTGGGCGGCAGATGATTTGCAGCCAGGGCCACAACGTCTTCTTTACACTGGGAGCATTGGCAAGTCATAGCATCGGCATGGGTGGCAAGGTGCCTATTTAGCTGGTACCGAATCTCTTTGACGATATGATTCTCCAGTGACACTATTATCAACTCCTTATTGGCATGCTACTTATGATGATTCGTCAAGACAGGTCTGGATTCCTTGGCAAATCGTGGTCAAATGGTCATAAGGAAAGCTGGTGCCGCTGACACGGGCCCAAAGTACTATGGAACGCGTATGATGTTTGCGGGGATTGACAAGCAGTAGGCAGCGGGGCTAGAATAAAGATGAAAACAAGTAGGCCTTGCGACTGGCGGATAAAGGTGGAGCACCACCGGGGAGCAGGGCTGGAATGGATTAGCCGACCGCCTGGGCATCATAGCTCAGGCGGTTTTTTTGTGTTGTTAGGCGCGTTAGCCATTTGGCGTCGTAACTTAATCGAAATCACTGGTAGCTGAGCTAGAGCAGTCACACGAGTCAGATTGGAGAAAGGAGAAACGTAGATTGCAGATCAAGAGAGCTCTGATCAGTGTCTCTGACAAGAAGGGGATTGTTGAATTCGCTCGGGGTCTTACTAAGCTAGGAGTGGAGATTATCTCCACGGGGGGGACATATGCCGCCTTAGATGAGGCAGGTGTTCCCGTGGTGGCTGTCCAGGATATTACTGGTTTTCCAGAGTGTCTAGGAGGCAGGGTAAAAACGCTGCACCCTTCTATTCACGGAGGCATCTTGGCCAAGAGGGATAATCAGGTACACCTAGATGAACTAAAGGAACTAGGTATTCAGCCGATTGATCTTGTGGTAGTGAATCTCTACCCCTTTGCTCAAACGGTGGCTAAGCCCGGTGTCACCCTAGGGGAAGCGCTGGAGAACATCGATATCGGTGGACCCACTCTGATTAGGGCCGCGGCAAAGAATTTCCCGCAAGTAGCGGTCATAGTAAGTCCAGAGCGCTACGCTGAGGTACTGAAGCTTCTGCAAGAAAACAATGGTATGCTACCCGAACAGGTGCGCCGGAATTTAGCCTTAGAAGCCTTTGGGCANACAGCCCAGTACGATACCATCATCTATGGGTATTTGGCGAAAACAGNCGGCCAGATCAACGGTCCTTTGGGGACCGATGTCGCAAAAGGCGACGGTTTCCCAAGGCAAGGCTTTCTCGCGATGACCTTACAGCAGAATTTACGCTATGGAGAAAATCCCCATCAACAAGCAGCTTTTTATCGGGATCAGTATCCGCCCGCCGATGCTCTGTGCCAAGCAGAACAACTCCATGGCAAAGAGCTTTCCTTCAATAATATAAACGACGGCGCGGCGGCGGTGGAAATGGCTAAAGTGTTTGCCGAGCCGGCAGTGGTAGCCATTAAACATGCCAACCCCTGTGGATGGGCCATAGCAGATACACTAGTCGAAGCTTATCAGAAGGCCTACGAGGGCGATCCCGTCAGCATATTCGGCGGTATTATCGCCTGCAATAGGCCAGTAGATGCTGCCACTGCGAGGAAAATGTCGGAGATCTTTCTAGAGGTAATCATCGCTCCTGACTTTGACCAAGATGCCTTAGCCATACTGCAAGAGAAAAAGAACCTGCGCCTCTTGCGATTGCCGGGATTAGCCAATCCGGTAAGAGATAGCTGGTGGGATTGGAAGAGAGTCAGAGGTGGCTGGTTAGTACAAGAGGCCGACACACTTCAGGATGACAAATCCGCTTGGCAGGTAGTTACCGAGACNAAGCCCGCCAAGGAGCTTTGGAATGATCTTGAATTCGGTTGGCAGATAGTCAAATTTGTTAAGTCTAATGCCATTGCTGTAGCCAGAAATGGTATGTCCCTTGGTATTGGGGCGGGTCAGATGAACCGAATCGAAGCCGCCTCCATCGCTCTTAAGCAAGCAAAGGACAAGGCCAAGGGAGCAATTTTGGCTTCTGATGCTTTCTTTCCCTTTGATGATGTTGNAAAACTAGCTGCGGAATATGGAATTGCTGCTATTATCCAACCCGGCGGTTCCATCAGAGACAAAGATTCCATAGTTGCCTGCAACGAGGCTGGAATAGCCATGATTTTCACCGGCAGGAGGCATTTCCGCCACTAATTGTATTGGAAATGACGTTTTTACGATAAATTAACGGAAAGAAGGCAGGAAAGGACGAGCNTAAGGAGAATACAATGTGCAAACGTCAATNTCTTCAGGTCATGACCTGCTGGCGCTTTCAGTAGGGATTGCTCTACGTGGGCATAACCTACATAAAGACAGAGGGTGGGTGTAGATGGC
>JGI24708J26588_10002743_pt1 | contig 13193 bp, 12 predicted proteins | sample BioPla1DNA2_FD_26588 | JGI IMG/M metagenome (IMG submission 26588) | reverse complement strand
AGGGCCTGCTTGGTGCGGAGAATAAAATGGCGCGGGCTTTCGCCCCTCGCCGCCAGGGGCCAGACTTCCTTCAGCTCGATCCCTTCTTGGTTTTCCCCATCCCTTAAGCTAAGGTCAAAGCCCCAGTCAGACTTGCCCTTTGCCAAAACCGGCAGGTAGGTGTCAACCTGGATGGTGCGGACATCCTCCAGCACTGCCCGGACCAGGCGGGGTGTGCGGTCCGCATCCTCGGCCTGGCGGTAGATCCTGGGGTCATCCTGCAGCAGCCAGACAGAGAGCCTTCCCTGATCGTCGGCCCAGTAGAGGGGGATAAAGCGGTCGCCGCCTTCCTTTTGGGCCCAGCTGTTGTCCGAAACGCTTTTCCGCAGGAGAAAGCCAAGATCGCTGCTGTCAGTCTGCTGCTTAAGCACTGTCTGGGCAATCCGCCCAAAGGCTCCGCTCTTAGCAAACTCCAGGGCCCTACCCGGCTCCCTGTCCCCCCAGATCCAGAGGTTCCAGCCATTGTAATCCCCGTCATAGCGGTAATAGTGGAAGGTTACTTCCAGTTCGTCAAAGGCCCGGATTTGCTTGCGCAAATGGGCCGGGGGAGCAAGGTAAACCCTGGGATCGCCTGCTATCAGCCAGATTTCTGCTGTGTCTCCCTTAAAGTCTTCTATATACCTGTCCTGATCGACATCCTTCTCCCAGGAGGCGCCCCGGATCACAAAGCCCAGCCGCCGGTGCTTTTTCGGCACCTGGCACACCGCCATCCTGCCGAAATAATCGGTGTCGGTGAAGTCGACCCAGCGTCCGCCAAAGCCCTGAGGCCACAGCCACACGCCCCAGCCGCTGTAATCGCCGTCATCACGATGATAATGGATGATCACCCTGCGCATCCGGCCATCCTCCCTTTGTTAAGAGGAATTCTCTTTAGAACCCTTTCTTCCTGCCTATTATTGCACTTTTCAAATGGATCTGACTTGNCCGGTGCGATTTCAATAGCNAGCATGAGAATTTGGTACGCAACACTTCCCCCTGGTCAAGGCGGAAAGTCCATCTTTCCCTCCCCTTCGTGGTATAATATCCTCAGTTGAACTGGAAAGGTTGAGATAATGTGTCCCTTGAACTGATTGCTTCCGCCACCTTCGGCCTGGAGTCCCTGGTCGCCGACGAACTGCGCAAACTAGGCTATGAAGATACTAAAGTAGAAAACGGCAAGATCTCTTTCAGCGGAGATGAACTCGCCATTTGCCGCACCAATCTCTGGCTGAGGACCGCAGCCAGGGTGCGGGTTAAAGTCGGCGAATTTACTGCTGAAACCTTCGATGAGCTCTTTGAAAAAACCAAGGCGCTGCCCTGGTCACGCTTTATTCCGAAAAATGCGGAGTTTCCTGTGGAAGGCCGTTCTGTCCAGTCCACCCTCTTCAGCGTCTCCGACTGTCAGGCCATTGTCAAAAAGGCGGTGGTGGAAAGCTTAAAACAGGAGTATAGGCTGGAATGGTTCCCCGAAGACGGGCCCCTGATGAAAATTGAAGTCGCCCTCCTCAAGGATGTGGCCACTTTAACCATAGACACCACCGGCCCCGGGCTCCACCAAAGGGGCTACAGGGCGTTGGCCACAGGGGCCCCCCTCCAGGAAACCCTCGCGGCCGCCCTGGTTACTCTCGCCCGCTACTACCCTGACATCCCCTTTATGGATCCCTTCTGCGGCTCAGGGACCATTCCCATTGAAGCAGCCCTGACGGCCCATAATATTGCCCCCGGGCTGAGGCGGAGCTTTGCCTCGGAAAAGTGGCCCTGGATCTCCCCAGAGCTCTGGCAGAGGGTGCGGGAGGAAGCCCAGGATCTGATTAAGCCTGAAAAACCCGACTACTTAATCGGCACCGATATCGACGAACGGGCGCTGAAGATCGCCCGGCACAATGCCGAACTTGCCGGAGTTGCTGATTCCATCCACTTCCAGCGCCTGGAGGTCAAGGATGTGACCACCAGCAAGAAGTACGGCAAACTGGTGACCAATCCCCCCTACGGGGAGCGGCTGGGGGAAAAAAGCGAAGTGCATCAGCTCTACCGGGAGCTGGCGGAGGTCAAGAAGCGTCTGGACACCTGGTCCTTTTACATCCTCACCTCCTACCCCCATCTGGAAAAGGTCTTCGGCGGCAGAGCCACCAAGCGCCGCAAGCTGTACAACGGCAACCTCGAAACCCAGTATTACCAGTACTACGGCCCCAGGCCCCCCAGGCGCCAGAGCTAAAAGTGCCCCCTGCTGCGATGTGCAGAGGGGGCTTTCTGCCTTTTGGACTTACACAAAGATAAAATACAGGATGCTCGTAACGATGATCCCCACGATCCCTGTGACCAGGGAGGACAGGGTCTGCAGGCGGTAGGCCTGCCCTACCTCCATGTCAGAGAACTGGGCCACAACCCAGAAGTAGCTGTCATTGGCATGGGAAACCGTCATGGAACCTGCACCGATGGCCATTACAGTCAGAGCCGGACCCAGTCCTGAAGCCAGACCCAGGGCGGGCATCAGTGGTGCAATGATTCCCGCGGTTGTAATAATAGCCACTGTAGAGGAACCTTGGGCCGTCTTCAGCGCCGCAGCCAGGATGAAGGGGACAAAGATGCCCACCTGCAAAGTACTGAGAGATTCCGACAGATAGGCGGCGATGGGGGTTTCCCTGATCACCTGCCCCAGGGAGCCGCCGACGCCTGTGATCAGGATGATTGTTCCTGCACTGGCCAAGCCGACGCCGACCCAGTCGCCCAGCACTTCCTTGGTAATCTTGGGCACAGTGAGGAAGGACAAAAAGACACCAATCAGCAGGGCAATATTGGGGTTGCCGATAAAGCTCATAAACGCCTTAAAGGACCCGGTGCCGAAGGGGGCGGAAGGATAGTCCGCTACTGATTTGAGGGCAATCAGGATCACCGGTATCACAATTGGCGCAAAGGAGCGCAGCACAGACGGATACTCCCTCTGCTCTGCCTTGACGTCCTCCGCATCCTCTTTGGGGGCAGGATCAATGTGGATCTTCGATGCGTAATACTTGGCAAAGAAGTAGCCTGCCAAAATGGTGGGGATAGAAACCAGCAGACCTACCAAAATAACCGTGCCCAGGTCTGCCCCAACGGTGCCCGCGGCCGCAATTGGCCCCGGTGTCGGAGGCACAAACACGTGGGTTGAGTAAAGACCCATGCTCAGCGCAATGGCAAACACAGAGAGAGACTGATTGGATCTCGCGGCTAAAGTCCTGTTGAGGGGGGACAGGATAACGAAACCTGAGTCACAGAAAACCGGAATGGACACAACCCCTCCGGTAAAGGCCATGGCCAGAGCTGAGCGAGTTTCGCCCACTATCTTCAGGATGGTGTTGGCCATCACAATTGCCGCGCCGCTCTTTTCCATAATAAAGCCCATGATGGTGCCGGCGGCAATCACAATCCCGATGCCGGCCAGGGTGTTGCCGAAACCGCTGGTAATGGCGCTGACGACCTGCGCCGCGGGGAGGCCGGCAAGCAATCCTACTCCCAGGGATGCCAAGAGGAGCACGAGGAAAGGATGGAGCCTGACCCTTGCCGTCATAACTACAATGAAAGCAATTGCTCCGAGCAACAGTATTAGCAAACCCGGTCCTTGCACACAATTCACTCCTTTGTTCATTAATTTGCCGCGCTGAACAAGCGCACAACTTCAGCTGTTTGGTTTTCCACAAGTTCAGCTCCGTTTTTCATCGCATCTTCCAGACGCATCGGTCGGTTCAAGATTGAAAAGTAAGCAGCAACCCCCTCTCTGTGCAAGATTTCTGCGCTGGGCAGAACGCTTCCCGCAATCACAACGCAGGGAACTCCAAAGTGTTTGGCCCTGCGGGCAACACCCATGGGCACTTTCCCATAGGCTGACTGGGCGTCAAATTTGCCCTCGCCGGTCAAAACGAGGCCGGTTCCCTTAACCTTTTCGTCAAAGCCTAAGACATCCAGCACCAGCTCAATACCGGAAACAAGCGTTCCTCCAAGCAAGGCCATCAGTCCGGCGCCTAGGCCACCGGCGGCACCAGCACCAGGAACGTTTCCCACATTTTGCCCCAGATCCCGCTGTAAAATTCGATCGTAGTTCGCCAGGGCCAGATCCAATAGCGCAACCATCTCCGGGGTAGCGCCCTTCTGAGGTCCGTAGATATGGGCTGCGCCCTGGGGCCCGGTTAAAGGATTGTTCACATCGCAGGCAACCTCAACCGTTACCTGATCCAGCCGGGGATCTCTGCCGCCGGCATCTATCCGTGCCAGACGGGTCAGTTCGCCGCCGCCTTGTCCCAGGGGGTTCCCGTTTTCATCCAAGAAGAGAAAGCCCAGGGCCTGGGCCATTCCCATTCCGCCATCGTTGGTGGCGCTGCCGCCAATCCCGATGATCAAATGGTCGCAGCCAAGATCTAGGGCTTTTCTGATCAGTTCACCGGTGCCGTAGGTGGTGGTCACCAGGGGATTGCGCTTGTCTCTCGGCACCAAAATCAACCCAGAGGCCTGGGCCATTTCGATCACTGCAGTCTGTCCGCCGCCCATCAGACCCATCTTGGCCTGGACAGGCGTGCCAAGGGGACCTGTCACCTCATACTCCAGAAGGCGCCCTCCGCTGGCTGAAACCAGCGAGTCCACCAGGCCTTCGCCTCCGTCGGATAGGGGCAGTAAAGTCAGATTCGCCTCAGGCAGCACCCTTTTTACACCCCGTGCCATCGCCTCTGCCGCTTCCGACGCAGTGAGGCTGCCCTTGAAGGAATCGGGGGCAATCAGAATTGACATCTGCACATTGATCTCTCCCTGTCTTAGAGGGTTTGGATAAAACGCTCGATCTTTTCCAGGGCCTTCTTGATGCTTTCGATGGAGTAGGCGTAGGAAACGCGAATATACCCCTCGCCGCTCTCTCCGAAGGCAGAGCCGGGCACAACTGCCACTTTTTCCGCTTCCAGGAGGCGGTTGCAGAACTCATCTGACGTCATGCCCAAATCAGAGATGCGGGGGAAGCAGTAAAAGGCTCCCTTAGGCTCAAAACAGGAAAGGCCCATATCCCGGAATCCCTGGACAATGGTTTGCCTGCGCTTGTCATACTCGCCTACCATCTCCCTGACTGCAGGCATGCCGTTTTCCAGTGCTTCGACAGCCGCCCACTGGCTCATGGTGGGGGCGCACATTATTACATACTGATGGATCTTCTTCATCGATTCAACCAGTTCAATGGGTCCGCAGGCATAGCCCAGGCGCCAGCCGGTCATGGAAAAGGCCTTGGAAAAGCCGTTGATTAAAAGCGTCTTTTCATACATGCCGGGCAGGGTGGCCATGGAGGTATGCTCAATGCCGTAAACCAGTTCGGCATAAATCTCATCGGCAATAACTAAAATATCGTGCTCCCTTAAGACATCGGCAATGGCCATCAGGTCTTCCTTTTCCATTACCGCACCGGTAGGATTGTTGGGATAGCAGAAGACGATTGCTTTCGTTTTGGGGGTGATAAGTCCGCGAATAACATCGGCAGTCAGGCGGAAATCGTCCTTCTCATAGGTAGGGACCGGTACCGCAACTCCCCCGGCTAAAATGGCGGACGGTGCATAGGATACATAGGTAGGTTCAGGTACAAGTACTTCGTCCCCGGGGTTTACCACTGCACGCAGGGCCAAATCCACCGCTTCGCTGGCGCCGACGGTGACTAATATTTGATCTGCCGGATCATATTCTACACCAAACCGGCTTTCTAAATACTTGCTGATCGCTCTTCTCAGTTCGATTAGTCCCACATTGGCAGTGTAGGTCGTGCCTTTTTCCAGAATGGAACTGATGCCGGCGTCACGGATATGGGCCGGGGTCGGGAAATCGGGTTCGCCAACACCCAGGGAGATCACTCCCTCCATAGAGGCTGCAATATCAAAGAACTTGCGTATGCCCGAAGGCTTAATTTGTTTTACCCTTTCCGATAACAGTTCGTTCATTAACTTAACTCTCCACCTTCCTACTGAACTAATAAATTAGTATTCTTCACCGTATCAACAAATCCTACCGAGAAATAAGATTTCGCAGATTGTCCTAAGGTTCTGAAAGTTAGTCCCCTCTTGATCAAAAAAAGGGCCTGACCCTGCAGGTCAGACCCCTTGCTTTTCAACTTTCACCCTGCGCCTCCAGGGCATCGGCCCGCCATACCAGGAAGATCCCCAGGAGGGTAATCAGGCCGCCCAACACCTCCCGCAGGGCCGGAACTTCACCCAGGACAAAGACTGCCAGAATGGTAGAGCCCAGAGGCTCCCCCAGGATGGTGGCGGAAACCATGGTCGCGGGTACATACTTTAAAGCCCAGTTCAGCGTGTTATGCCCTAATACAGTCGGGACTAGAGCCAGGGAAACAAACATGATCCAGGTCCTGCCGCTGTAGCCTGTCCAGGGCAGTCCGGCAAACATAATGTACAAAGCCAAAACGATACTGGCACTCCCCAGGGTCAGGGCAGAATAAAGGGCCAGGGGCAGGCTTTGCCGCAGCCTGCGGGCGACGATAAAATAGGCCGCCATCATCACCGCTCCCCCCAGGGCCAGGAGATCCCCCGCCAGTTTCGAACTGCCTGCCCCAGACTGGGCTGAACCAACCAGCACGCTGCCAAGCACGGCAACGGAAAGGCCCAGCCACATCGCACCGGTAGGCTTTTCCCCTAAAAAGACCGCGGCCATTAAAAACACCCAGATGGGCTGCGTCGCCACAAGCACCACTGAACTGGCTACGCTCGTCAGCTTTAGGGAGGTCATCCAGAGCAAAAAGTGCAGGGCGAGGAACGCCCCTGCCGTCAGGGCGCTGAGCAGGTGCTGCTTTTTCAGTTTCTGGCTGAAAAGATCCTTCAGAGCTAAAGGCGCGAAAAAAAGGGCGCCAAAAAACATGCGGTAAAAGGCAATCACCGGAGGCGGCGCATCCGCCAGCCGAATCAGGATCGCCGATGTGGATATGGCCGCCACCCCGGCTATTAGAAGTATGATCATTCTTTTTCTGGTCGGCAATGCTCTCCCTCTCAGTCCAGGCGCTCCAGCAGCTGCAGGCGAAATCCCACTGCGTAGATCTCGGCAACTGTCAGGATGCGGCCTTCTTCCGGCCTTTTGTTCAGTTTCAGAGCGATGGCCATTTGCCCTGCTTTTTGCACGTAATCGACGCGGTTCATGGGTACAGGAACTCCCAGGACAGCAGAGAGGACCTCGGCGCTCGCGACATGGCCCACAGCGGACTCAAAGCCCCAGCGGCAAACTAGGCGGCGGGCTTCCTCAAAGTCCAGTTCCGACACCCTGTACAGCCCCTCTGCGGTGCAGACAGGCCCGTTAAAGAGGACCACCGGGTACTGGATCCCGTCTGCCAGCCGAAGCTCCTGCAGCTCCTCAGCGAAATATATTTGCTCTTCCATCAGGCAACCCCCACCATCTTTTTTCACTCCCGGGCAGCAGCCGTCAGACGGTTCTTTCCGTCGGACAGATACTGCCGCAGAACAGCTGCCACAGTCTCCAGAGCAACCTGGTTCCTGCCCCCTTCGGGCACAATCAGATCCGCATACTTCTTGGAAGGCTCCACAAAGGCCTCGTGCATGGGCTTGACCGTCTCCAGGTACTGGGTGCGGACCGATTCCAGGGTTCTGCCCCGCTGCTGCACATCCCGGATCAGTCTGCGCATAATCCGCACATCGGGATCGGTGTCCACAAAGACCTTCAGATCAAATTCCGCCCGCAGAAGGGGATTGTGTAACACCAGAATGCCTTCCACAATAACAATTGTCCGGGGCTCCACTGTTACCGTCCTTGAAGTGCGGACGTAATTAGCGAAGTCATAGACCGGAACCTCAACGCTCCTGCCGGACCTTAACGCCCGCAGATGCGCGATAAGCAGCCCGTCCTCGAAGGCATCGGGATGATCATAGTTTACTTTCAGACGATCTTCAAAACTGAGCTCCGTATTGGCAACATAATATGCGTCCTGGGGCACAATAACACAGCTGTCGCCCAGGGCGCTCTGCAGCGCNTTGGCAAAGGTGGTCTTTCCGGAGCCGGTGCCGCCTGCAATTCCTAAAATGAGCATAATCTTCACCTGTTTTCTTAGATCAATGTAAAACCGAGGGGCAGACACAAGGAAATCATCGCCATTATCAAGAAATACTGTGCAGGAAAGGAGATGAACACTATGAAAAAAGTTGCCCTCGTCATAGCTGAACAGCAGTTTCGGGATGAGGAATACCAGGTTCCCCGGGATCTGCTGCAGGAAGCCGGCTTTGAAGTGCTGACCGTTTCCACAACCACAGACACTGCCGTGGGCAAGCTGGGGATGAAGGTCAATCCGGACACGCTCATCCAGGACCTCAGGCCGGAAGAGCTCGACGCCTTAGTCTTCATTGGCGGCGGAGGTTCGGAACAGTATTTCACAGACCCCCTCGCCCATGAGCTGGCCAAAGCCATGGTGGAGCAGGACAAAGTCCTGGGAGCAATCTGCATCGCCCCGGTTATTCTGGCCAACGCCAAGGTGCTGGAGGGCAAGAACGCCACTGTCTTTCCTGACGGAGCAGATGTCCTCAAGCAAAACGGCGCNAACTACATCGACGTTAATGTAATTGTCGACGGCAAAATCATTACCGGCAACGGGCCGGAGGCCGCTGAAGACTTCGGCCGTGCTTTAGTCAAGCTACTCAGCTAAATAACCTGCTTTGCGCAGTGCGTCTCTAATCGCCCCGCAGGCTTCGCCTGTGGGGGTTTCTATGCGGTGCAGGTGGTATCCGTCTGTCAAAAGGGAAAGAGGCTCGGCCCGGAGCTCCTCCATTCTCGCCGCAAACTGGGCAACCTCAGCCCTGGTGGCAACCTGCAGATTGGCCGTGAGCTCACCGTAGAGGGGATGCTCGACTGTCACATCCAGCACCTTCCCCCCTAAATCCACGATCAGGTTCAGTTCATGGGCGATGGTTTCCCGGTCGCTGCCGTGGCGGACAGCAATGGTGCAAAGATGGGAGGCTGTGGACGCAGGCTTGTAGAGAAAATATCCCTGGGGGGTGGCCACAATCTGTTCACCCCGGGCCCGAAGCACAGCCACATCGCCGACAATCACCTGCCGGGTCACCCCGAACAGGCTGCTTAAATGGGAACCGGTGAGAGGCTGGTCAGCTTCTTTCAGGAGGGCTATAATCTTTTCTCTGCGTTCTTCTTGCGTCATGGTGATTCCCCCTTGATTCCTGCTTGCCAGAGGCACTCCGCTGGTGTATGATACAGGTGTATATACACCTGTTGAACTCAGTTGAGGAGTGAAGATAATGCGCATGACAATAAAAGACCTGCTCTACGGCGCTCTGCTCACCGCACTCGCCCTGTTGATTCCCCTGGCCTTCCAAGGCTGGCTGCAGATAGCAATCCCGCCCTTTTCCGCCACCCTGGCCAGCCACCTTCCGTCCATGCTGGCCATGACTATCAGTCCCTGGGTTGCAGTCCTGGTGGGCCTTGGCTCAAGCCTGGGCTTTCTAGTGACTCTAGGGCCCATTATCGCCCTGCGGGCCTTTATCCACGCCATCTTCGGCGCCGTCGGAGCTAAAGCCTACCGGAAAGGCCTCACCCTCTGGCAGGTGCTGCTGATTACCCTGCCCATCCACGCCTTGGGGGAGGCGGCAGTTGTGATGCCCTTCGGTTTCAGCCTCTACCAGGCACTGATTGTAGTCGGCCTGGGCACCGCACTGCACCATGCGGCCGACAGCGCCATTACCCTTGCAGTCTACGGTTCCCTGCGCAAGGCAGGGGTGCCTTTAGGCCTGCCCGGCAAAGGCACTGTGCGCCAGGCGTAGCGATTCAATAATTTCAATATGCTGGGGACAGACTGCCTCACACTGGCCGCAGGCGGCACAGCGTCCGGCATCCTCCTCTTTTTTCGCCAGGTTCTCATACATCCAGCGGGATCCGTCAAAATTGTTGTAGATGCTGGCATCATTAAACATGCTGAAGATGCGCGGAATCGCCACATTCTCGGGACAGGGCAGACAGTACCTGCAGTCGGTGCAGGGCACCTGCACACGGCTGGAGTAAATCTCCCTGGCCTTTTTGATCAGGGCCAGCTCCTCCCTGCTCAGCGAATTGGGAGCGGCCTCCGCCATAATCCGGATGTTTTCTTCTACTTCTTCCATGCGGTTCATGCCGCTCAGGATCAGGGAAACCTCAGGATGGTCCGCTACCCAGCGGAAAGACCATTCAGCCGGAGTCCGCTGCACTGGGGCTGAGGCGAACAGTTCCTCAATCTCCTCCGGCAGGTTGCGCACCAGGCGCCCGCCCCGGAGAGGCTCCATCACAATAACCCCCAGGCCCTTGGAAGCGGCATACTTCAGGCCGGCCAGTCCTGCCTGGTAGTTTTCATCCATGTAGTTGAACTGGATCTGGCAGAAATCCCAAGGGTAGGCATCCGCAATTTCCCGGAANGCGGGCAGCTCGTCNTGGAAGGAAAACCCCACATGTCTGATGAGGCCTTGCGCCTGCGCTTCCTCTAAAAACTCCAGAGCTTCATGTTCCAGTGCCTTGTGCCAAGATTCCAAATTAAGAGAATGAAGCAGGTAAAAGTCCACATAATCTACACCCAGGCGCCCGAGCTGTTCCTGGAAAATGCGGGCGCAGTCCTCAGGCTTTTCTAAGAGCCAGACGGGCATTTTTGTGGCAATATGTACTTTCTCGCGGTACCCGTCCTGAATTACCTTCCCCACAAACTCCTCACTCTTGCCGCCATGGTAGTTGTACGCAGTGTCCAAGTAATTGACACCGGCATCGATGGCAGAGCGAACCATGGCCATCGCCTGCTCTTCATCGATTTCGCCGCTGGGCAGCGTCGGCAGCCGCATGCAGCCAAAGCCCAGCAGGCTTACTTCTACTCCAGTTCTGCCTATGATTCTCCTTTGCACGTAATCACCCCTTTCTGTTTAATTCTAACCCTGCTTACTCTTTCCCTGCTGCCCACAAAAAACAGGAAAAGCAAAGGCAAGGGAGAACTGTGTCACTGGACAAGGAGTGAGCAGCATGAACAGTCAAGTTTTCCTAAGCATACTCGCTTTTTTCATCGGCGCACTTGTAACCTATGCGGTGATGATTAAACGGCAAACCGCCCTCCAGGCCAGACTGCATGTCCTGGAGGAAAGCAGGGCCCAGGAAAGGGAGTATCTGGCCAAGGTGGAAAGCCAGTTTCAGGCATCCTTCCAGAATCTGGCCCAGGAGATTCTCGAGACCAAGGCCTCTGCCTTAAGCACGCACAATCGCGAGGAGCTCCAGGCCCTCCTGGACCCCCTGCGCCAGCGCCTCCTGGAATTTCAGCAAAAAGTGGAAACCACCCACCGGGAAAGCATGATTAAAATCGGCACGCTGGAAAAGGTAGGGCTTGCGATGTCGGAAGAGGCCCAGCGCCTTGCCAAGGCGCTGAAGGGCGAAGTAAAAACCCAGGGCGACTGGGGGGAGATGATTCTGACCAGCATTCTGGAAGCATCGGGCCTGAGGGAAGGGCATGAGTTCATCCTCCAGGGTGCAGGTCTGGAGCTCAGGAGCGAGTCAGGCACCAAGATCCGCCCCGACGCTGTGGTCAGGCTGCCGGAAAACCGGCACCTGATTATCGACTCCAAGGTGTCTCTGGTGGCCTATGAGCGCTACTTGGCGGCAGATGACAAAACCGAGCAGGAAANCCAGCAAANGGATCTGGTCCGCTCGGTCAANGCCCATGTGGACGGGCTGAAAAACCGCTATTACCAGCAGCAGAAGGGGATCAACTCCCCAGACTTTGTCCTGCTCTTCATGCCCCTTGAGCCTGCCTANGCCCTGGCGCTGCAGGCTGATGCCGGCCTGTTCCAGTATGCCTGGGAGCGGAAAGTGGTGATCACCACCCCCACCACCCTGATGGCCACCCTCTGGATTATCGCCAACATCTGGCAGCAAGAGCACCAAACCGCCAATGCCCTGGAAATTGCCAGGCAGGGCGGAGCCCTCTACGACAAGCTGGTGGGCTTTGTCGATTCCCTGGAGAATGTGGGCAGGCTCCTGGAAAGGTCCCAGGCCGCCTACAGCCAGGCCTTCAACCAGCTGAAAAGCGGCAGGGGCAACCTGATCAGCCGCGCGGAGAACCTGCGGGCTTTAGGCGTCAGCAACGCCAAGTCCCTGGATCCGAACCTGGTCCAGGAAGCCCTAGAAGCAGAAGAGCTAGAGAGCCTCGCTTAGTTCCCGCAGCTCAAGCCGAAGGGTCACATGCCCGTTTTCCGCCACAGCAACAGCTGCAGAACCGTGGTAGTCTCCCTTCCCAGGGGAGACTCCGCCCTTGACATTGACCCAGGCCTGAACGGTGTACTCCCCTGGAGGCAGATTGAAGCGCTCTGCATCTGCTTTCAGGGGAGCTTTTGCTTCCAGCGTACCCCCCCGCCCGTCGCTGATGATCAGGGTCAGTTCGGTAATTTCCTTCACCGCCCACTCCGCGTTCACCAGACCGTAACCAAATTCTTCATCCCAGCCAGGGAGACCCAAGTCCATGGCAGTCTCGGCCAGGATGGCGCGTACCTCCCGGGGGGCTATGCCCTGGGCCAGCATCAGGCCGGCCACCCCGGAAACCAGGGGTGTGGCGAAGGAGGTTCCCTCCTCAAAGCTGGGCGGGGCCACTACATCCAGGTTTGCTCCGTAGTGTGAGTAGGGCGCCCGCACCGGTCCCTCCGGCTCTGGGGAAATCGCCCCAACCGCAATAGCCTCGGGAAACCTCGCGGGATAGAACAGGCCGGGAGATTTCGGCCTGGGCATTGTGTTACCGGCAGCCGCGATAATCAGCACATCCGTCTCCCTGGCAATCAGCTGGACTGTTTTCTGCAACAGGCTGGAGCCGGAGGACTGCCCCAAAGAGAGGTTCATAATCTGGCAGGGATAGGGATTGCTGACGGAATCATGGAGCCCCGCGGCGTAGAGCATGCCGTCGCTGACATGATCCACAGATCCCCTCCCGTTGGCACCAAGGACCTTCACAGGCTGCAGCGCTGCCACCGGCATCGCTTCGGCAATCGTCCTGGCCACATTGGTCCCGTGGCCGAAATCGTCTGCGGTATCAAAGCTCTTCCCCACAAAATTATAGCCCGGCAAAACTTTAACAGCTGCGGGCAGGCGGTTTTCCTCCAAGCCCGAATCCAGCACCGCGATGCGAATATCCTGGCTGCCCCTGGTTATTTCCTGCGCGG
>JGI24708J26588_10002740_pt1 | contig 13196 bp, 13 predicted proteins | sample BioPla1DNA2_FD_26588 | JGI IMG/M metagenome (IMG submission 26588) | reverse complement strand
GGCAAACCCCCAACCAGGGGTCTCGAATTCTTCAGAGCATACGTCTTTCTTGTCAATTAGGTACTGCCTTACTGCCCGGATCCGTTGAATTGTGGCTTCGGTAATAAAAGACAGTAAATCGTGGACATACTTAGGGTCTTCGTAAATATCCAAACAAAGTTCTGTAGCTCCCCGTAGTTTGAAGGCCACGGTAAAGGGCCCATCGGTACCAGCCCCCGGCAAACTCCGGGGCGGAAGTACAGGCCTTCCCATGAACTCTAGATCCGGGCACCTCTCCTTAAAGTACTCGTAGAATTCAACGGCTCTCTGCATCATAGGAGCACCCAACGGCTCTGGAATATGCATTTCATAGAGTAGTGACTTGCGTTCCCTGAAAATCTCCATACTATCAGGAACCTGGTCTGTATGATACCGGATGGGACATCCAAACCAAGGAGCTTCAAAAGTGTTCTGAAAATCTATGAACACTTGCCAGCCTTTGGCGGGATAGCCCATAGACTCATCCCGCCAAAGGTTGAATGCCTTGAAATAGAGATGCTTGAGCTGCGCATCGAGCATTACATCGGGATCCTCAAAGTACTGCTGAAACGTATAGCCTTCAGTATTGAGAGACGGATCCAGCAGGCGGCAGCGAATCCCATAGTTAAAGATAACTGGTACGCGCCAAGGCTCGCCCCTTCTATAGGCCTGCCAAAGCTTCTCCACTTCCTGGTTATGCTCAAGTAAGCGGTCTGGTTGCTTAAACGCTGCTGACAAGGCAGTTCCCCCCGTCCTAGACCCTCAGATCTAACCCTTCAAACCAGTAAGGGCTATACCCTGTACAAAAGTCTTTTGGGTTAAGAAAAATAGGACAATGATTGGCAGGGTAATCACCACTGAAGTGGCCATCAACATCGCCCACTCCATACCAAACTGGCGTTGAAACTGCTGGAGGCCCAAAGCCAGAGTATACTTGGCGTCATCCTCTAGATAAATTAGAGGAGCAAGGAAATCATTCCAATACGCCATGATACTAAAGAGTGCGACTGTTGATAAGGCTGGCTTCGATAAAGGCAGTATGATCCTATAGTAGATGCCGAACTCAGAGCAGCCATCAATCTTGGCTGCATCAGACAGCTCCATGGGCAGTGTAAGATAAAACTGCCGCAACAGGAAGATGTAGAAAGGCCCGCCAAAGAATGAGGGAATAATCAAAGGCTTAAAGGTGCCTATCCAGCCCAAATTGCGAAAAACTATGAACAAAGGAATCATGGTCACCTGATAGGGTAGCATCATAGTGGCTAGCACCAGTATAAATACCACATCCCTACCTGGCCACTGCACTCGAGAAAACCCATAGGCTACCAAAGACGAGGAAAGCAACATTCCGAACGTAGATGGTATCGCTATGGTCAGTGTGTTCTTGAGGTACAGCCAGAAGGGAATGTAGTTTAGAGCCTCTCGATAGTTGCTCCACTTAATGGGATCAGGTATCCAGATGGGCGGCATAACAAACAATTGACTGTCTACCTTCAATGATGTGGAAACCAGCCACACAAAAGGCAGGGCGAAGAGAATACCCAATATAACAAGGAGCCCATAGATGACACCTTTCCTTGCTAGCCCCTGTCGTCTGATAGAATGATTATGCACTTGGTTTGCCATCTGTTTTCCTCCTATTGCCCCTCATAGTAAACCCACCGGGCGGAACTGCGGAACAATACAAGGGTAGCGATCATGATCAAGACGAACAAGATCCAAGCCATGGCTGAAGCATACCCCATCTTAAAATAGGCAAAAGCATTCTGGAATAGCAGAACGGAGTAAAACAAAGTTGAATTGAGGGGACTTCCCGGCGGTACATTGGTACCTACACCCCTGGTCATAATGTAAGGGGCGGTGAAGTATTGCAGCATTGATATAGTTCCCATGATGAGGTTGAAAAGAATGGTTGGGCTCAGCATAGGTAGTGTGATCTTCGTGAACTGCTGCATCCAGCTGGCTCCATCGATCTCCGCAGCTTCATAGAGCTGCTCCGGAATACCCTGCAGACCTGCCAGATATATGACCATGGACCCTCCCACACCCCATAGACCCATAATGATAAAGGCCGGTTTCGACCAGCGAGGGTCTACAAGCCATCCGGGCCCTCGAATACCCACCGCGGCCAGTACGCTATTTATCAGTCCGTACTGAGGATTGAAGATCCACAACCACAGCATGGCAGAAGCCACAGCAGGGATAATGGAAGGTAGGTAAAACAAAGTCCTGAAAAACGCTTTAAATCGAATATCCTGGTTAAGCAAGACCGCTAGCAACAGGCTGACAATAAGAGATAGCGGCAAGCCAAAAACCAACATATATAGAGTGTTCTTGATAGATATCCAAAACAGCGGATCCTCAAAGAGCAGCTCAGCATATCCCTCCAACCCAATCCACCTGGGCGGCCGAAGAATATTAAATTGAGTGAAACTATAGTAGAAAGATGCAACCAAAGGATATAGCACAAATGCTAGAAAGCCGATGATCCAAGGGCTGATGAATGCCAATCCAGTAGCAAGATCCCGGTGCTTTTTCTTAAGTTGCAGCATATCGAAAATCACCCTCCCAATATCAGAGATATGGGCTCCCCGGAGCCAAAGGCCCCGGGGACTCCCAGCATCACTTATCATCGGCTACTGAATCTTCTGGTACTCCCTCTCAATGGTGGCCCTAACTTCCTTCAAAGCTTCGTCAGCCTTGGCTACTCCTCTGGTCACAGCCTCTTCTGCTCGGCCCATCTCAGCCAAATACTGCTCCCATACGGGGACAGGCACGTAGTCACCAAAGGCATTGGGGCCTTCCAGTAGGCCTAGACCAAACTGGAGAATGGGTACTGCCTCCAAAAGCTCAGGATCCCTAGCCACTTCCACACGAGGCGGCATGTTCACGAAAACCTTAGCTAGCTTCTTCTGACCCTCAGGTCCGGTAATCCACTCAACGAATCTCCAAGCAGCATCGGCCTTCTTAGTGCCAACAGGAATTGCAAAGACACTGCCACCAAAGGTAGTGACATTCTCTCTTCCACCCTCAGGAGCAGGGGTAGCAAACAGACCGTAGTCTAAGCTAGGATTGTACCTTGTTTGGAACTGCTCAATCCATTCGCCATAACTTTGGATAGCTAGCTTGCCTACCATAAATGGGTTGTTGGGGCTCCAGTAGTTACCGAAACCGGCGGTGAAATTCTGGAGATTGTCTACGCCGTACTCAGCCCAGAAATCACCCAACCACTCTAGAGCTGCAACGTTGCGGGGATGATCGGCTGTAATCTCACCTGTATCTTCATTTAGCCACTCGCCACCAAAGACAAAACCTAGCTTCAAGAGTCCGCCAGGTAAGTAACCTAGCCGAGTGAGCTCGCCGTTGGCATCCCATTTGGTGAGCTTGCGGATGACATCCTCAAACTCTGTCAGATTCTTAGGTGGTGTCTCGGGATCTAGCCCGGCTTCACGGAAGAAATCCTTATTGTAGGCCTCAAAGTTGGTATTGGTTGTTGCACCCAATGCCCAAACATGGCCCTGGTAGGTAAAGGACTTCCAAATGGCAGGGAAAAAGTCATCTGGGCTTACTACATCAGAAGCCTCGATGTACTTGTCGAGGGGTTGCAGAGCCCCATGATGAGCCAGACCTGCCAATTGGCTAGCCCAGATAGCTGATACAACATCAGGGCCCCGGCCACCAGCGATGGCAGTAAGCAGTTTCTCGTAGGCGCCAAAGATGGTGGTTGTTTCTACTTCAATATCGGGGTTAGCTTTGTGGAAATCCTCAATAACTACCTTAAGGTCTTCGAGTTCGTCTCCACCCCACCCCGTCCAATAGGTGATCTTGGTCTTAGCCAGGACGGTACTAGAGGCCAATAAGCAAACTAATAGCCCTATAACAAGCACGTTCCATTTTCTTCTCATGAACACTTGAACCTCCTGTCAATTTGGACTCTCAGCTACACGATCTAGACCAACTTAACCCCTCACAATATTACGTTTTGGCCACCATGCCCCCTTTCTTTACTTGCCGATAGACCACCAGATTCACATATCTAAACCGATACTTATTCGGGATTAACCTTTATCCCTTCTATAGAAAAAATGGTACCTTCAGCCAGAGACTTGATCCTGAAGCCTGCTCTCACGTGTTTTGCCATTACCCCCGCAGCTAGCCCTTATAACAAGCTGCGGCTCAAACATCACATTCGGAGCGCTGCCCTCTTCGATCAAGCCGACAAGACTTCTAACTGCCGCTTGTCCCATTGCTTCCTTGGGTTGAGCAACTGTAGTCAGCGGTACATCCAGCCAAGCACTAAATGGTAGATCATCAAATCCCACCAGTGCTATATCGTGAGGTATCTCGATTCCAGCTACCTGGCAAGCCCTCATGGCTCCCACCGCAGCAAAATCGCTGGAAGCAAAGATAGCCGTCACATCCTTACATCGCCGATAGAGCTCCTGCATAGCCAGATAGCCGCTCTCCCAATTCCAGTCAGCAGCCACGATGAGGCGTTCATCTATTTCTATCCCGTATGCCTGTAGCGCTGCTTGGTACCCGGCCAGACGCTGTAGGCCCTGGGGATCTGCTCCGCCATGGACCCCGATGTGGGCTATGCGGCGGTGCCCTAATTGAAGCAGATACTCTGTAGCCATATATGCCCCCCGAAAGTGATCCACCATGACATATGGAGCATTGAGGTGATCATGTAAGTTACATATTTGTACTAGAGGTAATCCCTCAGCCACTAGCTTCATAGCTGTTTTTGGGTTCGGAGTGGTGCCATAGTAAATGATTCCATCCACACCCCGGCTCTGCAGCTCCCTAAGGGCCGACTCATCTTTACCGATGTCAAGCCTACGAGTACCCAGAAGAACCCCCAAATCAGCTGCAGCGGCACCATCGTGGATACCCTGTAAGATATCACCGAAAAAGGAATCCGCTACCCTGACAATGGCTACCCCGATTAGATAGGTCCTACCCTTCTGCAGGCCTCTGGCCATCACATTAGGTCTGTAGTTCAGGCGCTCAATCGTCTCCAGTACCTTCAGCCGAGTTTCATTGCTTACTTTCTCCGGGTATGAACTATTAATGACCCGGGATACTGTGACTATGGAAACACCAGCTTCCCTCGCCACATCGGATAGTGTAACCCGCATATATATCACCTGTTTAGCTCCTACCTCTTGATGAAGAGCCTTCCTTTTTGTGCTGAACGACCCGTTTTGTGCTCCGGTTGCTTCCTAGTAGCACCCATAGACATGGGCTGCTTCCACCATGGCCGCTACATTTTCCCGAGGTGCATCCCTAGGAATATCGTCGCCGGAGCCAAGGATGTACCCGCCTCCAGGGGCTCCTGCCTCAATACACCTTCTTGCCGCCTCCATTACCTCTTTAGGCGAGCCTTGCAGTAAGAGCACTGTATCAAGTCCACCTTTTAGCGCTACACGATTCCCAACACGCTTTTTGGCTTCACCCACAGTTACTCCCCCTAAGGGATCTAAGGGTTCAATTCCATCGACACCGGTATCAGCCATTAGCTCCAAGATAGGTACAACATTGCCACATACATGCAAATAGACCTGGACCCCACGACGCTGGAAAGCTTCTGCCGCCTGCCTATGATAGGGCAAGCAAAACTCCCTGTAATGCGCTGGTGAGATAATGCTGGCCGAAGCCCAAGCATCACCGATATAAATGCCATCAACACCGGCTTCTATCAAGGCTAATCCTATGTTGATACTAATGTCCGTGCCCTTTTGCATGATGGCATGGGCAAGCTCCGGATTCTCAACCAAGTCTAGCATAGCCTGCTCTGAACCTCGCATCTGTACCAGGAAGTTCATCGATTGACTGGCCGCGGTCCCCGCTATATACGCATCATCCCCTACTTCCTTGAGCAACCGTTCCACCGGCGCCAAGCGGCCGCTGGCTTTTAAATCGTCAACGGTAGGGACAGAGATTTTTTCCAGATCTGTCGGTTCTTTGATGGGCGGATCTTCGTGCAAGGGGATAGGGGCTTCATCATCTTCCAGTCGAGCGTAAGGTTCCTTCGATTCAGGGTCTACTAGATAGTCTACGCCGTTTATTGTTCGCACCTTGATCCTATCTTTGTATCCCGGCGCCGGTCCTAAGCCAACCTCAAACCCGTCAAATCCATATTCCCGCCAGGCCGCTAGCAAAACATCGTAGTTCAACATAGGATCCAGGACAATCTCACGATAGTTGATTCCCAGTGTACGGGAAGCATGGTAAGCAGTGATAACTGGAAACACCGGCACCCGATCAGGTATCTGCCGATCCATAGCAAGTGCTACTCTCTCTTTTGCTTTCAAGCTACTCTTCCTTCCCGTAAAGCAGTCTTCCCACTTAGCGAGGGCACTGAGAGATCCTGTCTTCCAGGACCTCCCAGTATCCGTTATGTCTATAGTTCAGCTAAAGCTGTCGCCAGATTGCCTATACTGCGGGCTGCCCCGTATTTTTCTTCCTCAAGTCCTTCAAATTCCACTGACAGCCAACCATTGTACCCGGAGTCCTTGAGGATTCTAAGAACCTTGCCCGTATCAACTACTCCTTCGCCAATAATGGTTCCGACAAACTTCTCTCCAGACAATGCAGGGTACGATGGAGCCTCCCCCGTCTGGGCCGGTCGAAAGTCCTTGAAATGTACGTGGCCCGCGAGAGATGCTAGTATCTTCACTGCATCAGTGGGTATTTCGTCTACTAAGAGAAAGTTGCCTGTATCTATGGTTGCCTTCAAAGCTGGTGAACCCACATCACCTATTAGGCCCTCTACCTGGGCACCTTTTCCGGCCAGCAAGCCATGGTTCTCCAATGCCAAAGTAATCCCTTGATCCTCTGCATAAGCAGCTGCTTCCCGCAAACCATCGACAATCCAACCACGGGCATCATCGAAAGCGATACCTTCCGATAGATCACCAGCAAATACCCGAACTACCCTGGCATTGAGATACTTTGCCATGTCTACACCCCGGGTGATGATCTTCACTTGCTGTGCGCGAGCCTCGGCATCAGGAATCACGAAGTTGTTGCCCACCGCGTAGGCACCTACGGCAAGATCAAACTCCCGTAGTGCACTTAGCACCTTAGGCCCCTCGGTATCGAAGTCTTTCCAGAAAACATCCAAAAGCTCAACACCGTCTGCATCAGTTTCAGCAGCCCACTTGATAAAATCGATTACATCCAAACGCTCGGCATAGAATTCTCTATGCAGACTCCACATGCTGACAGCTATTTTCATTAGCCATACCTCCTACCGAGGGCTTACTCGAGACAGACTGAGCAACCAGTCTTCGCTGATTCATATACCGCGGCTGCCAGCTTCACAGAAATCAACCCGTCTATACCGCTGGTTAACGGTGTCTTGCCAGTCTTTACGCAGTCAACGAAATGACGCATCTCCGCCACTGCTGCATCATTCTTGGCGTCAGTTATCTCTTCCCACTGGCCTGTACTAGCGCGGAAGACACGAATAGGTGTAACATAGTCCACAACGATAGTGCCCTCAGTACCGTAAATCTCTAGTCCGAGCACACCTTCTTTACTGCTCCAACCTGTCTCTATATAACCCAACGCTCTGTCACCGAAGCTGAAGTTGAGAACAGCAGTATCCTCTACTACTATGTCTTTGCCGAAGGTGCCAATTCTACCGCTTATACTGGTAATCTCGCCTAGCATATAGCGGGATATGTCCAGAGCGTGGATCCCCATGTCCAAAAGGGCGCCGCCGCCGGCCTTCTCGGGGCGGAAGAACCAATCTGTCGTAGCCGCCCAAGACTTGTAGGGACCATCGTGGGCAAACCGCACTCGAATCATATAGGGATTGCCGATGGCGCCGTCCTCCAACAAACCCTTGGCAACCTGATTATGTTTCAAGTATCTGTGGGTAAATCCGACCATCAAGACTTTTTTGGCATCAGCAGCAGCATTAACCATAGCCTCAGCCGCCTCTACCGAGGTGGCCATGGGCTTTTCACAAAGAACGTGTTTGCCGGCCCTAAGAGCATCAACTGTTTGGGGCCCGTGCAGGTAGTTGGGGGTGCACACACTCACTGCATCGATGTCATCTCGAGCCAGGAGATCTTCGTAGGAAACATAGCGAGCATCCTTGGGGATATTATGCATATCTCCCAACAGATTAAGATTCTTCCGGTACGGATCAGCTAGCGCCACAACTTCCACGTCATCAAGCTGCGCATACCCGTGTAAGTGGGTATAACGAGCGATGGCCCCGCAGCCTATTACCCCAATTTTCACCTTCTCAGCCATCAATATCCCTCCATCTAAGCTTGTATGCAAGTCCCTCGTTATGTGACGTTTCCTCTTGCTCTTATTTTGGATCTTCTGCGGGATTTACGTTTATCCTTCCGTGTTTGGGAAAATATTGTTGGTTTTCTGTCCACGACAAAAATGGGCAGCTTAAAGCTACCCTGTGTAGTCTCGTGCATAGAAATGCCTACAAAGTACAATCCCTCTTGCGAACTGCAAAGCGTTTCGGTATGAACACATCCTCTTGCTTAACCTGAAGCAGCTCACAAATCCTCCGAACAGTATCACAATCGGCAGGTCGTTTGCCATGCTCGATCAGACAATAAGAACTCTGCGGCACGCCGATGGCCAACGCCACTTCCTTCTGCGTCATACCCCTAGCCAACCGAATCTCTCGCAACATGGATACCGCCACCTCTAGTCCCTCCCAGTGAAACTGCTCGCCTTAGCCACCATTTGCCTACAGTTTAACTTTGCGATACGCAAAAGTCAAGGATAACTCTACATTTTGCAATCATCGCTTCCCGACTATTACAAAACGTGATAGACTCACTCTAAAGGGGGAGACTCTATGACAGTATTGGGTAGTCGAATTCGCCGCTTACGTCAGAAAGCCAACCTCACCCAGGTGCAGCTTGGTAAGATGTTGGGCTGCTCAAGCAGTACTGTCTCCCTGTACGAAGGTGGTCAGCGTTCTCCCGATACAGCAATGCTGGTCAAGCTTGCCGATGTTTTTGATGTGTCTGTGGATTACCTGCTCGGTCGTGTATCAGATCCTGTCCGCCAATGCGAAGCTGAACCCGAAACAGTGGATCCGCAGGCTGGTTGGTCTATAGCCGAGGACCTAACGCCCGAGGGCGCCGAATTCCTGGAAGCATTGACCAGGGAGGTTAAGAAGCACTTTTCAAAAAAGGGCCACCGACAAGAATATGGCCGTGATTCCAGTGAAGGTGTCGACCCACAGGCATAAACATATCGGTAGCCCTGCTCTATCCAATTTGTGACTCTGCCCTAGAAAGCCTCGTGGGCAGATCTACTCGTTACCTACTCGTTCTTAGAAAACACCTGTTTCCCACTGACAAAGGTGGCAACAACTTCTAGGTCCCCATCTAGAATGGTAAGGTCTGCATCCTTGCCCACTTGGATCATGCCTTTGCTATCTAGCCCTACAACCCGAGCTGGTACCGTGCTGGCCATCCGCAGGACGTCGGCCAACGGCATCCCCAGCTCTTTAACGAGATAGCGTATGTTATGATCCATGGTCCAAGCGCTGCCGGACATGGTCCCATCTACCCGTTCATCAAAGCCCGCTCTGCGGATGATACCGTCCTGTTTGACTATGCCGTCATATTCTCCATCGGGCAGTCCGGTATACCTCACATTATCAGTGATCAAAGCTATGTTGTCTATGCCCTTGCAGCGAATCAAGATTTCGATTGCTGTCGGGCTCACGTGAAATCCGTCACCAATGAGTTCCGCCGTTACAGAATCTGTGGTCAAGACCCCGCCAACGATCCCAGGGTGTCGGTGGTGAAGACCAGTCATTACATTGTATGCGTGGGTAACATGCTGCAAACCAGCGTCCACTGCCCGCAACCATAGATCATGACCGGCTTTGGTATGCGCACAGGCGGGAACTACACCTATTCGCCTCATGTGGGCTATGAGCTCTAGAGAGCCTTCTAGCTCAGGTGCAATCCCGACCAGCCGAATTAGCCCCTCGCTTGCTTCATACAGTTCGTCAAAAATCGCTATGTCGGCTTTTCCCGGAGCCTCATAAGGCGTGCCAGGTAAGTTTTTCGGTGCCAAAAACGGCCCTTCCATGTGAATGCCAAGGGGCTTCGCTCCGTGATCTGCCTCTCGCTTGGCGAAATCGGTGATGCCTTGAACGCCAGTTAGATTGCTTACCGTAGGTAGCCAACCTGTGACACCAGTGGACGGCAAGAACTGCGAAATCGCCTTCAACGCTTCCCTAGTCCCATCAGACGCCCGATAACCTAAAGCTCCATGGTGATGTAAATCGACAAACCCCGGCACTACCGTGCAATCGGCGAATTCATAGGTTTTTGTCCAATTCCCCGATGGTTTTTCACTGGCCGATCCCAGCGCAGCAATCCGTCCGTCTTGCACTAGCAGAAAACCATGCTTGATCTCTCGATAGGGCGTGATAATATTGTCGGCCTCAATCATCATCATTTGCAGCATGAATTCAAATACCTCCTTGTGTTACGTCGATCACTTGGCCAACGATCTCTTCCCAAACAATGGCGGCCGATCCTCTCACACCGCTGATCGATCCACCTTTAACCTGTACCACTCGCGCGCGTAATGTCGGATGAATAAGAGGCATTGCTTCCTTGGTGTACCTGAGAAGGATATCACTTTTCGTAACGACACCCCCACCCACAATAATGGCCTCAGGAGACAATAGGCGCTGAATGTTGAGCATGCCAATGGCCAGGCATCTAGCTGCTTGCCGCAACACCTCCTCTGCCAAAGCGTCGCCCTGCTCCGCTGCAGCTGTCACATCCGCCGCTGTAACTTGACCATTCTCCTGGTATGCTGTCCAAAGAAGCCCTCTCTGCTCTTTTCGCACTGCATCGGTACCCTCCCGCCCGATGGCTGTACCCGAGGTCAGAGCTTCCAAGCATCCTCGGGAACCGCAGTTGCACAAAGGACCGTCGGGCTGGACTATGGTATGACCTACTTCTCCCGCTAGGGGCCACTGGCCACCGTGGAGCTTTCCATTTAGAATGATGCCACCACCGATTCCCGTGCCGATGGTCATAAATACGAAATTCTGTATGCCTTTGGCCTCCGGCGCATAACGGAGAGCTCCCAAAGCCGCGGCATCGGCATCGTTCTCCACCCTGGTTGGTATACCAAATCTGCCTTCTAAGAGCTCCTTTATGGCGAAATTCTGCCAAGGCAAATTGCAGGCACCAACAGCGATCCCCTTTTCCCTGTTAACGGAACCGGGTACGGCCACGCCTATACCCGTGACTTCTACAGGAGCAAAGTCCAACGCAACCGGCGCTTTACCAGCTGCAGCACTGAGCATATTTGCTACCAGCGCGACAAACTCGCGCTCCAAGTCCGCGAATTCACGGGGAGTGGCCACAGTATGTGAATAGAGAATTTTGCCTTTAGCATCCACTACACCGCCAGCCATCTTGGTTCCACCAACATCAATGCCTATTGCTGCTTGCATCATCCTCACCTTGCACTCCCATCTTGTTGATCGTAGTCCCACAGATTACATTTGAGATTTTCCACCCAAAGGCTGACTAATCCTTCCCATGCAGTACCATACCATCCAAACACATACTACTTGATAGACTCGACGCCTAGCCTGTTGACAACAGACCATGATAGCTGGCAAGATCAAGCTAGACCTTTTGAGCAATACGCTATAACGCCAGGAGGCGACTTATGTCAAGCACATACACGTATATGGCAACAGTAGTCCCCGGCCTAGAGGATGTCGTTATGTCGGAAGTCACTGCCAAACTCCCAGGCGCATGGATACAGACGAAGCTGCGGGGACGCATCTTGTTTACTACTGATTGTTCCTGGGCAGAGCTGAAAAGGCTGCGATGTATAGACAATCTATACCTACATATAGCCTGGCTTACCATCGGTCCCCACAAAGCCCATTTAGTGGACATTGTAAGCGGTATTGAAGAGATACCCTTCCACCAGTTCCCTTATCTTTGTCAAGCCAAGCCCGGTGATACGGCCATTGTCAGCGCCAGCCGGAGTGGGCATCACACCTTTAGTAGGTTTGATGCTGCCAAGGCAGCTCTCCAAGGATTGATTAATGCCCATGACTTCACTGCTGGGACGACTAAAGCCCATGATTTCAACTTCCGCCTAGATATTATCGACAATGAGGGTCTTTTCTCTCTCAAGCTTACCGATGCAACTTTTCGGTTCCGGGGGATGCGCGCCTTTTCCCGGGCAGCCCTTCGTCCGCCCATTGCCCATGCCTTGGTTTGGCTATCTAATCCCCAGGCAGATGACGTATTTCTGGATCCGTTTTGTGGTTCAGGCACAATTCCCATTGAACGAGCAAATTATGGGGCTCTTTCCATCACTGGCAGTGATATATCTTCCGATGCAGTCAGCGCAGCCCGAGCCAATGCACCCCAAACCGTCACTATCCGCCAAATGGATGCCTGTAACCTAAAGGCGATACCTTCCGAATCGGTGACCACCATCGTCACGAACTTGCCTTGGGGCAAACAAATAACGCCTAATCTGGAGATAGATACCTTATATACTCTCTTTCTGCAGGAAGCTAGGCGGGTGCTTGTCCCCCACGGCCGTGCCATCATGCTGACCGACCAGCAAGAAGCCTTGGAAAGGGCTGGTGAGCTCGCCAAGCTGCGATGTAGGCCATTGNATACGGCCAGCCTCCACGGCTCGCTGCCCACTGTCTTCTTGCTGGAGCACGGCAGCTAGGCAAGAATCCCCTTAAGNGCTGTCTAGGCTGGATAAACGCCACTTTGAAGAGTTGACTCCCAAGGAGACAACGTGTGATCTAGCGGTTATCTTCCCAACCCGACTTTAGCTGCTCGTNCCAGGTGAATTACGGGATCGCCTGCACTGGTCCGGGCAAATTGAAAGTCACCATGATTCGCAGCCGCACCCACACATCCATTCTTATCTATGGCCAGTACCGCCATCTTCTTCCCGTCTTCCTGGGCATCATCCAAAGTGACACTGTTTCTAAGCCGTTTGATCAGACCGAGAAGACCCTCTTCACAGGCCTCTTGTGCTGTAGCTCCTGCTGCCATGAGTTCTACGATCCGAAAACTTAAACATCCCCTCATGATATATTCACCGCAGCCAGTAGCCACCGCTGCCCCCGATACATCATCGGCATAGAACCCAGCGCCAACCAA
>JGI24708J26588_10002730_pt1 | contig 13211 bp, 10 predicted proteins | sample BioPla1DNA2_FD_26588 | JGI IMG/M metagenome (IMG submission 26588) | reverse complement strand
AATTAGTATACCCTGAAGTTGTTATATCTGTTTTATTAGTATAAGTAAAACCACCAGCAAAACCAGACTCAGGGGTATATGAGTGAGTAAACTCTAATTCGTTTTTTTGACTTTTAAAGGTGTAGTGGTATAATGTATAGTTTGGCCAACTGTTTTCTTCATCTTTAACCCCTTTATCTGTTTTAAATTCCGATTCAGAGGCAGTTAATTGCTTGTTGAAGTTTATAATTCGAATTGTTTCATCATCACTACTACAGCTTGATAAAAATGAAATACTTAAAAATAAAGTAACTAATAAAAATAACTTTTTTTGTTTCATAATTAAATCTTTTTAAATTTATACTTCTTTTATTTAGTATGTAATACTTCTATAGTTTGAATTTCGGTTGAAATTTCTCCCATTATTCCAGCATATTGGTTTACCCCTGTATAAATGCGGATAAAGTCAATAGAATCTAATTCAACAGGAATACCTTCTTCATTTACAGCCCACTCAATTTTAAAGTTACTTAAGTCAGAGTGGTTGGGATGGTTATCGGCATAACCCCATGGTAGAGCAAAGTTTAATAATTTACCATCTATGGTTTTNACATTGTCAGGCAATTTANTTCCTTTAAATGTTAAGGTTTCTGTTTCTAACCACAAGGGGAAGTAAGCCTGTTTGTGAGCCGAGTTTTTGTGAATATATCCTGAATTTCCTTGATTGTCTTCCCACAAAATGTTCTCATATTCATGTTGAGGTTTATAGTAAGTTATTTCATANTTTTTAATGGTTTCAGTGGAGTAGTATTCACTACCNGCTAACTCGTACCACTCGTCATCAGGTAGGCCATTTTTATTGACGTCTTTCGATACCATAACAATACCAGGTTCTGCACTCCCAATCATTGGATATCCCTCTATTTGAGTAGGAGAATAAAAGGCATTACCATAAATTTTGAAATCATAATCTCCTATATTATTAGGTATACTTTTATCAAACCCAAGAGTGATGTATCCGCCGTAAGCACCTAATGAAAAAAGAGATCTTTTCTTTATCTTTTCGTTGGCTAAAGCTAGTACTTGATTTTCATTATATCCCTCTTTGTAAGCTGAGGTTTCTGTATTTATAAATTGGCCAGGAGCAGGGCAATATTCTAGCACTTTAGAGGCGAATATACGATGGTCAGGCTCAGGTATATCGTCAGTATCTAACTTTATTGGAGTATCAGAAAATAAAATAGTATTCGGATTAAGTCCTACATCAGAAAGTTTATAAAGTTGGCGCCCTTGTTGGTCAAAACAGTAAATATCTCCATCCGTTTGATAATCTCTAGCATCAGATAAGTATATATTATCACTGTATGGATTGACTGTTATGGCATAGGGAGTTTGGAGTATGTTAGGGTCTATAAAATTAGTAACAATTACTTTATCTTCTACTAAATCAATTAAAGGATAACTACTTTTTTGAGTTGTGTAATTATAAGAATAGGCATAAGCAAAATTGTTTTGAATAGTAAAGTTTAATATGGACGTATTGTAGGTATGAACTATTTGGTGTGTACTACTATTAATTTTATGTAGTTTGTAATCATTACCTTCTAAATTTTCACCTCGAGTTACTACATAAACATAACCTCTAGTATCGGACATTATTTTTCCTGGATTAGGTCCAACTACAATTTTTTTAATCTCCTGAAATGATGAAATATCAATAACCGATATTGTATTATCTACTCCTTGTGTGTCTGCATCTAATCCACCTGAATTGGATACAAAAAGTTGATTGTTTTGCACACAAATTCCATCAGGATTTCTTCCAACCGAAGCATAGGCTTCAACTTCTAATGATGCAGTATCTATTTTAGCTACTGTCCCATCAAAAGAGCAAACGTAAGCTTTATTTTGATGAAAGTCTATATATCTAGGTTGTCTAGAGCTACCATTTTCTTCTCTTAAAGGGATTTGTTTTAAAGATTTTCCCGTAGTAAAATCTAAGACCTCAACAACACTCGATACGTTAACAACAAGATAAATTTTTCCACCATAAATAGCAGCATCTGTAGCTGTATCGCCTAAACCCCTCTTATTTACAGTTCTGAAAAATTGTGGGGTTTTCTCATCTGTTGTAAAACTATATCGAAAAAGGGTGCTATTATTTAGATTAAATAATCCTTCATTAAGGATGAATAGTTCAGCGGTGTTTGTTTCTTGTGAGGGTTGATCTTCATCGATCGGAGTTTTGTCATATAAATCATCACAAGAAATCCAAATAACAGGACATAAAAACAACAAAAGTAGGGAGTNAANTGNNATCTTTTTTTTCATAATAGGTTGTTTTTAATAGGTTACTTTCAGGGTAACTCGAAATGAACGACCTGGCATAGGAAAGTTTTTTATAACTTCATAGTTTTCATTCGCGAGGTTCATTACTTCTACTTTCGCAAGAAATTCCATTGCTGATATATTAAAATCTTTATAAAGGGTGATGTTATGTTCTCTATAAGCAGTCAGTTTATTTTTAGTGAGATTTTGCCCCAAACTATATCGTTTNCCAGAATAGAGCAAAGAATAAGTNATATTAATCCAAGGAGAGGTGAGAGTNGCTTGTCCTGAACCACTCGTTCTAGGTGTATAGGCAATTTGGTGTTTGTAGGTTTTGTTTTCTTTGTTTGTGATATCTAAACTACGTTGATAGGTGTATTTACCTGTTAAATGAAGACCAAAAGACTGATAAGTTTGGGTCGCTAGTGTAGCTGATAAGTCAACTCCCTTTATATCTACTTTCCCTAAATTAACAATACTCCATACAAACAGGTTTTTAGTGGGGATTGCTATTATTTTATCGGTAACCCTATTATAATAAGCATCAGCAGAAAAAGTAATATTGGATATAAAGTTATGTAAACTTTTACCATAAGTTATCCCCAAGTTCCATTGCTTGTTTTTTTCGGGTTTTAAGTCTCTATTTCCTATTTGTCCATAATATAAATCATTAAAAGAAGGTAATCTAAAAATGTCTTTATAAAATAAGCGGACTCTAAACTCTTCATTTTTAAAAGGCATCCAAGAAACATTAAATTGTGGATTCAAGCGATGATGCTTAAATAACTTCGATTCACTAGAAGCTTTATCTTTAGTAAAAGTTCCAAGTAATGAAGCTGACGCTGTGATATGTTCACTTATAAACTTACTAGCTAACACAGGCATTAATGTATAGCGAGTAGGAGAAGTTTGATTTTTAGCTGATGAATGTAATGTGTTAATATTACCATCGATAGCCATACTAAACGATAGTCGTTTAAAGGCACGATAGAGTGCAGAAGCAGAAACATAATATTCTGTTTGATAATACTTATCTTCTCTTCTACCTAATGTGCCTTTATAATCTGGGTCTAAATAGCGCTGATAACTCCAATTCCACTTAGCTAAAGTCTGCACAGTCCATAAATCACTGAGCGTGTTTTTATAATGTGCTTGTGTGAAAAAGTTCTTATCCCAAAGGTGCTGTGAGCTATAGTCATAGTAAAGAGTAGTAGCTCCTGGTAAACCTCTAGATGATTGATAATAGTAAGATTTTATCCTCCATTGTTCAGTAGAAGTGGGATGTCCATAAAAACTAACTTCAGCTTTTATTTGATTGACTTCGGTGTTTTTTCTTTTTTCTGACGAAATACTATCATTTTGTGAACCATAGTGTAGTTTATAAGGGTATTTTCCATCCGATATTAAACCTGAAAAATCCACAACAGAGGCCCACTTATCACTTAATTTTTGTTGGTAAATAAGACTAGGGTTAAGAAATCCCCATGAACCGCTTTTTACCGAGAAAGATAAATTATGATTTTTATTAGAATTAAAAGAAGGTTGCAAGGTTTGAATATTAATCAATCCAGCGGATGCAAATAAACGTGCTGGTTGAAATATTTGATCACCTTGTCCTATACTCAAAGAAAGCTTGTCAATGTTTTCAAGGGATATTTTCCCCAAATCAATTTGTCCAGTCTGAAAATCATTCCATGCAATTCCGTCATAACTTAAAGCTGTATGCTCAGCTCCTAAACTTCGAAGTGATACTGTTTTCAACCCACCAATTCCTCCATAATCTTTCACCGTAACGCCAGAGAAATATTTTAATGCATCTGAAACTTGTAATACATTGAGTTTCTTTAGTTCTTCTTTATTGAATTGTTGTGTAAAGGATACCGATCGAACTTCTTGGTTTTTATAAATAGAAGACACCTCTATTTCTGGAATAGAATAAACTTTTATTGTGTCTTCAGGGGTATTACTCCATAAAACAGCACAACTTATAAGTGTAAGTAGTAAAATAATAGTTCGTTGCATACTCAACCTAAGATCTCTTTTTTACTAGTTTTTAATACTATTCTATAATCACTAGCATTGAAGGTATGCAGAAGATTCCAACTTAAATTCTCTTGCTAATTTAAGTTGGAAATAATCAGCGCTTTTCCTCGAAAGCAAAGTGATGATTTTTAGGCAGGTCTTCTGACTTACTCTTAGCTTTTTGCCTTCCCCTTATTTTTAAAGAGTGACTTAAAGAATAAAAGCTACGATATGAGAGTTCACAGCAGCGGGACTGTACAGGATTTACACCTGTTTCCCTTTTCAGTAGTCATCTATTAAATGAATACAACCTAAAATGGTAGAAAACTTCATATTTAGTTTTCTTTGGCAAAAATAGTGAATAAATTGATGGATTATCTATAAAAGTGGTTTTTTTATGTTAGTAGTCTAGTAGTAAAGCGAATCCTATCTTAGTAATTGTTTTGTTCTGAAGGATTGTTTTGAAACGGCAAATAACTATCTTTGCGCTAAATTTATATTATTTTATTAACTCGTGTGCTTGAATAACCACGTAAAAAACAAGAATTATGAATAAAAAGGTATCTGTCCCTTTTATGCTGCTGGGGATATTATTTAATGTGTGTCTTATCGCAGCAAACATCTTAGAAACAAAAGTTATACATGTTTATGGCGATTTTTCAGTTACTGCTGGATTATTAGTCTTTCCAATTTCTTATATAATCAACGATTGTATAGTGGAGGTTTGGGGTTTTAAAAAAGCCCGATTAATTATTTGGACAGGATTTGCAATGAACTTTTTTGTAGTAGCTTTAGGTCTTATTGCAGTTGCATTACCTGCAGCTCCTTATTGGGAAGGAGAAGAACATTTTAATTTTATTTTTGGATTAGCTCCAAGAATTGTTGTAGCTAGCTTAATTGCATTTTTAGCTGGTTCTTTTCTAAATGCATATGTAATGAGTAAAATGAAACTATCTAGCAATGGCAAAAACTTTTCAGCTCGTGCTATTTGGTCAACAGTAGTAGGTGAGTCTGCTGACTCTATTATCTTTTTCCCTATTGCATTTGCTGGAATTATAGCATGGAACAACTTATTTTATTTAATGGCTTTACAAGTTGTTCTAAAGTCTCTGTATGAGGTGATTGTCTTACCAATAACTATTCGTGTTGTATCTTATATTAAAAAAATAGAAGGTACTGATGTGTATGATGAGGACATCTCTTATAATATATTAAAAATAAAAGACTTATAAAATGGGAGATAATAAAGCCGTCGTTCTTTTTAGTGGGGGACAAGACTCAACAACTTGTTTATATTGGGCAAAAGAAAGGTTTGATAAAGTCTATGCTGTTTGTTTTTCATATGGCCAAAAACACAGTGCTGAAATTGATGTTGCACGTAAATTAGCTAATCAAGCAAAAGTTGACTTTCAGTTGCTGGATGCAAGTTTTATTTCAAGCTTAAGTAAAAATGCATTGACTGATGCATCAATAAAAATGGATGAAGACAATAATTGTCCCAATACCTTTGTTCCCGGTAGAAATTTATTTTTCTTAAGTATGGTTGCAGTTTATGCTTACGAGCATCAGATAAAGAATATAATAACAGGTGTTTCTGAAGCTGATTATAGTGGGTATCCTGATTGCAGACTCAACTTTATAGAATCCGCAACAAAAACAATTAACTTAGCTATGGATCAAGAGTTTATTATACATACTCCTCTAATGAACTTAGATAAATCAGAAGTCTGGGCATTATCAGACAAATTAGGTGTGTTTGATTTGATAAGAGAAGAAACTTTAACTTGTTACAATGGACTAATAGGAAAGGGGTGTGGTCATTGTCCTGCTTGTAAGTTGAGAAATAACGGATTAGCCAATTATTTAACTCTAAAAAAAGGTATATAAGAATATGGAGAAAAACGCAGAAAGCAATCGTTTAGAAGATAAACTAACATTATTAGGAGGAAAAACAGAGTATAGACAAGATTATGCTCCCGAGGTACTTGAGGCCTTTGATAACAAGCATCCTGATAATGATTATTGGGTTCAGTTTAAATGTCCTGAGTTTACTAGTTTGTGTCCTATTACAAATCAACCTGATTTTGCTGAAATCATCATTAGTTATTTACCCGATAAAAAAATGGTGGAGAGCAAAAGTTTAAAACTATATTTATTTAGTTTCCGTAATCATGGTGCCTTTCACGAAGATTGTGTAAATATAATAATGAAAGACTTAATTCATTTAATGAATCCTAAATATATAGAAGTTACCGGTTTGTTTACTCCACGTGGAGGAATAGCTATTTATCCTTATGCTAATTATGGTCGTCCCAATACAAATTATGAAGATATGGCTAAGAAGCGACTTTTAGCTCACCAATAGTACACCTTTGTTTTGTTAAAGCTAAATAAAATGCGCTTATAAGTCTTTTATCATTTTAGCGTAATTTTAGCTATTTTTTAGTTTTAGTTATTCCTTATGTTTATCTTTGACCAAACTAAAGCTCATAAGTGATTATGAAGAAGAAAGTATTAATAGGTCTAACTTTATGTTTGCTTTTAACTCCGTTATTGGCTCAACCCTCAAATCAGATAACACAAGCTTTGAGTAAAGGAGATATAAACACGCTGAGTCAGTTTCTAGGTGATGAAGTGGCTTTAACTATAAACAAAGAAAGTAAAGAGTTATCCAAAAAAGATACAACAGAAGAATTAGTAGCCTTTTTCTCCAAAAATAAAGTAATTAGCTTTGAAATGAAGCACCAAGGTGATCGAAATGGATCGGCATATATAATGGGTGAACTAACAACATCGAATGGAGCATTTAGAGTTAATTGTTTTTTGAAAAAGAGTGATAAAGGTTTATACATTCATCGAATAAGAATAGAAAAATAACAATGAAAGAAAAAGAGTTAATTGATAAATTGATTGATTTGGCTTTTGCTGAAGATATAGGAGATGGAGATCATACTACTTTATCATGTATACCTGATACTGCAGTTGGCAAATCGGAACTATTAATTAAAGAACCAGGTATCTTAGCTGGTGTTGAGGTAGCTAAAGAGGTTTTACATAAATTTGATCCTCAATTAGAAATAGAGGTTTTCATAGAAGATGGGGTGGCTGTAAAGCCTGGAGATATAGTTATGACTATTGCAGGGAAAATTCAATCCTTATTGCAAACAGAACGTTTGATGTTGAATATTATGCAACGTATGAGTGGCATAGCAACAATGACACATAAATATGTTCAACAAATTAAAGGAACTAATGCTAAAGTATTAGATACAAGAAAAACTACACCAGGAATGCGTATGCTTGAAAAGAAAGCCGTAAAAATTGGTGGAGGTGAGAACCATCGCATTGGTTTATTTGATATGATCTTACTGAAAGATAATCATATTGATTTTGCTGGAGGAATAGAAAATGCTATACATGCTGCATTATCCTATTGCCAAGAGCATAATAAAAAATTAAGAATTGAGATTGAGGTTCGTAATTTTGATGAATTAAATGAAGTGTTAAAGTTAGGTGGTATTCATCGAATAATGCTTGATAATTTTAACCCAACTGAAACTAAGAAGGCCGTAGATTTGATAGATGGAAAATATGAAGTAGAATCTTCTGGGGGGATAACTTATGAAACTATTCGTGAGTATGCTGAATGTGGTGTGGATTATATTTCAGTAGGAGCTTTAACACACTCAGTAAAAGGACTTGATATGAGTCTAAGAGCTTGTTGATTATTGAAATTAAATAAAAAGCAAGGTATTCTTTTTTAAAGTAAGAGTACTTTGCTTTTAAAGTTGAAATAACAAATAAAGTAATAAATCTACTAACCTAAAATCTTATATTTCAAATATAGTGTATTAGCTCGATTGAGTTAACACAATAAAACCTCAAAATCATCATATAAATGAAAAAGTCCCTCCTTGTTCTTCTTTTGATTATTGTTGGAGCCGTTCAGATGGGTTGTAACAATGGAGAGCTAATTTATGATGATCCCGATGTTAAACTTTTCGTAAAGCAACTTAAAGCAGGAACTTATCAGACTAAAAGCCCTCAAGGATATGTTGAAGTCCCTCTTTTTACAGAAGAGCATATACCCGAATTACTTAATTATGTAGAAGATTTAACTATAATTCCTTCTTTTCCAATGCCACCTATTTCTTCCTATTTTGGTGAAAAAATACGACTTGGAGAAAGTCTTCTGTGGATTATTGAAAGCATACGTTTAGGACATCCAGCTTCTTTAGGGTGCAAAATGGTCTATGCTAATGCAGATAATTATGAAGGAATCTATTTTTTATCAGATGAAGAAGTATTAGAAGTTGCACAACTTTATAAAAACTGGTGGGAGTTTCGTTCATTTCCTAAAACAAGGTGGTCTGTCGATCCTTGTTATGATGACCCCTTATGCAGGAGTGGTTATCGTTGGTGGTAAAATCTGTCTTTTCTAAAACAATAGCTCTAAAACACTTGTTTTGACTATAAGGCTAACTCAATGGTATGAGTTAGAAGTTATTACTATTGATAAAACAAATCTTATAAGTCATGCAAAATCGTATTTGTTCCCTTTTTAATATTCAATATCCTATTATACAAGGAGGTATGGTGTGGTGTAGTGGGTGGAGGTTAGCTTCTGCCGTAAGTAATGCAGGAGGATTAGGTCTTATTGGTGCAGGCTCTATGTATCCAGAAGTTTTAAAAGAACATATTCAAAAATGTAAAGCAGCCACAAATAAACCTTTTGGAGTAAATGTACCCTTAAATTACCCACAAATAGAAGAAATTATGCAGATCATAATTGATGAGGGCATAAAAATAGTTTTTACTTCCGCTGGTAGTCCTAAAGTCTGGACAAAAAAACTACAATCTTTCGGAATAAAGGTAGTGCATGTTGTCTCTTCCTCNTATTTTGCAGGAAAATGCGAAGAAGCAGAGGTNGATGCTATTGTAGCTGAAGGTTTTGAAGCGGGTGGACATAATGGAAGAGAAGAAACCACTACTATGTGTTTAATACCTGCCGTGCGTAAAGTAACAAACTTACCTTTAATTGCTGCTGGTGGAATAGGACATAGTGATTCTTTGTTAGCTGCTTTCTGTCTGGGTGCTGAGGGTGTTCAAATAGGTACACGCTTTGCTCTTACTAAAGAAAGTTCTGCTAGTGAATTGTTTAAGTCTCACTGCTTAAATCTAAAAGAAGGGGATACCAAATTACTACTTAAAAAAGTAGTCCCAACGCGTTTAGCAAAGAACTCTTTTAGTGAACAAGTTTGCACCATGGAAAATAATGGAGCGTCGATAGATGAACTAAAAGATTATCTAGGAAAAGGAAGAGCTAAAAAAGGGATTTTTGAAGGAGATTTAGAAAATGGAGAGCTAGAGATAGGTCAAGTGGCATCCCTATTAAAACAGCCACAAACAGTACAAAGTGTTATAGAAGAATTGGTTAGTGGTTTAGAAACTATTTCTCAGCGAATAGCTACGGTTACCTGTTTTGTAAAGTGAGGTATTGATTAAAATAAATCTATTTCTGAGATCAATATGAAAGGTATTTAGAATACTCCTTTCAATATTTAAGGAGTATATGTATTTTTGCTATCCTACATAAGATTTATATGGATATGAAGCGTATTTTACTTGTTTTAATTTCAATTCTAAGTATAGCTGTTAATGCTCAAGAAACCCCAAGAACTGGGTTTTCCTCACCTTTTGATTTTTCCTTGTTTCTTAGTGGAAATTTCGGTGAAATTAGAGCGAATCACTTTCATGGTGGAATTGACATAAAAACACAGGGGGTATCAGGTAAACACTTAAAGTCGTTAGCCGATGGTTATATCTCTAGAATACAAATAACGCATGGATCGGGTTATGTACTCCATGTTACTTATAATAATGGGTTTACTACTATTAATAGGCACTTAAGTGGCTTTGTTGGTAAAGTAGCTCAACGGGCTAAAAGAGAACAATTTGAAAAAGAATCTTGGCAAGTGGATATTATCCCTGAACCCAATGAGTATCCTGTAAAAAAAGGAGATCTTATTGCTTATGCAGGGAATACAGGATATTCTTTTGGACCGCATTTACATTTAGATGTGATAGAAAATGAAACAGGAGATTACATTGATCCATTACCCTTTTTCAAGAACAAAATTAGAGATACGACAGCCCCTAAAGCGCAAGGGTATATGATTTTTCCCCAGCGAGGAAAAGGGGTAGTAGAAGGGAGTCAAAAAGCTCAACAATTTACTATAAATACAAAACCCATTGTAGCGTGGGGAACAATAGGGGCAGCTATTCGTGCCTTTGATTATATGGATGGAACATCGAATAATTATGGAGTACACACTGTGACACTAGAGGTGGATAATCAACTTATATTTAAGAGTATAGTAGATAGATTTTCAGGAAATGAAAATAGAATGATTAACTCTTGGACCTATAATCGCTACATGAAGTCTTTTATTGAGCCTGGAAATACATTACGCATGTTAACCTCTCATAATGACGAGCGAGGGTTAATTACTATTGATGAAGAACGAGATTATAATTTTGTATACACATTAACCGATTTATATGGTAATTCTAGTAAGTATCGATTTACAGTAGTGGGGAAGAAACAAAAAATAGACCCAATAGCGGTACGTGACAAATACCATATGAAGTGGAATAGATTCAATTACCTACAAGAGCCTGGGTTTGATTTGTTTCTACCTAAAGGAGTGTTATATGACGATGCTTATTTAGATATGAAAATTACACCAAGTTCTGATTTTGCATCTCATGTTTATAGATTAACAACAGAAAGCATCCCGCTTCATACTTGGGCTACTTTGCGAATAGGTTTGCGATCGGATGTTGCAAATGATACCACTAAGTATTATGTAGCAGGTATTAATAGTAGAGGTAAAACTTACCCAATAGGTGGAAGTTACAATAATGGTTATATGGATGCTAGAGTAAGAGAAATAGGAACTTTTACTGTTGCTGTAGATACAATTCCTCCCATAGTGAATGTTTTGAATAAAGCTGGTTGGAGCAAGGGANCGATCCGTTTTAAAGTCAAGGATGAAGAGTCTGGAATAAATACTTATAAAGGGACTATTGATGGACAGTTTGTTCCTTTTGGATTGCAAATAATGTCTAATGAGGTAATTTATTCTTTAGATCCCACTCTTATTAAAAAGGGAAAGCAGCACGAAGTAGAATTCTATGTAGTGGATAACTGCAATAATAAAACGATAATTAAAGAGACATTTTACTGGTGAAATATTAATAATATTAAAAAGATAAAATATGCGAAAATTTCTACTATTACTAACATTATGGATAACCTATGGCGGATTATCGCTTTTTGCTTGTACTAATTTAATAGTTGGCAAGGCTGCATCAACCGATGGGTCAACAATAATATCTTATTCTGCTGACTCCTATGGGTTGTTCGGTGAACTGTATCATTACCCAGCAGCCACTTATCCTAAAGGTGCTCTTTTAGATATCTATGAGTGGGATACTGGAAAATATTTAGGTCAAATAAAACAAGCACGACAAACTTANAACGTGGTTGGAAACATGAATGAATATCAGTTNTCTATTGCGGAAACCACGTTTGGTGGGCGTCCCGAGTTGGCAGATACAACAGGAATAATGGATTACGGCAGTTTAATCTATGTTACTTTACAACGCTCTCGTACAGCTAGAGAAGCCATTAAGGTGATGACCGATTTAGTACAAGAATATGGTTATTACAGTGGAGGAGAATCTTTTACAATAGCTGATCCTAATGAAATCTGGGTAATGGAAATGATTGGTAAAGGTCCAGGTATCCGTGGGGCTGTTTGGGTAGCTGTTAGAGTTCCTGATGATTGTATAACTGCTCATGCTAATCACTCGCGTATTCACCAATTTAATATGAATGATAAAGAAAATTGTCTTTATTCTTCAGATGTCATCTCTTTTGCACGTGAAAAGGGTTATTTTGATGGTGTAAATAAGGATTTTAGTTTTTCAAAAGCATACGCTCCTTTAGATTTTGGTGCTCGTCGCTTTTGTGAAGCTAGAGTTTGGAGTTACTACAATATGTTTACTGATTTAGGGGATGATTTATTGCCTTACATTGAAGGGGATACAGATGAACCTATGCCACTCTTTGTGCGTCCTAAAAACAAAATATCTGTACGTGACGTACAAAATGCAATGCGAGATCATTATGAAGGTACGGCTTTAGATATCAGTCAAGATTTTGGCGCAGGGCCTTATAAAACACCTTATCGATTATCTCCATTAACCTTTAAAGTAGATGGTGAAGAGTATTTTAATGAAAGACCTATATCTACACAACAAGCTGGTTTTGTTTTTGTAGCACAAATGAGAGATTATCTTCCCGATGAAGTAGGAGGGGTACTATGGTTTGCTACTGATGATGCAAATATGGCTGTCTTTACTCCTGTTTATTGCTGTGCAACAGAAGTTCCTCCTTGTTATAAAGCGAATGGTGCAGATTATATTACTTTTTCTTGGGATTCGTCTTTTTGGATTTATAACTGGGTTTCTAATATGATCTATCCTCGCTATAATTTAATGATTGATGATTTAAGAGGATTACAAACAGAAATTGAAGATCAATTTGCTCTGAATCAAAAAGGTATAGAGCAAGTAGCTCAAGACTTATTAAAAACTGACAAAACGAAAGGAGTAAAATATTTAACTCAATACACAACCACTGCCGCACAGAGTACGTTTGATACTTGGAAACGATTGGGTGAATTTTTAATTGTTAAGTATCAAGATGGGATTGTAAAGCAAGAAAAAAATGGTCANTTCTTGAGAAATGAAATAGGACAGCCTGCTGATGTAAAAAGACCAGGTTTACCTGAGGATTTTGCTAGAGAATACAT
>JGI24708J26588_10002727_pt1 | contig 13215 bp, 10 predicted proteins | sample BioPla1DNA2_FD_26588 | JGI IMG/M metagenome (IMG submission 26588) | reverse complement strand
TAGACACAGGCACGGGGATTACCGCGAAGTTCAAAAAGGGTCCGAAGTAAGGGATGCCTTTGTAAAGTCTTTTTCATCTTAAGTTCTTCCTTTCAAGTCTACTTTTAAGTAAAATATTACTTTTCACATATAGCTTCTATTCTAGCCTAAAACATTAACTAATCAATGGTTTTTCATACTATAGATGATGTCTTTTTAAGTTAAAATGCTTTGCATTCACCATGCAAAGCATTTCTCTTATATATTTTAATTATATATTATATTACATATATATTCTGCATATCTTGCTGCCACATTAACACCAGTCACTTTCTCTATAGCACCAAAAAAGGCATTGGAATTAACTTCACATATTATTGGTTGATTATTTTCACCAAATAAAATATCTATTCCGCAGTAGTCAAGCTTTAAAATATCTGCAACCTTTTCTGAAATTTCTTTAAAGGATTCCGGTAAGTCAAAGGACTGTGCCAGTCCACCAAGCTCAATATTAGATCTAAAGTCCGTATTAGATGTACGTTTCATACTACATATAACCTTGCCACCTATAACAATGACTCTTACATCCATTCCCTTACTTGTAACAATCATTTTTTGGAACAAATGGGATTTGCACTTTACCTTCTCCATTAGTGATAGTAATTCATCCCTATTATTGGCACAATATACACCCTTACCTAGGGAACTATAACACTCCTTTACAATACAGGGATATCCCAGTGTCTCTTCTACCAATTTAAGCCTTTCCATCCCTTGACTTATAGGAGCCTCTAAGTTATAGCAAAGTAGTCCTGGTATAGTATCTGGCATATTTATTCCACAACCTGAAAGCTTAATATGGGTATCCATCTTATCATCACATACCCTTATAGCCTCATGGCTATTAAATATTCGCATACCTACCTTTTCAAGTAGGGCAGATGTATATTTATCTTTATCAAGATATACAACAAAATCATACTTGTCAATAAATGATAGTGGATTTGAGTCTAGAATCATTACTGTATCAATGTTATTTCTCTTTATTTCAACTTCTATTCCTAACTTTTCAAACTCTTCTTTAAGTCTAACTGATTGATTAATTGCCGTGTCAAGCTTAGAGTAAGCATTTATCAGTATAAGTGCTTTTTTCAAGTATATTCTCCCTTTCAATCTATATTGATAATCAAAAATTATATAAATATAAGACTAAAACCTAATATACTACACAAACACCGACAAATCAATCAATAAGATTATCATCTAAACATTACAATATTCAATTATCAAATACCTGGTATGATTCCCGTTATATTAGTAACATCAGTATAGCCCAGATTCTTAAGTGTCATAGTAGCATTATAAGATCTCTTAGCAGATTTGCAGTGCAAATACACCGGTTTGTCTTTTGGAATTTCATTTACTCTTTCCCTAAGTTCACTTAGTGGAATATTAATTGTTCCTTTTAAATGGCCACTCCTATATTCATCAACTTCTCTCACATCAATGATTATATTATTATCTGTATCAAGCTCACTTAACTTGTCAGCAGTTAATTGCTTAAACTGACCATTTAACAGATTAGAACCCACATATCCTGCATAATTGACGATGTCCTTGGCCGTAGAAAATGGAGGTGCATAGCATAGTTCCAGATCCCTTAAATCTTCTACTGTTCCACCAAACTTTATGGCTGTAGCTATTATATCAACACGTTTTGTAACATCTCCCTTACCTATGGCCTGCGCTCCTAATATCCTACCTGTTGGGACTTCAAAGAGAAGTTTAAAGTACATTGGATTTGCGTCCGGCATGATTCCTACCTTGTCAGGCAAGTTAAGACTTACAACTTGGTAATTAATCTTCATATCAAGGTGTTTGATTAAGGCTTCGTTTAATCCAGTTGCCGCCCCATTATATTCAAATACCTTTATGGCAGAAGAACCTATATATCCTTTATTTATTGTAGCCTGATTATTAATATGGTCAGCAACTATACGAGCCTGTTTTAAGGCCGGTCCTGCCAATGATAATTTGGTCATCCTTCCAGTTAAGGCATTATAAACTTCAATTGCATCACCTATTGCATAGATATCAGGATCATTTGTCCTATAATTACTATCTACTTTAATAGCACCGGTCTGACCAATCTCAAGACCAGCTTCCTTTGCCAGATGGGTTTCAGGTGCTACACCAATAGCCATTACAACAGCATTTGCATCGACAATTTTTCCCGAAGCCAAGAGAACCTTATTTTTTTCAAATCCCGCTACTCTATCTCCTAAGATTAGATTGACATTATGATCGGTTAGAACTTTGTGAAATATCTGAACCATATCGTAATCAAAGGGTCTAAGAATTTGCTCTGTAGCTTCAATTAAGGTTACATTATATCCAGCTTCACACAGGTTCTCAGCAACTTCAACACCTATAAATCCACCACCGATAACTGTTATCTCTTTCTTATCCATTTGATTTGCAAATTTATTAAGCTTATCAATATCAACCACATTTCTTACTGTAAAGACATTAACATTCTCTATGCCCTCTAGCTTTGGCACTATTGGAGAGGCTCCTGGGGATAGGATTAATTTATCATAATTCTCACTATATTCTTCTTCACTATCAGTTTTCCTTACCTTAACTGTTTTGTTTTTCCTATCAATTGCAATAACTTCACTATATACACGAGCATCAATATTATATTGTTTTAGAAATAGTTCAGGATTCATCATAACTAAATCTTCTACATCTTTAACTGCCCCACTTAGATGATAAGGAAGGGAGCAATTAGAAAATGAAACATGAGGCCCTCTTTCAAACATTATAATCTCATCATCTTCCCTAATTCTTCTTAATCTAGCAGCTGCAGANGCCCCTCCAGCAACTCCACCAACAATTAGTATTTTTCTTCCCATAATATCCTCCTTCTNTCGCTTTAGTCTTCTTTCTAATCCCAGTTTGTTTATTACTCTTCTTATATTATAGCACTTATTGATCCAATTTGTTGATTCTATCGCTTTTATTATAAGGATTTATCTATATGTATCAGTGACCTAATCACAATAATTAATCTTAGAGAGAATATATAAAGCAACAACAAAAAAGGAATTCCGATAGAATCAAAATCATGATTCCACGAAATTCCTAAGTCAATGGAGCTGGCGGGAGTCGAACCCGCGTCCGAAAGCCCTTCCATTGCAGTTTCTCCCATTACAGTCAGTCTATTATGTGTGGCCTTACCACACTGTTCCCGCTACCGAACGCCGACAGACAGGCTTCCGGTTTTGGTAGCTTCATAAATCTTCTACCTTCTCAAAGCTTTGAAGATAGAGGTCCCTGCTCGTTTGATGCCGGGATTCTAAGCCGCAGGTCGCCTAGAGCCGACAAGAGCTGCAACTAGGCAGCTGCTAATTCGTAATTATCGTTTGCGTTTATATTTTGTTCTAAGTTGTTGACGCAGTCCTAGTCTGCGAATGGCTACCACAACTTCTAAACCCCCGTCGAAACCAGTACAACCCCGTTAAGATTGTGAATAAGAACCTATTGTCCTTCTGGATTTCAAACGCATATATATCTTATAATAATTAAGATTTAGTGTCAAGTAGATCATATTGTTTTTAATAAAAACTTAATACCAAATCTGTTATTATTATCATAAAATTAATATAAGTTTTTTACTTTAAACTCTCGCTCAGTCTCTCTTCTCATATCTTTCTTGGCAATATCTTGACGCTTATCATATAACTTTTTACCCTTAGCAAGGCCAATCTCAACCTTTACCAAGCGTCCTTTAAAATATACCTTAAGTGGGACTATGGTATAGCCCTTTTGCGAAAGCTGACCATTAATTTTATTAATCTGCTGCTTATGAAGTAGCAACTTTCTTACACGAAGGGGATCCTTATTAAAGATGTTTCCCTTCTCATAAGGACTTATGTGCATACCATATATAAACATCTCACTATTTTCAATCTTAATAAATGATTCTTTTATACTACATTTACTAGCACGTAAGGATTTTACCTCCGTACCATGAAGGGCAATACCTGCTTCATACTTATCCTCTATAAAATAATCATGGTATGCCTTTTTATTATTAGCAATTAACTTAATATTTTCCCCCAAAATTATTCATCCTCCACTATTACAAAATCTATAGTTCGTAGAAGTTTATCGGCACTTATGACTTCTACTTTAACTGTCTGTCCTAACTTGTAAGTCTTTTTGGTGTGCTCACCAATCATCAGGTATCGTTCAGCATCATATACATAATAATCATCATCCATATCGCTTACACGAACCATTCCTTCAACTGTATTAGCTAGCTCTACATAGATGCCCCAGGTGGTTATACCTGATATTACACCTTCAAAGGTATGACCAATATAGTTCATCATATATTCTACTTTCTTCATCTTTTCCACATCTCGTTCAGCATCATCAGCCCTACGCTCAGTCTTGCTGGAATGATTAGCCACCTCAAATAATATCTTCTCATAATGGCTTCGTCTCTTCTCATCTAACTTACCATTTAAATTCTCCTTGATGATTCGGTGTATCTGAAGATCAGGATATCTTCTTATGGGTGAGGTAAAGTGTGAGTAGTACTTAGCTGACAAACCAAAGTGACCTGTATTTGCCACTGTATATTTAGCTTGCTTCATAGACCTTAGTGTAAGGCGACTAATTAGTGCTTCTTCTGGTGTATCTTCAATCTTATTAAGCAATTTTTGAAGCTCCTTAGGATGAATATCCTCATTACCTACCTTTATGCTATAACCAAAGTTATTAATAAAGATAGCCAAAGCTCTTATCTTCTCATTATCAGGGAAGTCATGGGTTCGATAAAGAAAAGGTATCTCCTGCCAAAAATAATCCTCAGCTACTGTTTCATTAGCTATTAGCATAAACTCTTCAATAATTTTTGTTGCCTTGTTTCTTTCATAAGCTCTTATCTCCACAGGTTTGCCATTATGATCAACAATAATCTTACTTTCTGGAAAATCAAAGTTTATGGCTCCCCTCTTATGCCTCCGCTTCTTTAAGACTTCTGATAATTCTAGCATCAGCATAAACATGGGTACAAGTTCTTCATACTCTTTCATTAGGTCTTCATCTTGTTCCTCAATAATTTTAGCTACATTTGTATAAGTCATTCTCCTGTCAGAACGGATAACTGTCTCTGCGATATTATGACTTATTACATTACCTTTACTATCAATATCCATAAAGCAACTTAAAGCCAACCTATCTACACCGGGGTTTAGTGAGCAAATTCCATTTGATAACTTATGAGGAAGCATAGGAATAACCCTATCTACAAGATATACACTGGTACCTCTTTTTAAAGCTTCCTTATCAAGGGCTGCCCCTTCCTTAACATAATGGGTAACATCAGCTATGTGTACACCTAAGTGGTAAATATCTCCTTCTTTAGTTAGAGATATGGCATCATCTAAATCCTTAGCATCTTCACCGTCTATGGTAACTGTCTGGACTTCTCTGATATCCATTCTATTTACTGCTTCTTGTGGATCAATCTCATCGGGAATAAAATCAAGCACACGAAATACATCCTTAGGAAATTCCACAGGAAGCTCATAGGCCTTAACCACAGACATTATATCCACACCAGGATCATTCATATGTCCAATTATCTCTATAACCCTACCTTCAGGATTATGCTCTTCATCACCGTAGTTTTTTATAGACACCACCACTTTATGGCCTGTAACTGCACCTTTAGTGTGTTCCTTAGGAATAAAGATATCACGACCAAATTTCTGATTATCAGGAACTACAAATCCAAAGTTCTTGCTTTTTTGGAAGGTACCTATAACCTCTTTCATACCTCGTTCAATTATCTGTAGTACTGCGCCTTCTTTTCTTTTACCTGACTTCTCATCATTAATTGAGATTAATACCGTATCACCATGGATGGCACCTTTTGTAGCTACTTCTGGTATAAATATATCCTCGGACTCACCTTCTATAACCACAAAGCCAAAACCTCTTTGGGTACCGTAAAACATTCCGGTTTTAATACTATCACCAGGGTTTTTATATTTTCCCCTGTCATCAAGTATTATCTTTCCCTTGGAAATCAAGCCGTCTAGTAATTCCTTTAGCTCTTGTTTTTGGTTTTTGGGAACTTGCAACAGACTTACTATATCTTTAAAACCCATTGGTTTATATTCCTCACTTCCAAAAAAATCAAGAAGCATATTTTTTCTCTCTTGTGCTTTATTATTATCTATGACTTTATTATTATCTTTGGTCTTATTTTCCTGAATCCTATTAATATCATTAATTTCCTTATCTCTAAATGTATTTCTTTTTTTACCCTTTTGATTATCTCTCATATACACTCCTATTTTTTATTATCTGGAATTTTAGGTTTGTTTTTATTTATATTATAGTATACCATATCTTGCTTTATTTTAATATTTTTATGATAAAAAAACACTCTGGCTAGCAGAGTGTTTTAAAACATACCTATTATTACCAATTAAGATTTAGAACAACTGAGATAACAATAAATAATGTAGCAAGTATCTTAGTTGATCTCTCAAGCAATCCTTCAGCTGAACGGCCTTTGTTCTTACTCCAGTAGGATTCAGAAGCACCAGTCAATGCACCGGATAGACCCGATGATTTTCCTTCCTGCCTTAAAACGATAAATGTTAACGCAGCACATATACCGATATATATAATTGTTACAATTGCTCTTAATACTTCCACGGTAATCCTCCATTCCATAGCAAAATTCGACGTAAAGCTTCATATATCTAGCTTCTAAGCTTTACTTTGAAGTTTTTTCTTAANCACGACTTCAAAACTATGCCTATTCTATCATAGAATGTAATTTATTTCAACATTTTTATTATTTCTTAATTAACAATGATTTTCCAGTCATTGCATCAGGCTGTTTCATTCCCATCATATCTATAAGAGTAGGAACAATATCAGCTAGACGACCATCCTGGGCCAATGTGTAATTTTCATCATAGTTAACAAGTATAAAAGGTACTGGATTAGTAGTATGAGCTGTGAAAGGCTCATTTGTACTATAATCTAATAATTGCTCTGCATTACCATGGTCAGCACATACAAACATCTGTCCATCTACAGATAGAAGTGCCTCTACAGCATTGCCTAGACACTGATCCACTGCTTCTACTGCCTTAACAGCCGCTTCCATTATTCCAGTATGTCCTACCATGTCAGGATTAGCAAAGTTTGCAATTATTACATCATACTTACCTGATTTAATTGCCTCTACTAGATTCTCTCCTACCTTATATACACTCATTTCAGGCTGCAGGTCATATGTTGCTACTTGTGGTGAATTTACAAGTATTCTATCTTCGCCTTCATTGGGAACCTCTACACCTGCATTAAAGAAGAATGTTACATGAGCATATTTTTCAGTCTCAGCAAGTCTTAGCTGTGTCATCTTATTCTTTGCTAAAAACTGTCCAAATGTATCATCAATTGATACCTTGTGGAATGCTACCAGTTTATTAGGTATAGTTATGTCATACTCTGAAAAACATACATATTGAAGTTTCATTCTATCTTTACCACGGTCAAACCCTGTAAACTCATCATCACAAAATGCTCTTGTTATCTCTCTTGCACGATCTGGTCTAAAGTTATAGCATATAACTGAATCGTTTTCTTTAATAGTAGCTACTGGCTTACCGTCCTCTAATACTACTGAAGGAATTACAAATTCATCATATAATTCATTATCATAGGAATCCTGTACAGCATTTACTGCACTATCAGCTGTATTTCCTTCTCCGTATACCATAGCACGATATGCTTTTTCAACACGGTCCCAGCGGTTATCTCTATCCATAGAATAGTAACGCCCCATAACCGTAGCTATCTTACCTACTCCAAGAATTCTCATCTTCTCTAAAAGCTCTTCCACAAAACCTTTACCAGAAGCAGGAGCAGTATCTCTACCATCTAAAAACGCATGAACATATACATTCTTAAGCCCTTGCTGCTTGGCAAGTTCTAATAGGCCATATAAATGAGTGTTATGGCTATGGACACCACCATCAGATAGAAGTCCATATAAATGAAGATCTGAATTATGTCTTTTACAGTTGTCAATTGCTGCAAGCAGTGCAGCATTTTTAAAGAATTCACCATCTTGAATTTCTTTAGTAATCCTTGTTAGCTCCTGGTAAACTATTCTTCCTGCTCCAATATTAATATGACCAACTTCTGAATTACCCATCTGTCCATCAGGTAGTCCTACTGCCATACCGCTGGCATTACCTTTTACAAATGGATATTCTTCCATTAATCTATCCATGTTTGGAGTCTTGGCAGTAGCTATAGCATTTGCTTCTTTTTTATCATTAAGGCCGTAGCCGTCTAAAATCAATAATACTGTCGGTTTCTTACTCATTCTTACCTCTTTTCTGTGTATATCCTAGGATTAGTAATTAACTACCTTTCCAAAATCAGCTTTAAGACTAGCTCCTCCAACTAATCCTCCGTCTATGTTAGGCTGTGAGAACAGCTCTCTTGCACTGGAAGCACTAACACTTCCGCCATACTGAATACGGATTTTATCTGCAGTTTCATTATCATATATTTCTGCTAAACATTCACGGATAGCCTTACATACTTCTTCTGCCTGCTCAGTAGTAGCTACCTTTCCTGTTCCTATTGCCCAGATTGGCTCATAAGCAACAACTGCCTTAATTGCCTGTTCTTTTGTAACATTTAGAAATGCAATCTTAATCTGCTGACGTACGAAATCAATAGTAACACCTTGCTCTCTCTGACTTAAGCTTTCTCCACAACATACAATTGGAGTAAGGCCATGTTCAAATGCTTTTAAGACCTTTTTATTAACAGTTTCATCTGTTTCTCCAAAGTATTCTCTTCTTTCAGAATGTCCAATTATAACATACTTCACACCAACTTCAGTAAGCATATTAGGAGCTATCTCACCAGTATATGCACCATTTTCTTCAAAATACATATTTTGTGCACCAATCTCAATATTTGTTCCCTTAGCAGCCTCTACAGCGGGAATCAAACTAATCGCTGGAACACAGAATACTACATCTGCTTCATCAGTAGCAACTAATGGCTTCAATTCATTTATTAATGCAATAGCCTCACTAGGTGTCTTATTCATCTTCCAGTTACCTGCAATTATTTTTCTACGCATAATAATCCTCCTATATCAATCATTTTAATTTTATAGTCCTAAATAATATTTATTATATAGTATCGTCTATTAAAATAGCAATATTTTTTATAAGACATTTACGATATACTGATTGTAGCAAGCTTTTTCTGAAAACACAATACTTTTTCAAAATAGCTTGCTACTATGATTCTTATATTTGAAATTAATTCTAATTACAAAACTTACTTATCATTAGCTGCAGCTACACCTGGAAGTTCCTTACCTTCTAAGAATTCTAAGGATGCTCCACCACCGGTTGAAATATGAGACATCTTATCACCAAAGCCAAGCTGATTAACAGCTGCTGCTGAGTCTCCACCTCCGATAATTGTAGTTGCATCAATTTCTGCTAGAGTCTTAGCTATAGCAATGGTTCCTTTAGCGAAGTTAGGCATTTCGAATACACCCATAGGTCCATTCCATACTACTGTCTTAGCATCTTTAATGGCATCTGCAAACATCTTGCTTGTTTCTTCACCGATATCAAGTCCTAGCCATCCTGCTTCAATTCCTCCACTTACAGTCTTAAACTCAGAATCATTGGAGAACTCCCTAGCAACTACTGTATCAACAGGAATTAATAACTTAACGCCCTTCTTCTCAGCCTTTTCTAACATTTCTTTAGCATAGTCAAGATACTCTTCCTCTAATAAGGAATTACCTACTTCTTCTCCCTTAGCTTTTAAGAAGGTATATGCCATACCTCCACCAATAATCAAGGTGTCAACTTTATCTAGAAGATTATTGATTACAGATATCTTACTAGACACTTTAGAACCACCTAAGATTGCAACAAATGGTCTCTTAGGATCATTAACAGCATTTCCTAAGAAATCAATTTCTTTCTGCATAAGGTATCCTACAACTGCAGTTTCAACATATTCAGTAACGCCTACATTGGAGCAGTGAGCCCTATGTGCAGTACCAAATGCATCGTTTACAAATATATCGCAAAGTGATGCTAGATCTTTACTAAATGTATCTATGTTCTTTTCTTCCTCTGCACGATAACGGGTGTTTTCTAGAAGGACAACATCTCCATCATTCATAGCTGCAGTAGCTGCTTTAGCATTCTCTCCTACCACATTATCATCCTTAGCAAACTTAACTTCCTTGCCAAGTAATTCTGAAAGTCTAACAGCAACAGGAGCTAATGATAGCTCAGGCTTAGGTGTACCTTTTGGCTTACCTAAATGAGAGCTAAGAATAACTTTTCCCCCATCATTTATAAGTTTTTTAATTGTTGGAAGTGCTTCTACTATACGTACTTCATCTGTGATTTTTCCATCTTGCAATGGAACGTTAAAATCACATCTAACTAGCACTCGTTTACCTTTTACATTAATATCATCAATTGATTTTTTATTAAGCATAATATACGCTCCTTTCACGTCTCTTCTATAAATTCTTACAAAAAAGGGTCCGGCCCTTATAAGACCGGACCCATCATGGATCAATTAAGCTAAATTTTAACTTAAGCTAATTCATTAAAATATTTTATAGTTCTAACCATGTTACTGGTGTATGAATTCTCATTATCATACCAAGCTACAACCTTAACTAAGGTCTTGCCATCTTCAAGATCCATAACTGCTGTCTGTGTAGCATCAAAGATTGAACCATAAGTGCTTCCAATAATGTCAGAAGATACAATTTCATCCTCTGTATAACCAAAGGAAGCATCTGCTGCTGCCTTCATAGCTGCATTAACTTCATCAGCTGTTACTTTCTTATTACATACAGCTGTTAAGATTGTTGAAGAACCTGTAGCTACAGGAACTCTCTGTGCAGCACCTGCTAACTTACCATCTAATTCAGGAATAACAAGTCCGATTGCTTTTGCAGCACCGGTAGTGTTAGGAACGATATTAACTGCAGCTGCTCTAGCACGTCTTAGATCTCCCTTTCTATGAGGACCATCTAATGTCATCTGATCACCAGTGTAAGCATGAATTGTCATCATGTAACCTTGATCGATAGGAGCAAGTTTATTTAAAGCGTCTGCCATAGGAGCAAGGCAGTTAGTTGTACAAGATGCTGCTGAAATAATTGTATCGGATGCCTTTAAGATATTCTCATTAACACCAAATACAACTGTAGGAAGGTCATTACCTGCAGGTGCAGATATTACTACCTTCTTAGCACCAGCGTCGATATGTGCCTGTGATTTTGCCTTAGTTGCAAAGAAACCTGTACACTCAAGAACTACATCTACATCTAACTCTTTCCATGGTAAGTTGGAAGGATCTGCTTCTTTATAAATTTTGATTTCCTTACCATCTACTACGATGGAATTCTCTTTCGCTACAACGGTATCAGCCTTTGCATATCTACCCTGTGCGGAATCGTATTTTAATAAGTGTGCTAACATCTTAGCATCTGTTAAGTCATTAAGTGCTACTATCTCATAACCCTCTGCACCGAACATCTGTCTAAAAGCAAGACGGCCGATACGTCCAAAACCATTAATTGCTACTTTTACTGCCATGATTGATTCCTCCTAATTATAAAATTTATTATTACTGCCATAAGAGCAGTATATAAAACCTTACCTTGAGAAATATTACCCATAAAACAGTTTGTCAATAATTTCTCAATCATAATTTTACTAAATTTAATATGAAATATCAAGACATTACTCTATTTTTCATGGAAAATTATGATATTAGTTATATTTTTAGGTATTAGCCTATGATTTTTGTGCATTTTTAAGTCTCTATGTTCTTTTAACATTTAATAGTATTGCCGTTATAGTGCTTCCTATATACTGACATAAGCTAATAAATTTCTTCTAACCAACTGTTTAAGGATAACATATTTTATATAGTTAGTAAATAATATTTCAAATAAAAAGAATACCTACCATAATTCGCATATTAACATCATTAGGTTGCAAATCATGGTGGTATTCTCTTAATTTCAATCATAATTTTAGTTTGCTTTTAATCTGAATTTGTATTCTAGTCTTATCTTATCAGCTATTAAGGCTATAAACTCAGAATTAGTCGGCTTACCCTTTCCATTACTAACTGTATATCCGAATAACTCTTCTATAGTATCCATCTTNCCCCTACTCCAAGCCACTTCAATAGCATGACGAATAGCTCTCTCAACTCTGCTTGGTGTTGTTTTATGTTTCTTTGCAATTGATGGATAAAGTATTTTGGTTATAGAATTCAACATCTCAACATCATTAACTGACATAATAATTGCATCACGTAAGTATTGATAACCTTTTATATGTGCTGGAACACCTATTTCATGAATAATATTGGTAACATCGGTTTCCAGATCCCTCTCTAAATATGTACTTTTATTTTCAAATGCACTTACTCTATGATTATCTATAAGTCTATTATGGTAATCTCCCTTTACCTGTTTAATCCTTGATAGTACCACATTGCTATCAAATGGTTTCATTATATAGTAATTAGCCCCCAACTCAAATGCACTTTCTGTTACTCCTTCTTGTCCAATAGCAGTAATGATAATGAAAGAAGGGCTCTTTTTAAATTCCGAATCCCTTCTTACTTTCTCCATCACCCCAAGCCCGTCCAATTTCGGCATAATTAAATCCAATAATACGACATCCGGTTTTTTCTCTTTGATCATGTCTAGAGCGTCCAAGCCATTTTCTGATTTTCCAACTACTTCGATATCTGCATCTTCTTTTAGTATATCTTCTAGTAAGTTAACCATCCTTTCGTTATCATCCACTATCGCTACATTGATTTTGCTCATAATCCTTACCCAACCTCCATTATTTTATTTTTGCTCTCCATTGTGTGACCATTTATCCCCTGTTTGCTTACTTGGATAGCTTTTTATTTGTACCATATTAACCCATCTGTCAAAATAGAGTCAATCTAACATTTCCTGTAAATGACTCCATTTTATAAATAATAACATAATTAGGCACAAGTGTCTATAATATACTATTTTTCTACATTCGAATGTATGTGCAAGTGGGGATTACATGTAATAATTGTAAATTATTACCATAAATAATT
>JGI24708J26588_10002725_pt1 | contig 13216 bp, 10 predicted proteins | sample BioPla1DNA2_FD_26588 | JGI IMG/M metagenome (IMG submission 26588) | reverse complement strand
ATTCCCAAATTTCGTCTTCATCAATGAAAGGTTGCATGGGGATATCGGGAATTTTGTAGGTTTCAGGAGTAAATTTCATTTTTTTGGATCGTTGGTTTTTTTAAAATTATTGCGGTATTTTTTTCTTCACAGCCTATCCGTTTTTCTCAGTACAAAAATAAGAATTAATAGGTTAAAAGTCAAACTTTTTCGTTTTTAATTGGAACCGGAAATACAGGCGAACGATTTTCACGGCTAGATGATATTATTCGCATCTAAAGCACCGTATTTTTGTTGTGATTCCGGCTTGGGATGTCGCATGTCAATATTTATCGGAATATTTTTGTGCGAAAAATGTAAAATTTCATACCTTTGCAGGGTACTACAGGATACTACAGGGTACAAAGATAAATAAAAGCGATATTTTGTTTAGATTCCCGGTAACTGCTGAGAAAAATGTAAGAAATAAATCATTTTATGTTGCAAAATAAATTTTCGGGAATGGGGGTAGCNTTGATTACNCCGTTCAAAAAAAATAAAAAAGTTGATTTTGAAGCTCTGGAACGGTTGATAGATTACCAGCTTTCGAGTGGGACAGATTATATTGTGGCATTGGGAACCACAGCCGAAACCCCGACATTGGAAGAAAAAGAACGCGAGGAGATTGTTCGCCTTGTCGTCAAACGCGTAGAAGGGAAAATACCTATAATCATGGGGGTTGGGGGTAATAATACTGCTCAACTGGTTCATACCCTGAAAACATTCGATTTTACAGGAGTAAGTGCTATACTTTCGGTTACGCCTTATTACAATAAACCTACGCAGGAGGGACTTTTTCAACATTATCGTGCATTAAGCGCGGCTTCTCCTTTACCCATTATTCTTTATAACGTGCCCGGGCGTACGGGAGTAAATCTTTTGGCTGAAACAACATTGCGTATTGCACGTGAGTGTAACAACGTAATAGCAATTAAGGAGGCATCCGGCAATATAGAGCAAATAAATCGGATTATAGCGGCTAAACCCAATGGCTTTTCGGTTATTTCAGGCGATGATGCCATGACTTTACCTATCATTAAGGCAGGAGGCATAGGGGTGATATCGGTATTGGGGAATGCTTTTCCTAAAAGATTTGTTCAAATTGTTCATTTGGCCTTAAATGGCAATATAAAGAAAGCCGAGGAAGATGTTGCCGTTTTTTCGGAAATTATCCGCTTGTTGTTTGTGGATGGAAATCCGGCCGGTGTAAAATGCATGCTTCATGAAATGGGATTTATCGAAAACGAGTTGCGTTTGCCATTAGTTCCTGCCTGTGATGAAACTGCCGCTTGTATTAGAAGAGAAATAAGCCTTTTGTAATTCTATAATAAAGGACTAAGTTTAAATTAAAGGGAGTATGTTTTATGTGATCTCCCGATTTTAATTTTATTATAGTGGAATAAAGTTGTTATTTTTGCATATCCAATTTCGAAACAATTTTTTTATTATGAACCGTATCCCTTTTTTATCACTTGTATTGCTTGCGACCTTTTCAACCGGTTGTTTACAACAAAAGTCTTCAAACAATAAGATGCACCCTACTCTAGACATAGCCAATTTGGATACTACGGTTGCTCCGGGAACCGATTTTTATCGGTATGCCACGGGTGGCTGGCAAGATGCGAATCCGCTTCCACCTGAATATTCACGTTACGGTTCTTTCGAAAAACTGGCTGAAGAAAACCGGAAACAAATTCAACGTCTGATTGATGAACTCGGCAAACGGCAAAACCCAAAAGGTTCAAATGCTCAGAAGGTGGGCGATCTTTACAAGATAGGCATGGATAGCATAAAGCTGAATGCAGACGGCGCAACGCCAATAAAGCCGTTTCTCGACGAGATTGCTGCGGCCAAAGATAAAAAAGAGATTGTCCGTTTGATGGCAAAAGTAAGCAAGTATGCTTCCAATCCGTTTTTCGGTTTTTACGTGGGTCCTGATGATAAGAATAGTTCGATGAATATCGTGCATCTTTCACAATCGGGTTTGGGTATGGGCGATCGTGATTTTTATCTCGAGCAAGATGATCGTTCCGACATGCTTCGTCATGAATATTTAAAACTGATGAAAACCCAATTTCGCAACGCCGGTTATTCTGAAGAAAATGCTCGAAAAGTTGCCGAAACGGTGATGAGAATCGAAACCGAACTGGCAAAGTCACACGTGACAAAAGAGATGCGCCGTATACCCGAGTTGAATTACCATAAATTGATGGTGAGTGAGCTCAATACCAAAGTTGCCCCTTTTGATTGGGAATACTATTTCGAGCAAATGGGGGCGAATGGGATTGACAGTTTGAATGTGTCTCAGATTGAACCTATTCAAACATCGATTGCGATTATTGATCGGGAACCCATTGAAAATCTCCGACAATATTTGAGTTGGAAAGTGATTAATTCGGCTGCCGCTTATCTGAGCGATGATTTTGTCAATGCCAATTTCGAATTTTACGGAAAAGCCATGAGTGGCAGCAAAGAGCTCAAACCTCGTTGGAAAAGAAGCATCGATGTGGTGAATAGCGCTTTGGGCGAAGCGGTCGGGCAGTTATATGTTGAAAAATATTTTCCTCCCGAAGCAAAAGAGCGTATGATGGGGTTGGTGGATAACTTGATGAAATCATTGGGTGAACGTATCGATGATTTGGAATGGATGAGCGAAACCACAAAAGCCAAGGCGCAAGAAAAATTAGCCGCTTTTACCGTAAAAATCGGTTACCCCGACAAGTGGAAAGATTATTCGACGCTCGAAATCGAAGACGATTCATACTGGGCGAATATAATGCGTTGTTCCGATTTCGGATATAACGATATGATTAAAGATCTCGGTAAACCGGTAGACAAAAGCAAATGGTTTATGTCGCCTCAAACCGTGAATGCGTATTACAACCCTTCGTCCAACGAAATATGTTTTCCGGCAGGAATTTTGCAACCTCCCTTCTTTTATATGAAGGGCGATGACGCAATTAACTATGGAGGTATTGGGGTTGTCATTGGCCATGAAATGACGCATGGTTTTGACGATCAAGGACGCAAGTACGATAAGGAGGGAAATTTGAACGAGTGGTGGACGGAAGATGATGCTAAACGCTTTGAGGAAAGAGCAGGTGTGCTGGTAGATTATTTCAACAATATTGTTGTTTTGGATACCGTTCATGCCAATGGAGTTTTTACGTTGGGAGAAAACATTGCCGATCATGGAGGTCTTCAGATCGCTTATCATGCATTTTTGAAAACACCACAAGCAAAATCGGAGGAAAAAATCGACGGTTTTACTCCGGCTCAGCGTTTTTTCCTTTCTTATGCAACACTTTGGGCAGGCAATATTCGTGATGAGGAAATTCTCCGTTTAACCAAGCTCGATCCTCATTCGCTCGGTAAGTGGCGNGTGAATGGTGCTTTGCCGCATATCGATGCATGGTACGAGGCTTTCGATATCCAACCCNCTGACCCCATGTATCTTNCTAAAGAAAAGAGAGCTTCTATTTGGTAAAAGCAAAAAATAATTTGGACGNTTTCTTGTAAATCGAATTNTAAAGACGAATAAATGAATTTTTTTTCGAACGATTTAAAAAGTTAAATAATTATGTTTTCGGGAATTATAGAAGAAGCAGCCACTGTTGTGGCTTTAAATAAAGAAAAAGGGAATCTCCATATTACATTGAGATGCTCTTTTGTAGATGAATTAAAAATCGATCAGAGCATCTCGCACAATGGTGTTTGTTTAACGGTTGTTTCTATTGATGGAGACACCTATACGGTTACGGCTGTTAAGGAAACCTTGGATCGTTCTAATCTCGGTTTATTGAAGGTAGGCGATAAGGTGAATTTGGAACGCAGCATACTGATGAACGGTCGTTTGGATGGGCATATAGTTCAAGGACATGTTGACCAAACAGCCGTTTGTACCGAAGTTGCGGAAGCCGACGGAAGTTGGTATTACACTTTTGAATATGAATTTGACAAAGAAATGGCCAAAAAAGGGTATTTGACGGTCGACAAAGGGTCGGTGACGGTTAATGGTGTGAGCCTGACGGTAGTTGAACCGACCGATAATACCTTTAAGGTAGCTATTATTCCTTATACGCATGATGTGACCAATTTTTGTCAGATTGAGAAAGGAACAGTCGTAAATATCGAATTTGATATTATCGGCAAATATATCAGCCGATTAATGGGGTTAACCGAATAGATGGATTTTATTGAATTTGTAAAAACGCGACAGAGCGATCGGGCATTTGATCCCAATAGGCCTGTAGAAAAAGAGAAGATCGACCGAATTATAAGGGCGGTACAATTGGCTCCTTCGGCGTGCAATGCTCAGCCGTGGCATTTGATTGTGGTTGACGATCCGGAATTAAAAAACAAAGTTGCCGATGCTACTTCTACACGGGTGTTGGGAATAAACCACTTTACCAAGCAAGCGCCCGTTCATATTTTACTGGTAGAAGAAAAAGTAAATTTGATGTCGGGAGTAGGAGGATGGATTAAAAATAAAGATTATGCTCAAATCGATTTGGGTATTGCGGCCGCTTATGCCGTGCTGGCTGCTCATGCAGAAGGATTGGGCTCCTGCATTTTAGGTTGGTTCGACGAAGGGAAAATAAAAAAGTTGCTCTCTATTCCCCAATCAAAACGAGTTTGGCTCGATATCGTTATCGGTTACAGTACTCAACCTCTTCGTGAAAAGAAGAGAAAACCCATAAATGAAATTGTGTCTTTTAATAGATATGGTAAAACAAAATGAAGTTCCTTCTTTATTTTCCAAATCTTTTTTGTTTACTTTGTAGCATATAGAGAAGTGAATCAACGTATAGATGAAGCAATTTTATACTTTCGCGCATTTTGCAGAGAACAAACTTTATTCTTTTTAACATGAAGAAGGGAAGCGAATTGTTGGTTGCAATGTAAAAATATGTCATCTTTGCAATTTCAAATCAGTCTTGTGAAAGTTAATGAACTAAAGTTTGTCGATTAGATAGAAACAGAATGAAAAAAAGAAGAAAACGTTTCTTTTTATTATCGGTAGTCTTATTTACGGTTACTCTTGTTGCTGTTGCCCAGCAAGTAGGTTCTAATTCGCCTTATGGGAGATATGGTTACGGATTGTTGTCGGATCCCTCTATTGGAGCATCCGAAACAATGGGTGGCATCAGTTACGGATTAAGGAGAAGTCAACAGGTTAATCCGGGTAATCCGGCTTCCTACTCAGAACTCGATACGCTTACGTTTATATTCGATATAGGTGTTTCGGGACATTACGCGACCTATAATGACGGGATGTCCAAACAAGATTTTTATAACGGAAACTTGGATTATATAGCAATCCAATTCCCTATTATGCGAAAAATAGGTGCCAGCATAGGATTGCTTCCTTACTCGAAAGTCGGGTATAAATTTGGTCAATCTCGATCCTTATCCGATATAGCTTATAGTGAGATATATAGTGGTTCCGGTGGATTAAGCGAGATNTANGGNGGAATAGCCTATGAGCCTTTTAAATACTTGTCTTTAGGTGTAAATGTGGCTTACTTTTTCGGAAATATCGAGCACAACAAACAATTGCCTTCTATCGACAATACTACTTTGGCAAGAATAGCTACCGATAAATTTTCGATCCGCGATATCAAATATGATTTTGGAATTCAACTCACGTATCCTATCGATCGAATGCAGTCGGTTACGATTGGATTGGTTTATACACCGAAAATAAACGCCAAATCGCCAATTTATTCTTACGATCAGCTATTGGATGCCGGTGGAAATGTAAAACAAATCCTTAAAAGCGATACGATTCCTTCGCAAGTATTTCATTTTCCCCATTCTTTTGGATTGGGTGCAACCTATTCTAATCAGAATTGGTTGGTTGGAGCGGATGGTACTTTCCAGAAATGGGAAGGAATGGAATATCCTTCGGCTTTTGATGGGATGGATCAGGATACGCGATTTAATAATCGGTATCGGATTGGAGCAGGAGCTGAGTACGTGATTGATCCGCTGAGCCGCGATTTTTTCCGCAGAATACGTTTTCGTGGCGGATTTTCTTTTGCCAATTCATACAATAATGTAAATGTGTATGATCCTATAAATAATTCCAATCTAGGAACAGGAGGCTTCAAGGAATATGGGGTAAGCATTGGTTTTGGTTTGCCTTTTAGGGATACCTATACCGGTAGGGTTTCTTTGTTGAATATCGGATTTGATTATTCGCTTCTTCAACCCGACAATGATTATATGATAAAGGAAGAAATGTTTAAAATAACGGTAAATATGAATATCAATGAATTCTGGTTTTTTAAACGTCAGTTTGAGTGAGTCGAACGATTTTTCATGAAAAAATAATAAAGATGAATGTTAAACTTTTATTTTAACAAATTGTCTGACTAATACATCAAATATAATTTAAACATCGATAAAATGAAAAAAATAGTATTATCCGCTTTTCTTGTTTTAGCAACAATGGTGGGAGTTAAGGCGCAAAAAGCAGGTTACGATCCTGTCAATGCGCCATATGGACATGGCGAAGATAGTGTGAAATGTCTGATAAATTTAAGCCTTATGTCGACAGCTGCAAAAGCAGAGGTGTACCAAGATGCATTGGAACCCTGGGAATATGTATATAAAAATTGCCCTGCATCGAGTAAGAATATCTATATTTACGGGCCTCGCATATTTAAATTTTTGCATGCCAAAGAAACAGATCCGGCAAAGAAAAAAGCCTTAGTGGATAAAGTAATGGAAATTTACGACAGTCGACTTAAATATTTTGGGAACGATGATCCAAAAGGCACCATTTTGGCCTACAAAACTTACGATTACATGGAAATGATGGGTGATGAAGCCGATTCCAAAGTAATATACGAATGGTTGAAAGAAGCTATTCTCGACATGAAAGATAAAATGGATCCTCCTGACGCTTATGGTTATTTTATGGTAGCATCTTTGACGGAATTTTTAAAAGATGAGGCTAAAAAAGATCAATATTTGCAAGACTATTTCATGGTTACGGGATTTCTCGATCAAGCAATTGCAAATGCCAAGGCAAGAAATGACGAAGAAAGCGTCAATTATCTGGCTGCAGTCAAGGATGGAATCGTGCAAGGGTTTATAAGCAGTGGCGCAGGTGATTGCGAGACACTTACTCAATACTATGCGGATAAGATTGAACCAAACAAAACGAACAAAGAATTTTTAAATGAAGTAGTTACTGCTTTAAAAACGGTAGGATGCACTGAGTCCGATATTTATTTTACAGCAGCTGAATATCTTTATAAACTCGAGCCATCGGCCGATGCGGCTATTGGATTGGCAAATCGGAGCTTGAAAAATAAAGATTATGATACAGCAATCAAGTATTACGAAGAAGCAGCTAAATTGGAGCCGGATAAGGACAAGGCATCCGAATATTTGTATACTTTAGCTGCCATTTTGTGTGCTCAGGGGAATTATTCAAGAGCTAGACAAGTAGCATACAAATCGTTGGAATATAATCCGAATAACGGTAAAAATTATATTCTTATTGCGCAAATGTATGCTGCCTCTGCGGCGAACATTTTTCAAGAACCCGAAAAACGCGGTTTGGTATATTGTGCAGCGGTAGATAAATTACAAAAAGCCAAAGCTGTTGATCCAAGTGTGGCAGCAGAAGCCAATGAGTTGATCAATAAATATTCCGCTTATTTTATGGATACGGAAACAGCATTTATGATGGGTATTAAAGAAGGGGATACCGTCTATATTCCGGGTTGGATTGGCGAAAATACCGTTGTTAGACTCAAATAACTTTTTTGCTCGATTGAGTGACGACATTGTTTGATAGGAACAAAAGGGAAAGAAAAATTTTGTATCCGGCAACTGTTACCTTCGCAGTTGCCATGTTCCTTTTTATTGGATCATGCCAAAATAAGACAGAGGAACTGGTCGATGTCATATTTAATCCCGATTCAGTCCCTACGATGACCACCGACAGTGTGATTACACTGATCTCTGATTCGGGGATTACTCGTTATAAATTGATAACAAAGAAGTGGCAAGTTTTTGATGGGGGAAAAGAATCGTATTGGTTTTTCCCGGAAGGTATTTATCTTGAACGTTTTGATTCTTTGTTCAATGTTGAAGCCGTTGTTTTTGCCGACACTGCATGGAACTATGTCGATAAACAATTGTGGAGACTTAAAGGTAACGTTAATGCGCAAAACATGGCGGGTGAAAAATTCTTCAGTGACGAGCTTTTTTGGGATCAACGCCAGCAAAGAATTTACTCCGATAAGTATATTGAAATCCTAAAAGGAGAAACCGAATTGAAAGGATATGGATTTGAATCGAATCAGGAAATGACGGAATACAGGATATTTATGCCGCATGACGGACGTATTCCTTTAAAGGAAGATTCTGTTGGTCTCGATACATTGCAGAACAACAATGACAATAATGTAGAGGAGTAATTATGATTTCATCAACGGCAATAGTTTGGTGGATTGTTTTTCTAGCGGTGTCTGCTTTTTTTTCGGGTATGGAAGTGGCGTTTGTTTCATCCGATAAACTCCGTTACGCTTTGGATAAAAAAAATAAAGGCCCCTTTAATTATTTACTGAATACCATTTATGGTCATCCAAGTCAGTTCCTGGCAGTTTTATCGGTAGGAAATCTCATTGCATTGATTTTGTTCGTTTTTTCTACTTTATTGATTTTCCAACCCTTACTTGACCGATATATTAGTGGATTGCCTCTTCTTAATTATCTGATACTAATCCTAATTCCCACTCTTATTATTTTATTGACAGGTGAACTTTTCCCACGAATTTTTTTCGTAAAGAATCCTGATATTTGGGTAAAAATTTTAGTTGTTCCCATCTTTTTCTTTTGTGTATTGCTTTACCCGATAACTAAATTTTTTACTGCAGTTTCACGTTTTTTATTGGGTATATTTGGATACAAAACCATTATATCTGATGAAAAAATTCTAGACAGAAGCGATTTGGATTTGTATGTAAAGCAAAGTATCGAAGAAATGCCCAATGAAACGGATATGGATTCAGAGGTGAAAATATTCCGTAATGCGCTCGATTTCTCTACTCTCAAAGTGAAGGATTGTATGGTACCGCGTGCCGAAATTGTTGCGGTAAGTAGAGATACCGATATAAATACGTTAAAGGAAAAATTTATTGAAACAGGGTTATCGCGTATTTTGGTATATGATGATAATATCGATAACATTATTGGTTATATTCATATTTGGGAAATGTTTGANAACCCACCCGATTGGACAAAAAAAATAGCTTCTGTTTCCTTTGTCCCCGATAGCATGCTTGCCTCTACGCTTATGAGTGAGCTCATGCAGGAGCATAAGAATATAGCTGTTGTAGTGGATGAATTTGGCGGCACTTCGGGTATCGTGACATTAGAGGATTTGGTAGAAGAAATATTTGGCGATATTGAAGACGAATACGATGTGGAGTCGCGATTTGCCAAACAAGAAAAGGAAAATGAATATGTGGTTTCGGGGAGAATGGAAATTGACCAACTCAACGAAATGTTTGGATTGGATTTGCCCGAATCCGAAGATTATACNACTGTTGCCGGATTGATATTACATTATACCCAGCGTTTTCCGAAGACATATGAAACAATTGTTATCGGTAAATTTACTTTTAAAATATTAAAAGCCTCGACTCGAAAAATAGAGGTTGTACGATTGATTATAAATAAAGTTTTGGATAACTAAAAATTGTTTTCATTTTAAATTTATACTTTTCTTTTTAAAAAAAAGGATTATCTCTTTTATTTTTGCTAACTTCGTGCCCTTGAAAGAAAAATTTTTAACGATCAAATCTATTAAATATTGATTATCATCAATGGCTACTTTACAAAAAATTAGGAACAAAGCCGGATTACTTATAGCGGTCATCGGTATCGCTTTGTTGGCATTTATTTTGGGTGATCTCTTAACATCCGGAAGTACTCTTTTCCGCAAATATCAAGATAAAGTTTTTGAAGTAAGTGGAAAAGTTATTTCGACCGAAGAGTATTTTAACCGTGTGACGGAATGGGAAAATTTTCAAAAATTGATGAGTGGCGAGAGCTCTTTGGACGAAAATATTTCCCTTCAAATCAAGGAGTTGGTTTTTCAGCAGATGGTTAGAGAACGCATACTGGATAATCAGGCTGAGAAGCTAGGATTAACGGTTTCAAAAGAAGAAATAAACGACCTTGTACATGGTGAAAACATATCCCCCCTTCTTATGCAGTTGCCGCTTTTTGTGGATCCAAAGACAGGAATTTATGACAGGGAAGCGTTGGCGAATTTTTTCATGGCCATTAATACGCCGGTGGAGACTCTTCGACCGGAAGAACGAGCTCTTGTTGAACAGTATAAGTCGTTGTGGCTGTTTATCGAAAATCTAGTCAAATATCAGCGTCTCGAAGAAAAATATAGAACACTTTTGGCAAGTGCGGTCATGGTAAACGATATGGAGGCCGAGACTTCATTCGATTTATCGCAACGAAATGCAGACTTAACTTATGTGGTGCAGAATTACTATACCATTCCGGACACATTGGTTACTGTTGAAGAGAGTGAAATAAAAGCATTTTACGAGAAGCATAAGAAAAATTTCAAATTGAATTCCCCTATTGCAAAGATTACTTATTTTATTCGGGAAATAACACCAAGTGATGAGGATTTTGCCGAAATAGAAGCACAGGCAATGGAAGCCGCAGAAAAACTTGCGGAATCGACAAATCCCGCGGTAGTTGTCTCCGAGTATTCGGCTACCCCGTATCAAGATGTATATGTGGCAGCAGATGTGTTGACAGAGAGTCAACTTTCTTTTGTTTCGTTGGCCAATATTGGCGACATGTATGGCCCTGTTCGTGAAGGGAATTCTTTTCAGATTTATAAACTGATCGATAAAATTTTTGCTCCCGACTCGGTACGTTTGAGAATGATGGTTGTACCCACATCCGGAATAAGCGAACAAGATTCATTGGTAAGGAATTTTGTCGATAGTGTTTTCACTGTTATCAAAAGCGGAAAACCTTTTGCTCAAGTAGCTAACGAATTGAATCCTCAATCCAATGGAGGTGATGTCGGATGGGTGAGGGAAATCGATATTGCATCGGCCGGAAAAGATTTTGTGCAAACGGTTTTTTCCTTGCCGGTAGGAGAAGTAACCAAAATATCGATTCCGGGACAATACATTATTGTGCAAGTGGAAGAGAAAACAAAGCCTGTGACAAAATACAAATTGGCAGTGATTAATATGCCGGTAGTGGTAAGTGAAAGAACATCGAACAATGTTGATAACGAATTGAATCAATTTTTGTCTCTTCCCGATGTGAATAAAAAATTCACTGAATTGGCCACAGAAAAGGGATACGCTGTTGTCCCCAATTTCACGATATCTTCCACCGATTTTTCTGTTGCACAAATACCCGGTTCGCGTCAAGTAATTCAGTGGGCATTTAATGAAAAAGAAAAGGGTGTCGTGAGAAAATTCGATTTGACAAATTTACGAATCGTTGTACGGTTGGATGACGTGATCCCTGCGGGAATAGCTCCTTTGTCGGAGGTGGCAACCGCAATTCGAGGTCAACTTATGCGTGACAAAAAAGCTGAAAAGGTTATTTCCGAGCTGAGCGCTAAAAATTTAACGTCTTTGTTCGATTATGCCGAGTCAATGAATGCACGTCCCGATACGGTAAGATTTGTGAACTTCAATACCCGCAATATTGCAGGTTTAGGGTTTGAACCCATATTGAATGCTTATTCGGCTTTTGCCCCACTCAATGAATTGATGGGGCCTGCGAAAGGCAACATGGGTGTATTTGTCGTAAATGTGAATGATCGTACGCAAGGCACAGAAACTTACGATCCAAAAGTTCAGAAAAAAACGATTCATGGAGAAATTGCTTACCGTTTGCAGATGCAATCGTTGGAGGTATTGAAGGATAAGCTTTCGGTAAAAGATTATCGCTATCGTTTTTATTGATATGATTTGCGATCATGCCATAATATAAAAAAAGCGGGAAATTCAATCCCGCTTTTTTTCATACTATGAAAGAACTTTCATTTATAGTGTTCCTTTTTGTTCCAGTTGCAGTGTCTTTGTGGGTTGATCACAAACCTCGCTAGGACCGAAATATTGAATGGGACCGGGATAAACATAATCTGTTTCGATTGCCCAATTTTCTCGCTGACTTTTAAAATAATTGAATGGAACACCTTCCAAATCCACCAATGTTTTTTTGATCACCGGTTTCATTTTCCCGCTCCGGCGTTCCATATTCATCATCATGGTTATGGGAATCCCACCTGCTACCCATTTGTCGGCAGGAGCCGTCGTATTCCGTATAGATGCCATATAACCTGTTTTTCCGCCTGCAATAAGCATGGAAGCCGCATATCCCAATGAATAACAATAATCGGCATCGTAATTTGATGGAGCTGCCGAACGACCTTCGTAACCAAAGAAATGATGAACAGGGGAAAATTTACCTTTGTATTTCCTTCTTTTGCCCATTCTTCTAATTTTCTTCCTACCATTTGCGACAGCAATTCCTCGGTTTGTATCATGGATACCTGCACATTGCCGTGAGGATCACGATCGAGTGCCAGCTGTCTGGCCACTTTTTCGGGAAGGCCAGCATATACCTTTGCATTTTTCGGCGAAAGTTTGCTGATGATATATTCGCGCTGTTGCGACCGGCGAACAAGATTAAACTCATCCGATGAGTGGGCGAAAAAATCGTTCAACTCTTCAATGAGGTCTTTTATTGCAGGGATAAATTCGATCAATCCTTCGGGGATAATGATCGTTCCAAAGCCAAGTCCTTGTTCTTCTCGGTCAACTATAATACCGGCAATGTGTTCGACAATATCGTCGAGTGACCATTTTTTTGCTTCTATTTCTTCAGAAATGATGCAGATGTTGGGATGGGTTTGCAATGCACATTCCAGTGCGATGTGCGATGCCGAACGTCCCATTACTTTTATGAAATGCCAATATTTACGTGACGAATTGCAATCGCGTTCGATATTTCCGATAAGTTCCGAATACACTTTGCAAGCTGTATCGAACCCGAAAGATATTTCAATTTGTTCGTTTTTCAAGTCGCCGTCAATTGTTTTTGGGCAGCCGATTACTTGTACGCCGGCATTAATCGATTGATAGTATTCTGCCAGAACGCATGCATTGGTATTTGA
>JGI24708J26588_10002724_pt1 | contig 13218 bp, 14 predicted proteins | sample BioPla1DNA2_FD_26588 | JGI IMG/M metagenome (IMG submission 26588) | reverse complement strand
ACACGATCTAGTAAATCACCTAGGCCTAGACCATGCGCTCCTGAAATCGGATAAGGTTCGCCAAAACCTAAACTATAAAATTCATAAATATCTTCTCGCATTTCTGGGTTATCAATCTTATTGACAGCTAAAACGACAGGTTTATTTGACCGATAAAGAATTTTAGTTACTTCTTCATCAGCAGCAGTTATCCCATCTCTNCCGTTGACAATGAAAATAATGACATCCGCTTCATTAATTGCGATATCAGCTTGCTCTCTCATTTGAACGAGAAGTGGTTCGTTTCCTAACTCGATCCCTCCTGTGTCAATTAAATTAAATTCAGTCGTTAACCATTCAACTTTTGAATAGACACGATCTCTCGTTACACCTGGAGTATCATTTACAATTGAAATTCTTTCACCGACTAGTCGATTAAATATAGTTGACTTCCCAACATTTGGTCGCCCAACTATTGCTACGACAGCTTTTCTCATGAAAGGATCATCCTTTCTCTCATTTACTNACTTAATTTTTACTCATAGAGGATAAAATTGTTCCTAACTAATATAGTTTAGCAAAATTTACTCTTTTAAACAATATTTTAAATGTGAATCGAAGTTGACTTGTTAGAAATCACTTGGACTAAGTACAAAATAAAAATAGCAATATAGAGTGAAGTAAACAACTCGGACTCCCCCAATACGATGCTCCAGTTTAATACTTTCATGTTATAAGCGTACAACCATTCACCTGTTAAACAGGCGACCATTAATAAATAAATACGTTCTTGCGTATTTCTAATAAAGATCACTAAGGTTGTAGCAAACAGTATAGCTATAATCAAAAACTGATCAACTAACAACCAAATTGGATTGATAATTAAAATATACTTTAAACCGTTATAACTCAAAATTAAACAAAGTAGAAAGTAATAATTAAAGTAAGTCATTGTTTTAAGCAAAATTAATGCCCAAAAAATAACCAAGCAATACAAATAGGGTATCGTTACTGTATAACTACCAAGTTCAAGTTGTTGATTAATAAAAATAATATTAACTAAAACAAGCCAAAGTAACAAACGTTTCGTTCGATTCATTTTTAAATCAACTAATGAAAAACACACGATTGCCAACCAACTTAACCAATAAAAAACCATACTGATCCCTCCATCTACTAGTTCAGTATGGCAACCTTCTAAAAATATTAAACAAAAAGCATGTAGTGAAATATCCACTACATGCTTAATTAATTATNATTTGAATTGATCTAATTGGTCTCCAATCACATCACTAATTGAAAATCCTTGATCTTCATCTTTTTCATAAGATTTTAATTCTTGTTGATTCTTTTCAACTTCTAACTCTCTCATGCTCAATGAAATCCTTTTTTCCTGCTCATTTACTTCTAAAACTTTAGCTTCAATTTCTTGTTCAACTTCTAACACTTCTTGTGGAGTGCCAATGTGTTCTGTAGAAATTTGCGAAATGTGAACAAGCCCCTCGACTCTTGGCAACAATTCTACAAATGCCCCAAAGCTAACTAGACGTTTAACTGTTCCCTTAACAACATCACCAGGTTTGATTTTATCTTCAATGTTTTCCCATGGTCCAGGTAACGTTGCCTTAACTGATAATGAAATTCTTTCTGTTTCTTGATCAACTGAAAGAACCTTGACTTTGATTGTCTCACCTTCTTTAAGCAGATCACTTGCATGTTCAACGTGCTCATGAGCTAATTCAGAAATATGGACAAGTCCATCAATACCACCTAAATCAATAAATGCACCAAAGTCTGTAATTCGAGCTACTTTTCCTTCAACAACTTGGCCTTCAGCTAAACTTGATAAGCGTGCTTCTTTTTGCTGTTCATTCTTTTCTTCAACTACCGCTCGATGTGATAAGATCACACGATTTTTTGATCGATCAAGTTCAACAACCTTTAATGATAATTCAGTATCTAAATAACTAGAAAAATCATCAACAAAATGAACTTCGACTAGTGAAGCTGGAACAAATCCACGCAAACCAACATCAACAACTAATCCACCTTTAACAATTTCTTTAACAGTCGCATCAAATACTTCACCAGACTCTAATTTTTCCGCTAAGTCTGACCATGTTTTTTCAATATCAACGACTTTTTTAGATAAGATGACCTCATCGTCTGAGATTTTTTTGATTTTTAAAGTGAATTCATCATCAAGATTAACAACATCACTTGCTTGCTCAATTCGCTGACTCGATAACTCATTGAGTGGTACAATGCCATCAGTTTTCCAGCCAATATCAACTAAAACCTGGTCATCTTCAACCTTCACAACTTTTCCTGTTACCTCTTGCCCCACATAAAATTCTTTTAACTCAGCTACTTCCTTATTCATTTCATCCATTAGAAACTGCCTCCTTCAATTTACCACGCTAATAGATAACTATCTTTTTCTAAGTTCTAATATTTGAACTATTTTGTCAAGTGTTAATCTAATATTTGAGTATGTTTTTCTTGCAAATTGCCGATTTCAGCCATTATTTTTTCGGTTGCTTCTTTTGCTGAAGCCTTGACTTCACGTAATGAAGTCATATCAACCGATTGACCAAAAACAATTTTTAATTTGCGACCGACCTTATATGGTCCAATTATAACACATGGAACAACAATTGCATCAGATCGAAGGGCAAAAAAGCCAATTCCCGATAAACCTTCACCTAATTTGCCTGTTTTACTTCTCGTTCCCTCTGGAAACAGACCAATCACTTTGCCTTCTTTTAATAATGTTAGTACTTGTCTTAATGCTTGGCGATCTTTCATTCCCCGTTTGATCGGGACAGCATTTAACTTAGTGAAAAAAAACTTAAAAAACTTTCCTTTAAATAATTCTTCTTTTGCTAAAAAATGAACATCTCTAGCGGTGGCACCCCCCACAATTGGTGGATCTAAATTTGAAATATGATTTGAACAAATAATCACTGGGCCATCTTTAGGGACATTTTCTGCTCCGAAAACTTCCATTCGATAAAATGGTTTTAGTAAATACCAAACAAGGCTTCTTGCGAATCGGTAGAACGACATTTATTTCACTCCTTTTTGCTCAATAATTTGCAAGATTGCTTCGACAACTTGATCGATGCTTAATGAAGTCGTATCTAATTCGATTGCATCATCAGCTTTAACTAACGGAGAAACCTCTCTTTCCATATCGAAACGATCTCTGTCTGCGATCTCTTGTTTTAGTTGTGTTAAGTCTGCTGGAAAACCTTTTTGTTTATTCTCTTTATAGCGTCTAAGTGCCCGTTCTTCAACAGAAGCAATCATAAAAATTTTAACATCAGCATCAGGAATCACATGACTACCAATATCTCGTCCATCCATGACGATATTTGTCTCGTTGACAAAACTCCTTTGGCGCTCGACCATTTCTTCACGAATTAAGCGATGTTTAGCAACTTCCGATACATTTTGAGTAACGGCTTCATTTCTGATTTCTTCACTTACGTCTTCGTTATCAAGTAAAACACGTTGATTCGTCTCAGCTTGCTCTAACTTAATATCTGTTTTTAATAATAACTGAAATAACTGTAATTCATTATCTGTTTCGACATTGTATTTTAGTGCTTTTAAAGTTAGCGCCCGATACATTGCACCAGTATCTATGTATATATAGTTTAATTTAGTTGCTATTTTTTTTGCGACGGTACTTTTTCCTGCTGCTGCAGGTCCATCAATTGCGATTGCTATTCCTTTTTGACTCATCTTTTAATCTCCTTCATTAAAAACATCGATAGTTAATTTTTATTTTCTAATGCTTGTCTTCGTTCTTTTAATTGAGTTTCAAAGCAATATTGAATAATGTGTTGTCGATCTTGTTCATAAATATCAACAAACTTCATTGATAGTAACTGTTTTGCTTCTTTAGTTAACTCAAAGATTCGAATCGATTCTGCTCTTGTAAAGATGTAATCAATATCTTTGTCTTTCGTTCTTAAAACAATGACTAGATCGAATGGCGTACCAGACTTTATTTCAATATTTTCAGGAAGTACGACTGCAAGTCCACCACCACTAATATCTTTCGTCACCGTGGTAAATGTCTCAAGCTTACCTTCCGGATCAGAAATTGAGACATCTAGACTCGCGTCGACACGAACNTATTCTCGACGTTGAATTTTTTTCAGTTTATTTTGATCAAAGCGTAGCATTAACATCGGAACTTTTTCTCTTTTACGATCAATAATTTCCGTATAAAATTTATAGATTGATTGATCGCTTCCAACAAAATAGGCAAATAAAAAAGTGCCCTTTGGAAAAAAGTCCGTCCGGCCTGTTTGAGTATTGATCGGGTAATCAATATATAAAGAAGAGCCCTTTTGTTCAACAACGCGACATCTAAACCGCTTGATCTCTTCGTCATCATCACTTGTTTCTAACGTTAGTATTGTTCCAATTTTAATCATAAGTCAACTCACCCCTAAATTGTAACTACTTATATTATTGCAACAATACGATTTTAAGGCAAGGACTAGTTTCGATTTTTGTTAGATTAAAAAAGTATCCCAAATATTTCAAGGATACTTTTTTAACAATTTTCTAATCCCACTTTAATTCAACATCATGCTTTAGTTCAACAAACACTTCATTTCCTGTATTTGCATCGATAAAAATTTGATACGTATCATTATTTAAAGTTCCAAAAAACGCATAAGTTAATACTTCCGAGCCTGCCCGATCTTCAATAATCGCTAAATGTTGATCCTCTATATTTAAAGAAGAACTAACAAATTCTTGCGCTTCTTCGAGGGTTAACTCAGGGTCTTTTAATTCTCGTTCATGATGATTTCGATAATAATCCGTTGCATTAAATCCAACGATATCTCCATTATCTAAAGCAACTTTTACCGTAATTTGATCTGGATAAACCCAAACGTCATCATTTGTAACGGCAAACTGAAACAATCCGGTCTCATCATATTGACTTGATCGCAATCGTTTAATATCTTCAAAACCTTGTTCCTTCAGTAATTTTTCTGCTTCTCGTTCGGCATCATGTAAACTGATTGATGCATCAGCTAACTCACGGTTAATCATATATGATAAAACATGACCACCAGTTTCAGTTATTTCAATATAGCCATGTTGATCTTCATGACTAAATGAACCACTAAATGTATTTAATTGTGCACCTTCACCACTTTTTTGTAACTCTAACTCGATATCAGGAGTTAAATCAAATTGTTCGATAATTAGNTCTTCAACTTCTTCTTCATTAATNGGATCACCGTCAACAAATTGAAACCGTTCTTGCTGTGACGGGAAATCTGCAGCTAGATTATCAAAATGANCTTGGTCAAATCCCGATGTATAGTCTTCGACCGCGGTAAACCCATCAATGATATGGTTCGGTGATTCTCGATCATTACGAGCTAAAGCAAGCTCAACCTCAGCCCATTTAAGTTGATCTGAAAAAACCTTATGTTGAACTGTTCGAAGCTCTTTTCGGATCTCATCAGCAGATTGATAAAGTTGTGTTAGCCGGTCTGTTTCTTCTTCACTTAAAGGTTCATTGTCAAGATCACGTATCGCCACATGATAAGTAAATTCACCAATATCAGCTAAAAATGTTTCTGTTTTCGTAAATGGTAACAATCCTAACGGTAATTGACTAACATCACTTTGTGCTTGTGCTGTCAATTGCCAAACATCTAACATTTGCGGTGATAATGTCTCTTTCGTTTTCAATGCAAGTGTCGTCCCAATTTTGTCATAGAGAAGGTCGACATGATACGTTAAATCATGAAANGCACGTTGATAGTTATTTTCAGCTTGTACAATCAAATGTTCTTTTTCAGTAAATTGCCGATAACCCCAATAGCCTGTGACGATCAATGCAATTGAGAGTACTGTGATACTAATCCATCTTTTCATTAATTATTCCTCCGATTTCTATTCGCAAAAAATATGTTTGCCAATTTGCTTAATTTGTGGACGAGACCAGATCCAACTACTAGTTGCTGTATCCGGGTTAAAATAATAAATCGCCTCACCNGTAGGATCCCACCCATTAATTGCATCAAGAACTGCGCGCCTCGATGTTTCATCAGGAGTTAAATAGATTTGACCGTCTGCAACTGCTGTGAAAGCTAACGGTTCATAAATAATACCAGCGACTGTATCTGGAAAGATTGGGCTTTGTAATCGATTTAAAATGACAGCTGCAACTGCAACTTGTCCTTCATACGGTTCACCTCTTGCTTCACCGTAAACAGCTTGTGCCATCAATTGAATATCGTTTTGTGAAAAACCATTTGGTACGTTTACTGATGTGGGTTCAATTGGTGTTTCTTCTACTGTACTCTGTTCCGTTTGCGTTTGATTGTCTGTTGGCTCTGCTGGTGATTGTTGCTGTTCTGATTGTTGTGAGTCTTGTTTTTGTTGNTCAGTGTCTGCCTCTTGTTGAGATGGTTCTTTTGTAGTTGAATCTTGNCGCTTTTGTTCCTTTCGTGTATCATAATTTACTTGATCTTCCAAGTTCATACCACCATAATGTGTGAAGCTTCGACCGGCTTCAATGTTTTCTCTAACAAAATCTTTATGATACTGAGTGCGCTCTTTCAACATGTTTTTTACTTGATCACCTGCATATCCGTCAACCTTCATACCAAATTCATTTTGAAAGTTTCTTAATGCCCAATACGTACCCCAACCAAATACACCGTCAATTTGACCATGATAAAAACCGATATATTGTAATCTTGCTTGGAGCTCAACGACATCTTCACCAGTTGCACCTTGTTGGATGACTTGTTCACTAAATGCATCTACTGTTTGATTCACGTTCAAGTTTATCCCCATGATAACGACTAATATTAATAAAGAATTAACGATTGTTTTTTTCATTTCTTCGCCTCCTATAGTAACGAGATAATCATTTGATACACATTAGCTTTGATTAAAGTCATTTTTTTATACACAAAATCAGCTGATTTACTCGATATAATTATTGATTTTTAATTGCTGAGGCTTTCTTGTTTCAATTTAGATTGAGATGTCATATAATGATAAGCAGACGTCATTTTTAGCTGGATTGATGTTAAACAATTAATGGAGGTGATTGACATGCGTTTAGAAAGAATCTCATCAAATAAATTTAAAATCTTTTTAACTTTCGATGATTTAGTTGAACGAGGTTTAACTGAAGATCTCATGTTAGAGGATTTACAGTCAATGCAAATGGAGTTTCATGATATGATGCTTGAAGCAAGCGATGAGTTAGATATTGAATTATCAGGTGTTTTAACTGTTCAAATTTATATGATTCAAGCACAAGGCATGTTGATTATCGTCACTCAAGAAGATGAGGATTTTGAAGAGGATTATCTTGAGATGCAGGTCACATTATCTGAGCGAAAATCATTACTTTATGAATTCGATGAGTTTGAAGATATTATCCAACTAGCAAAAGCAATTGAGCGTTTAAATATTGATGCTGGCTCAATTTATCATTATCAAGATGCCTACTATTTGCATTTACCAGATCATCTTCAAGAAGAGCATATTAAAGAAGATTTAATCGCTGTATTATCTGAATATGCAACTGCCACATTACTTTCGCCAGAACAAATCAGTGAATATGGAAAAGTGATTATGGNNAACAATGCATTGCTTCAAATCCGGCAGTATTTTAAATAAAAAACCGTATTGTTGACGTGACCTTGATCTACAAGATCGAGACGTCTACAATACGGTTTATTTTTCCATCATTTAAATNACGGATTAAAGATAAATACATGTTTGATCAAATGTCTCTCTAATTGATCCACTAAGAAAGACTCACCCCAATATTTATAACTTAAAGTAAGAATCATGACAACAAAAAGTAAGATCACGATTAAGCGGATTAAAGCCAAACTAACTCTCCATTTGATCTTCGCTTTCTGATCATCATGAACTTGCCTTCTTGGAGGTAAATTTAAAATATCGATTTCTTCGTAATGATCATCAATAATTGATTCAATTTGCTGGTTATCTTGTTGGTGCGAATTGATCGCTTCCATTTGTTCTCTTAAAAGTTCAGCTTGATCTTTATTGGCTTCATTCATGACCAGTCCCTCCTGATTCAAAAGGTAATAAAATTGACTGTAACTGTGCCTGCCATGACTTTAATTCTCGGCCCCTTTTCCCGTATTCAGGTGACCATTGTTCAAGTGTAAATCCACATTGATCACAGCAATGATACTTCGCTTCTCTAACCGTCGATTGAAATGATTGATATAAAGCTTGCCGGCGACATTCTTTAGCTGTTAACCACTGAAAAAGTTCATCTAATTTACCGAGCTTATAACGACTTCGTTGCTCAACTCTTTTAATCAAATCATGTTTTATTTGTGGAATAATTTTGTGTAATTCAATTCGTCCATCTTGAGTCATTAGATCATTTTCTGCAAAGTAATCTTGAATAAAACGTCTTTGAACCTCATTAATTGGCCAATGATTATGAATGAAAGCTTGATTTAATGAAATAGTCGTTTCACTTTGTTGAATGTGTAGTAAACTGGCAAACAAACTTTCTACCATCTCAGTTGACGGTAATTCAGTTTCAATCAAACGGCGTGGAAGAATGTCATCATTTGGTGCAATCAGGCTAATACTCACACTTGACAATTGATCCCGACCTGCTCGACCAATTTCTTGGATCAATGACTCAAGTTGAGTCGGGATNTGATAATGAATCACAAGNCGAATNTTCTGCTTATCGATCCCCATCCCAAACGCACTTGTTGCACAAATAATATCAATTTGATTTTCCATAAATTGCTCTTGAATTAAGAGGCGNTCACTCGTTTCCAATTCTCCATGATAGTAGCTGACACTTAACTGACTAAACTTTTCGCCTAACAATGTAGCCACTCGCTCAGCTTCTTTTCTACTTGTAAAGTAAATAATCGTTGGAACAGACCATTTCTGAAATAAATTGATTAAATAAGCATCTTTTTCTGAACGGTGATTAAGTTGCTCAACGATTAAACTAATATTATCACGATCAATTGGATAAATATGCTTCGTAAATTTGATTTTATAAAAATGATTGATGATATCTTTTTGGACATCAGGTGTTGCCGTTGCAGTCAAAGCTAGGATCGTCGGATCCCCTAAGTGTTCAATCGCTTGATTTAATTTTAAATAATCTGGGCGAAATTCATGTCCCCATTGCGAAATACAATGGGCTTCATCAATCACAAACAGCGAGATTTTAAGTTGTCTTAGTTTTGTAATGACGTACTTATTTTGCAACATTTCAGGTGACAAATAGATCAATTGATAAGCATCGAGTTGATTCAGAATCGATCGCCGTTCAACAGTTGTATTAAAACTATTAATCGCCACAGCCTGCTTAAAGCCGCGCTTTTTCAACTGTTTAACCTGATCTTCCATCAAAGATAATAAAGGCGTAACAACAATCACTTTACCATCAATCATCATCGATGGTAACTGATAGCAGATTGATTTACCAGATCCAGTTGGTAACGTAGCAAAAACATGCTTGCCGTTAAGGATATCTTCAATAATTTCTTTTTGACCCGGTCGAAATGTTGGATATCCAAAATATTTATTAAGCTGTTTTTCTAGTTGATTCATAAAAATAACCCCTAAATATTTAATGGCTTGCTTTTGCAATTGCTAAACGAATTTGAAAATAGCTATAACGATCACCAACTTGTTGTTTGATCTGTGATAACCGAAGATCGTTTATCTGTTTAATTTCCTCAAGAATTTCATTCAAATCCTCTGTTTCAATATAGTTTGAAAGATTTAGATTTGGAATCGCGTAAGCCAATTCAACAATATGATCTTCAATCGTACTCCTTTTTAATCGCCGGATCTTGATGATTTGATCAATTGTATAGCCTTGATTTAATAATCGATTTGTTTGCTGAGCTGATTGGGTAATAAATTTCTTAGTTTGCTGCTCTTGTTCGGGAATAAATTGTGCTAAAAATTTAATTTGATTTGTTTCAATATAATCGATTAATTGATGATAACTTGCAGCAAGTATTAAATGAACATCGTGATTAGATAAATTATGCTTCATCGCTAACTGCTGGATTGTTTGACCATAATTACGATAACCGGATAATCGATTGACAAAAATCGTTGCTTGCTTTTCATCAATTGTTGTTAAAAAAGTAGTTAAGTGGTGATAAGTATTGATTAGCCATGATTTTATATCCTGTTGGCTCTGATAATATGATTTAACCCATTGTTGAATCGCCAAATCTTCATTAATCGGCTGAAACTGATTGTTCTCGACAGATAGATTAGCGAAGGTTTGGATCGTTAATGCCAAACGATCACTGAAAACCTTTGCTTTGTTAGCCGATTCAATCCCAGTAAAAGCTTTGATGATCTTTGGTTGCTGCCACTCTTTTAAGATTCGTTCACCTTTAAGCGTTAAAGTCGCTACACCAGCATCATCAATGATTAAATCCCCTTGATCAATTAAATTTGAAATCGCTTGATCAAACTCTACTCGTTTTAACTTCTGATAAATCGAATAAAATTGCGTCATTTGATAGAAATGAGCATCTTGAATTGTCTGGGTTGATCGTCTACCTGAAATAATATGATAAAGCGAGGCTGTACTCCTTTGTCCTTTTAACTGTTTCAGACCATATAAAAGAAGATAATTAAACATTTGACATCGCTCATTTCACTTATCTTTCTTCTATCATAGCAATCTTAGCGCCTGAATGCTATTGTTGATTATTTAAATTAACAGATTTACAATATAAATGTGGGTTATTAGAAAACTTGGCATTCGCCAAGCCTTTAGGCGAATGCTTTAGTTGCACTTATGTAGTAAGAAAGTTGTTATACTTTCTTATTTACCAAGAAAGTGAGGCTTTTAAAATTGGCACATTTTACGTATGTAGATAAAGAAACATGTATTGCTTGTGGATTATGTGGTGCACTTGCACCTGAAATATATGATTATGATGATGAAGGGATCGCCTATGTCTTGCTCGATAATAATACAGGGCAAGCTGAAATTCCAGATGATTTAGTCGACGATATGAAAGACGCACATGAAAGCTGTCCGACAGAATCGATTAAAATTAAATCAGCACCATTCAAATAAAAAAGGCCAATTGGCCTTTTTTATTAATGTAATAGAATTGGATTAACACCATCTGGTACTGAGATCGGTGCAGTTAAATCAAACTGATTAACTTGAGCCAGATCAACTCCTAAGTCGAAATCGACTTGGCTAAAGCCAAAGCTTTTTGCTGTCATTAAAATCGCTTCAATCATTTCCTTTGTCTCGCGATTATCGCTAAACTTAGCATTTGATTCAAAACTAATTTTTAATATTTCTTCATCAGCTGGATCAACAACATATTCAAGATCGGCTGGAATTGTTGCTGTAATATCAAATTCCGTTTGATCGTATTGCATTTCTAACAACGCCTCATCGATTGTAAAGAAGAAATCCCCACCAATTGTTTGAGGAATCGGAATTAATAAGCGTTCTTTATCCTCATATTGATACATCTTAAAAGCTAAATTCTCAACTGACTCTAATTGCAACGTTTCCATTGTGCCAATTTGACCTAAATCAATCGAATTCCTTGTTTCTGTTTCGAGATTTAATTCAGTCGCTGGATAGTTGGCAAACATAAATTTAACACTATTTATGAATGCCGTCATCTGGGTTGCGGTATCCGGAAAAACAAAATCATCCGCGACACGCATCGTAATCTTCTCCATGTCGTCACTAAAAATAAACTCAATTTCATCAAATGGATATTCATAGATCCCAAACTCATCTTCATCGACAAAGGTTGAGATTCGATTGTAAACATCATTTGGATAACCATATCCTGTTGCGGCTGTATCGACTAATGAAATTGGGATGGCATACATTCCTTGAATATCCAAGCCAGCAATTGTGTAGATCGGCAAATCATATTCATCATTATAATAAACCAATCGGTTGCCAGGTACTGCACCTTCACTATCTTCCACTACTTGATTATGTTGCTCGGCTTCATCTACTTCATTTGATTCAACACTTTCATCTTGATCAAACGTAATGACTTCACCACTTGTATCATAATCAGTTAGTTCACTTGATCTTCCCGCTAAATCCATTGATTGTTCGGTGATTTGGTCTTGATTAAATAGACCACTTTGAATCATGATAAATGCTAAAGAAGCAATCGCAATTGTAGCAATTGAAGGTACAACCCACTTCGATCGATTACGTTTCTTCATAATCTTCACACCCTTCATTTTTTGATCTATTTGTTCAAACAACAGGGCTTTATTTTGTTGGTCTTTAACTTTAGGTAATTGACTTAACTTTTCAATTAACTGTTCATCTTTTTGATCCATCACCGCATCACACCCTTTCTAATCTTTATCAATCATTTCTTGTAGTTTTTTGATTGCACGATGTTGTGTTGTTTTCACTTTACTCTCTGACCACTCTAAAATTTGTGCTGTCTCATGGATCGATAAAGATTGAATATACCGAAGGATAAGGACATTTTTTTGGTCCAAAGTACAATGATCAAGTAGTTGATAAATTTGCTGCAGCTCATCATTTAGTTCTGCCACTTCTTCCGGTAATGGATTATGATCTTTAATTCGAGCTAAATCTTGATCCTTATTAAAAAAACTGGCTAACTTGTTCTTTTGCCGTTGTTGTTTTCGGAAAAAGTCCATTGTCGTGTGTCGTGCAATTGAAAAAAGCCACGTTTTTTCACTGCTTTCACCACGAAAGGTTTGATAAGATTTTAATACTTTTATATAAACTTCTTGTACAATATCCTCGGCAACATGATGATTCTTAACCATGTAATAAACATATTGATATAAATCAAGATGGTAATGGTCATATAGGTGATCAAATGTGGTCTCCAAAAATAAGACCCCCTGTCTAGTGTATTAGTCGATCGTTCTATTGAAAGGTTACAAAAATTGTTTTATTATTTAATTTACCGTTTGACACTAATAAATATTAACATAAATCAAGGATCGTTTTAAGGAAAAATTCTTTTTTCAATTCAGCGGCAGTGTGAATTTGAATGTCGTCCCGACCCCAAGCTTACTTTGTACTATAATCGAACCTCGATGTGCTTCAATGATCTGCTTAACGATTGCCAATCCTAAACCGGTGCCTTGTTTTGATCGTTCCGTTTTAGCACGTGATTTATCAGCCATATAAAACCTTTCAAAAATAAA
>JGI24708J26588_10002719_pt1 | contig 13238 bp, 17 predicted proteins | sample BioPla1DNA2_FD_26588 | JGI IMG/M metagenome (IMG submission 26588) | reverse complement strand
CCTCTAAACCTGAATCATCTGCCAAAACAGGATATTCGGAAAACAAGGCTGCAGCTTGTGCCTTTAATAAAGCATTTTCCAAAAAAGTACTGCCTGTTTCCTCTACAGGTGGACAAGTAACTAAATCAGCCAAAGTAAATATTTGTAATGGTAAATCAGGCAGCATTTTTTTAATTTCCTTTGCTTTACCTAAATTATGAGTAGCCAAAAGAATTTTAATGTGTTCCCTCAATGACAATTTCCCCCACTTCCCTAATAATGGCTTTTTTAATTTGTCGATAATGGGGACATGGAAACGCCAGTGGTGTCCCCCTAACCAAACAAGAAGCCAAAACAATAAATTCTGCTCCCTGTTCAACCATTAATTTTGCCCTTTGTACCGCTCTTTTCCCCGGGCAGCCACCACAAGAGACAAAACCAATAATTTCTACCGGACCAAATTCTTCAAAACTACCTTTTCCCCTACGGGCTATTTTAAAATCCGTACTTCCCACGCATAAATCTTCAGTTTGCTGACAGCGAATAATACCTACCTTTTTCATAATCACACCCCCTTGGCCTGTTTAAAAGAAAAATAGGCAGCAAACAAAGAACAAAAAGCACCAAACAAATAAGCGGCATGTAAACCCTTTAAAAAAGCGAAGGCATCACTGCCAGTCAAATACTCCCGAGCAATAATTTCCGGGGGAACTGACAAATAAAGCAGTAGACCGGCAAAGGCAATACCTACTGCCATACCCACATTACGCACTGTACCCAAAACACTAGAAGCAACCCCTAAATAAGGTCGCGGCACACTACCCATTACCGCATTATTATTCGGGGACTGAAAAATTCCATTTCCTAAACCAAACAGAGCTAAACGCCAGCTAACCACAAAAGCAGTAGCCATGAGTGGTAAATAAGCCATAGTGATTAAAGCAACCGCACATAATCCAGAACCAAGTACAGCCAAACGCCGGCTGCCAAATTTATCAGAGAGAGCACCACTTAAAGGGGCCACCAGCATTACAGCCAAAGGAAAACTAGTCATTAAAAAGCCGATTTTTTCCGGAGAATAGTTCATCACTCGCTGTAAATAAAAAGGTGTTAAAAAAACCAAAGTATATTGTGAAGCAAAATTTAATAAAGAACTAATTATACCGAGAGAAAAGGTACGATTTTTAAATAAATCTAAATTTACCATCGGGTCTGGTAAATGACTTTCAAAATAAAGAAAGGCAATACCAGCAAGTAAAGCAATACCCAGAGCCGAACCACTTAACAAGCTCCAGCCATCTACCTGTAAATGATTAATAAAAAAGAGAAAGGACAAAAGGCTAACAAAAGCTGTTAAAGCACCCCCAAAGTCCATACGTCCAGGCTTACCTTTTAAATCAGGAATAACCTTTAAACCCCATAATAGGGCAATAAGACCAATAGGTAGATTAATTAAAAAAACTAACCGCCAAGACCAAAGTGCAGTCAATAATCCTCCCAGTGTAGGACCCAACGCCAAGCCAGCCGAAATACTGATGGCATTAATCCCCATAGCTTTGCCCCGCTCATGGGGCTCAAAAACAGCAGTCAAAATGGCAAAAGGTACTGCCATCATCATACCAGCTCCAATACCTTGTAAAGCCCGAAAAACAATTAAAAAATAAATGGTGGGAGCTAAACCACAAAACAAAGAAGCCGCAACAAAACAACCTAGACCAATTAAATAAATTAACCGATATCCCCAAATATCACCCAAACGCCCGTAAAACAATAGCATACTGCTAATTGTCAAAAGATAAATCAAAGGAACCCATTGTGCCGTTGCCAAAGAGGCGTTAAAAAAATGAGCTATAGTTGGCAAAATAACATTAACAATACTAGCATCAATTGGCCCCATAATTCCCCCGAGCATCAAAGCAGCCAAAATTTTATAACGCTGAGTGGAAACAACATTTTCCGCCATTTTAATTCCTACTTTCTACTTTACCTCACAACCACTACAAGGTCCCAAGCGATCCCCTGTTTCAATAAAATGCCATAAACGTTCCAAAAATAGTACTTCTTCACAACCTTGCACATACTCTAGCACTTTTAATAAACGCTGTCTAGTTTCCGGAGATAAATGATGTTCCATTAAACAAGCATCTTTTTCGGCAATAGCAGCTTCCAAACCCAAAAACTGATGAAAAAAAGTATACAAAGTTTTATGTCTTTCGTAAACATCTCGGGCTACTTTCCTTCCCTTCAGTGTAAGCTCAATATGACCATATTGTTCCTGTTCCACCAAACCTTTTTCCGATAAAGAACGAATAGCGGAAACTACTGAAGGCATAGTCACACCCACACTTTCAGCTACATCTTTGACCCGCACCACCTTATTTTTTAACTCAATCAAATAGATGGCTTCCAAATAGTCCTCTTCAGATTGAGAATAACGCTTTAACATTTATTTCCCTCCTTTCAATTTATTTTATCTGATTGCCAAAATTTTATCAGCCCCAAAACCAAATCAGCAATTGAAATAAATGATTAAAGAAACCACCCATTAAAAAAGCCAAACCAGTAGTTACCAAACCAATCATCAGAGCCATTCCCATACCAAACTCACTAGCAAACACACCAAAAACAGCAATACAAGGCATATAAAACAAGGCCAAAACCGAACCGACAAATAATTGTGTAAGGCTTAAATTAAGATCAATTAATGGCAGTACAGCCAATTCGCGGCGTACAATCCCCATAATTAAAGCCACACTAGCTTCAGCAGGTAAACCTAACCAACGCACCACCAAAGGTTCTAGTAAATGTCCCAAATAAGCTAGGCCTCCTGTTTCATATAAAATTGCGGTAAAAGCTACCGCAGTAGTTAAAGGAAATAAAGCATCCTGGGCAAAATGTCGTAAACGCACCCAAGTTCTTTGAGCAATTACTTTAGCCTGAGGTATCAATAAAGGCGGTAATTCCAAAATTAACGGTATTTCAGGTCGTGTAGAAAATCTTTTTAATAGAAGACCAATTAAATACATAGTGATAAGTGCTAAGCCATATAAAGCAAAAATTAAAAGCAGCGAATGTTCTCCCAAAAGGGAAATAAAGGCACCAGTTTGAGAAATACAGGGAACACCAATGGCTAACAAAGTAGCCACCACTAATCTTTCCCGTTTTTCACCTACCGCACGGGTACTTAAAATAGCGGGAATAGCACAACCATAACCAAGCATAAAAGGAATAATATTAGTTCCTTGTAAACCCAATCTACGAAAAACAAGATCAGTTAAAATAGCTAACCGCGGTAAATAACCACTATCCTCAAGTAAACCCAATAAAACATAAAAAGATAAAACATAAGGAAAAACCAATGTTAAAGGCCATTCTATACTTTTAATTAAAAAACCATATTCACCTATAAAAATATTTCGTAAAACACCAGCTGGAATTAAACTAGTAACCCCCCAACGAAGTACAGGTTCTATAAAAGTAAAGAAAAAAGGTCTTAAAATGAGTTTACGCATACCCATACCCAAACCAACAACAATACCAAAAGTTAGCAAAAGTACAAAAAAAGCAATTAAACTACCACTACCTGGTTTCAACAGCCAATAATCCAACCGCTCCTCCCATGTAAGGTCCCGTTTTTCAAACCGCAGTACCTCCTGAGCTATCTCCTCTGCTTTTTCCCAATAAACAGGACCAAACTTCCGGGAAGATACACATTCATTAGTTAACACTTGTTCACCAAGAGCAGTCTTTAATTCAGCAATACCTTTTCCTTTAATGGCTTCTGTGGGAATCACTGGCACACCCAGTTTTTCGGATAAACCCCGCCAATCAATCACTAAACCGCGTTTTTTAGCAATATCCATTAAATTTAAAGCCACAACCACCGGCAGTCCTTTTTCTAATACTTGAAAAGCTAAATATAAGTTACGTTCCAAATTAGTGGCATCTAAAACTAAAAGAACCCCACTACCATGTTTAGCAAGGAGTTCATTAGCTATTCTTTCTGCTGGATTGCCACTATCTAAACCATAGGTACCAGGCACATCAATTAATTCTATTTCTTGTCCATCAATAACCGTTTTCCCTCGACTTAAAGCCACTGTTGTACCCGGATAATTAGCACTCATTACATTAAGACCGGTTAAAGCGGAAAAAATTACGCTTTTCCCCACATTGGGATTACCCATCAATAATATTTTCATCAGCCTCGGCCTCCATTTTTACGTAAATACGCCTTGCTTGTCCATGACCAATCGCAATTAAACGACCATTCAATTCCAAAACTACCGGCCCCCGCTCAAACAAAGAACTAACTTTTTTTACTTTTTTACCTGTTCTTAAACCTAATGCCTCCAAACGGCGGGTCATTTCCCGTCCACCGGCCAATTTATAAACTAAACCTTCTTCACCTTGTTTCATTTCCGTTAAAACCATCTTTAATCCCCACCTTTCCCCAAATCATCAAACCAGCAATTATACCCCATAATGTAGGCAATAAATAAGTTACCAAACGATAGATAAGCAGCATGGCTCCAGCTTGTTCCCACAGGGCCCCGGCTTTAACCAATAATTTAGCAAAAAAAACTTCAAAAATGCCCAACCCTCCTGGTGTAATAGGCAGCATACCCAACAGATATGCCGGGAAACACACCTGAGCCAAAGACAGAACCACTAAATAAACACCACTTTCACGGGCAATGATAACTATTTTCCCTAAATATAACAGCCAAATACCTATAGCCAAACAAAAAGGAATTATAAATTTTCGCCCTGCTAAAAGTAAACAAACAAAACCCAACAAAATATTTACTTTAACATCCAACCAACTAAAAGCAGACAATAAAATTAAAGGTAGTAAAACAATTACTTTTTGCAGTAAAAGCACCTTAACTAATTCACTAACCTTAGCCTGAGTTAAATTCCGGAATAAAAAGAAACGTGCCCCTTCACCCCCCAATTTGGCACCAGGGGTAAGATTATCCAAAAAAATACCAACTAAATTAATTAAAAGACATTGTTTAAACTCAACTTGAATACCTTCACGAGATAATAACCAATTTAACAGCCAAGTACCCAAAAGTACGGTAATTACCTGCAGAACTACTAAAAAAAGCAAACTTTCCCAAGAAACCATACTAAGGGCCTTTTTTAGTTCAACTCTATCCACAGAAGTAAAGAAAAAAATTAGAAGAACAGCACCAACAAGTAAACGAATTAACCCTAATTTTTTAAACAAAGTATGACTCCTCTAAGTTTGTTAGAGACACCTAACTTTAGCTAATTATAAAGCCCTCTCTTCGACCTGTCAAGACTTAATAAAAAAGCTGAGAGGAAAATGTCAACATTTTTTGTTGAACCTTATTTTGGCACTTCCAGGTTATGGGCACTGCTTCATACTGTGATTTAAACCGTTCCAAAGGCTGCCGCACCACCACTCGCAGTCCACCTGGACCTTGGGAAAACAAATTAGTTAAAATTTCCCCTTTGGGTTTGGCTTGTAAAGCCACAAAAGCTGCCGAAAAATCACTTGCCGGAAAATCTCGACCATTACCCTCCTTAACCTTTACCTTGGCACTTAAACCTAATTTTTCAACCCAATAAACTGCCCTTTTTACAGCCACCTGATCTATATCCAAGGCACATACCGACACTTGAGCTAATTCCGCTAAAAAAATAGCACTATAAGGTAAAGCACCTGAACCTATTTGTAAAACTTTTTCACCTGGTTTTAATTGAGCCAATTCAATTTCTTTTAAAACTACCTCCCGATAAGGCTCCATATATAAGCGGGCCCCCCAAGGTAAATAAGACAAAACCTTTTCACTGATCCTAACTAGCGGACTAATTACCTCACGCACTATTTTGACCTCCCACAAAAGTTAGACTCATCTAACAATATAGCACACCCCTCCCCCTTTTGACAATAATAATCTATTTTATTTGTACCTCCAAAGCATTTCTGTTTTCCTCAATAAAAGACTGACCCTCTAATTCCATGATTTTACTTTCTATTTTTCTCACCCTTGACAATATTCTAGTCAAATAAACATAATTCCTTCTTCTCCAATTGAATACCTTTTTAACCTAAAAAGTATAATTACCCTTCCCAAAGCTAAAAATAATTACTATAATAGTAATTAATGGGTAATGGTTCAAAAATAATTTCGAGGAGGTTTTTAAATGAACTATTTAGATTTACTTCAAAAGTATTTAGCCAATCTGGGGGTTATGGTTGTCAAACTACATAACCTGCATTGGAATGTAACTGGAAACCGTTTTATGAGAATCCACACTTTTACCGAGGAACTCTATAATCAAGCCTTTGAAGATTTTGATGAAGTAGCGGAATTACTAAAAACTAAAGAAATACTGCCCCTGTCTACCCTAAAAGAGTATCTCAACGAAGCTTCCATAGAAGAAATCACCGCCCGTGATTTTTCCGGCAGAGAATCCTTGGAAATTCTAAAAAAGGACCTAGAAATAATGCGTCAACTAGGTACCGACATTCGAAATCAAGCCGACGAAGCAGGAGATTTCGAAGTAGTAGCTCTTTTTGAAGACTATGTAGCCTTTTTTAGCAAAAACATTTGGTTTACACAAGCTATGCTTGGTTAAAAAAATAACTGTTGACAAACGAACCAAACAGTGCTTATAATAAGAATCACCTAAAAAGCGTTGATCAAGAAATAGTAGTGGTCATCCCTCACCTTCAGTGAGCTTTCGGTTAGTGTGAAGAAAGCAGGTTGAAATACCATGAATTCATCTTGGGAGCTGCACACTGAAAGACTATTTAACCGAGTAGGTGGTGCCGGTATCCGACCGTTATTACGGAGGAGCAATGTTAGTTGCTCACTTGAGGTTGTGTTCAACAACGAAAACAAGGTGGTACCGCGAAAAAAATTCGCCCCTGTGCTTACAGGCGGCGTTTTTTTTTAATAAAATTTAAGGAGGAGTTTAAATGAAAAAAAGATTAGCCCTATTACTAATCATCAGCAGCATAGTAGTTCTAAGTACTGGCTGCTTGGGCAGAGGTGAGGTCAACACACAATTTACAATTGGCATCATTCAATATAATGATCATATTGCCTTAGACCAGGCTCGCCTCGGATTTATTGATGCCCTAAAAGACAATGGCTACCAAGATAATGACAAAATTAGCCTAGACTATCAGAATGCTCAAGAGGATCAAAGTAATCTAACCACCATTGCCGATCGTTTTGTAGCTAATAATGTAGATTTAGTATTAGCCATTGCTACCCCTGCGGCTCAAGCCATCGCCGGTAAAACTAGTACCATCCCCATTTTAGCTACAGCAATAACTGACTATGAAGCTGCTAGATTAGTCGATTCCAATGAAGTTCCGGGGGGTAATGTTACCGGAACAAGTGACATGAACCCAATTAAGGAGCAAATTGATTTATTGGTGCAATTGGTACCCACTGCCCAAACAGTTGGGGCTTTATATGCGTCCAATGAAGACAATTCCATCCTACAAGCCCAAATTGCCAAACAAGCCATTACAGATTTGGGACTAAATTATGTAGAAGTAACAGTTAGCAATTCCAATGAAGTCCAGCAGGCTACCCAATCCATAGTTACACAATGTGATGCCATTTATATTCCTACAGATAATGTTTTCGCTTCAGCTATGCCCATTGTTCACGGTGTAACTGCAGAATCAAAAACACCTGTCATTTGTGGAGAAGCGGGTATGGTAAACAGTGGCGGATTAGCCACCTTAGGTATTAACTATTATGATTTAGGTTATCAAACCGGTTTAATGGCCATCCGCGTATTAACTGGTGAAGCAGAACCGGCCACAATGCCCATTGAACTACCTAGTGACTATGATTTCACTATTAACCAAACCGTTGCCAACGATATTGAATTAACAATACCTGCGGAATTACAAAAATATGCACAATAGAAAGGGAGCAAACAATGTTATCAATTATTTTGGGAGCAATTGCTCAAGGCCTTTTGTGGGCAATTATGACCATTGGTGTTTTTATCACCTTCCGCATTTTAAATTTTGCCGATTTATCCGTAGAAGGAAGTATAACCACAGGGGCGGCGATTGCCGCCACCTGTATTTATCTTGGCTTTAATCCTTTTATAGCCACCCTTTTAGCTTTATGGGGAGGCATGCTAGCTGGTCTAGCTACCGGCCTTTTACACACCCAATTAAAAATACCTGCTCTTTTAGCCGGCATTTTAACCATGATCGGTCTTTATTCTGTAAATCTAAGAATTATGGGACGTGCTAATATTTCCCTTTTACGCCTCAACACCATTTATACCCCTTTTCAACAAAATTTAGGTTTAACCAAAGCTGTAATCATTACCGGCTTTTTAGCGGTGTTAACAATCATTGGTCTACTTTATTGGTTTTTTGGCACAGAAATCGGCTGTGCCCTGCGAGCCACAGGTAATAATCCTCAAATGGCTCGTGCCCAGGGAATCAATACTAAAACGATGATCATTTTAGGTCTACTGATTAGTAATGGTCTGGTAGGCTTTAGTGGGGCCCTAATTGCCCAAAGCCAAAGTTTTGCCGATGTACAAATGGGCATTGGTTCAATTGTGATTGGCTTGGCCTCTGTAATCATTGGAGAGGTACTTTTTGGCACCAGAAATTTTTTCAACTATTTAATTTCCTTAGTTCTAGGAGCGATCACTTATCGAATCATCATTGCCCTAGTTTTAAAAATGGGAATGCCAGCCACAGATTTAAAACTATTTACCGCATTAACAGTGGCTATCGCTTTAGCTTTACCTATTTTTAAAGATTACCTACGACCTCTTAAAAAATCAACAGAGGAGGAGCAAAAATGTTAACATTAAAAAATGTTACCAAAAGGTTTCATCCCCAAACTATTAACGAAAAAACTGCCTTAGCAAACATCAATCTCAACCTAGTTCCCGGGGATTTTGTAACCTTAATTGGTGGTAATGGTGCTGGCAAATCTACACTTTTAAATTGCATTGCCGGAGTATATCCACCAGATCAAGGCACAATTTTTATAGAAAATCAAAATATTACCAAACTACCCGAACATAAAAGAGCCGCCATTATTGGCCGCGTCTTTCAAGATCCCATGCTAGGAACCGCAGCCAATATGGGAATTGAAGAAAACCTGGCTTTAGCCCTACGCCGTGGTAAACGACGTACCCTCAAATGGGGAATCAACAATTCCGAACGCCAAGAATATAAAACCTTATTAAAAACATTAGGCCTTGGTCTAGAGGACCGTCTTAACGATAAAGTAGGCTTACTCTCAGGTGGACAGCGACAAGCCTTAACTCTTCTAATGGCTACTCTTAAAAAACCAAAGCTCCTACTCCTAGATGAACATACAGCAGCCCTAGACCCACAAACCGCGGCCAAGGTATTAGAGTTAAGTGAACAAATTATTACCACTCATCAATTAACTACTTTAATGGTTACTCATAATATGCGACATGCCATTCAATATGGCAACCGATTACTCATGATGCATAATGGCCGCCTAATTCTTGACATTTCCGGCCAAGAAAAACAAAGCCTCACCGTAGAAGACCTTTTGGCTCATTTCCAAAAGGCCAGTGGTGAGGAATTTGCCAATGACCGTGTTTTGTTAGCTTAAAGACTTTTTTCCGGTAGGAGAGTACTTTCTTGCGGATCGTGCTTATCCTTAAAGATTCCCCCCCGACGGGACTGTGCCTTAGGAAGGTTAGCATAAATTTGCTGTTTTATCCTAGCACAACCCAAAAGTATTACAGACATCTCGGAAAGACCAAGTTCTTTAGCCTGTCCTTCTAGGATAATAATTTTATCAAGCAAAGAACGTGCTTCTTCAGGTCCTATTGGCTTTGAATTTTGAAGTTCTTCCCACTGCTTATACAGTCTCCTTTTTTTACTGTTTAAAACCTGCTTAGCCAATTTTCGATGTTTAGGCATACCCAATTCCCCCCTTATTACTTCCATATTTTCTTAACTATACTGATCTAAATTCCCAGAATGATATTTTAAGGTTAATTTAGTTAATTGATCCGCTTCCGCCAAAGTTAAATTAGGGACAAAATCTTCAGCAAACGAAGCATTATAATCCCGAAAAGCCTTGGCCGATAACTCCGCATAAAGAGTCAATTCGGCCACCATCTCTTTCGCCCTAACAAGTTCCTTAGTCAAGGCTTCAATAACAGCTGCACTGCTTTTTTGAACTACCTTCCCTCTTTGATCAACAAACTTAACCACACGTCCCTCTTTTTCTACAGCTTTAATTACTGACAATTCTTCTTTTATTGCCGAAATTAAGGGAGTAAAATATTCCTTAATTTCATTCCTTAAATGTTTATGTTCTGACTGAATTACCTGACTATACCAATTAACAAACAAACCTTGCTCTCTTTTGTTCAAATAATTCCCTTTACTCATTAAGTTATTAATTTTTCTACCAAAATAACGTTCATTATGACGATTAACTGTCCCTAGATGAACCGCCTTAATTGCTAGTGGAGACAATTCAATTTTACTGGGAACCTTAAACTGCCTTTCTAAACCGTCAGTCAATTCAATTCCCTGACTCATTTAAATACACCTACCCCCAAAAAATTTCTGCGACTAGAAAAATAATACTAAGAATATTGTAGTATATTCACATTATTATAGCAAGAAATTTTCTAACTTATGTAGTGTGCTAAACTCAAATCAACGCGAAATCCCTTTTTTCCTATTAAAATTAAACCCCATTTGTGGATTCTCTATTTAATTTATAATTATTAACTGCTTTTTTCTCAAATTCTGATGACAACTACTTAAATCTCAGATTAAATAATCCGAAAAAAATATCAAATTAAGCCCAATTAATAATCCTTACAATTAATTTAGTTTACTTCTTTTTTTAGTTCTTCTACCTCTTTTATAGTTAATTCAGCTCCCTGTGCTACTTTTTCAACTGACAAACCCATCTTCAAAAGATTTATCGCTATTTTCCTTTTAGCATTAAAAAACCCCTTTTGAAGCCCCTGTTCAATCCCCTGTTGAAGCCCCTTTTCAATTCCCTTTTGTTCTCTTAATTCCAAGATAGTCAAGATGCGTTCCCCCTTTCCTTTCTATGCATCTAACTACTTACAATGAATTCCTTTCTGTAAGATTTATGTTCAAACAAATGATTAAAACGTCTTCTTAGTTTTTATTTTAAAGAAGACGTTTTGGTTATTTGCCTGGTATAAATTCCAAGCTTTTGCAATTAATTTAGTTTACTTCTTTTTTTAATTCTTCTACCTCTTTTATAGTTAATTCAGCTCCCTGTGCTACTTTTTCAACTGACAAACCCATCTTCAAAAGATTTATCGCTATTTTCCTTTTGGCATTAAAAAACCCCTTTTGAAGCCCCTGTTCAATTCCCTGTTGAAGTCCCTGTTGAAGCCCCTTCTGAAGCCCCTGTTGAAGCCCCTTTTCAATTCCCTTTTGTTCTCTTAATTCCAAGATAGTCAAGATGCGTTCCCCCTTTCCTTCTGATTGCTTGACCTTCCTAATAATGTCTTCTTCTTTAATTTCCTTGTTTAACAAAGATAAATACAAGAAAATCACCTGTATTAATGGTAATAGAACTTCATTAGGAACTTTAGGTCCTATTTCCTCTATGGAAAGTAAGATCTCCTCGATTATTTTATCCTTTTCCTCAAAGGCATATTTAAATATTCTTATGACTAATCTAGTTATCGGTTGATATTCCCAGATTTTTTCTCGGTATGGTCGGTTATATTTATTAATACATATTTCATTACTGGCAACAGTTCTTTAATATATTGCGGTAATGTTTCAAAATCGGGAATTAGTTTTCTAATGTCTGTTTCGAGATTCCATTTTTCCTGACCATGATAAATTACAATCGGAATTACAATTGGCAATTCCTTTTTATTTGCTTTGATTACTTTTGTCCACAATTCAATTATATATCTAGCTACTTGAAATAAAGTAAATTTATCCCGATAGGATTTATGTTCAAACAAGAAAGCAATATATATCTTATTATTTCCCCTTATTCCGTACACTACATCGGAAAAACTTTCTCTTAGATTTCGAGAAATAAACGTACTATCTAGTTTTTCCATTAATTCTAGGTTTAAATTCTTTAATATTTCCTTGGGTAAATTAGTTTGCAAAACATCCTTCGCTATTTCTTTTTGACCAAATAATTCCTTAAAAGTTTTATCGTGGGCAGCAATAAGCTTCCTATTCACACGGTATCCCTCTTTCTCTCCAATCTCTCGTCCTTTACATTAGCACTATTATTTTAACATAACTTTAAGTTATTTTCCATATGATTTTTCCCTTAATTAGCTATCTTTTACCAAAAAGTCACTTTGTAAGGGTTTTTTTATGTCAAAAAAATGGGCACAAAAAAACCGCCTTGATGACGGTTTTAAGTTTATCTTTTAGAATATTGTGGTGCTCGACGTGCTCCCTTAAGCCCATATTTTACCCTTTCCTTCATTCGAGAATCACGGGTTAAGAAACCAGCACGTTTTAAAATGGGTCTATATTCGGGATCTACCTCCAAGAGGGCCCTGGAAATACCCAAACGAATTGCCCCGGCTTGACCAGTATAACCGCCGCCTTCTACTTTGGCTAATACATCAAATTTACCCTCGGTATTAGTAATTTTTAATGGTTCTAGAATAAGTACTTCCAAAGTTTTTTTAGCAAAATATTCTTCTAAGGATTGACCATTAACATTAATTTCACCTTTACCCGGTATTAAACGTACACGAGCTATTGAGGTTTTACGCCGACCAGTTCCATAATATTGTACCACCTATTTTACCTCCTTCCCAATTTCCCAAACTTGCGGCTGTTGAGCCTGATGGGGATGTTCCGCTCCAGAATAAACTTTCAGTTTTCGATACATTGCCGCTCCCAAACGATTGCCAGGCAACATACCTTTAACTGCCTTTTCAATAATTAATTCCGGCCTTTTCTGTAAAAGGGTAGCATAACTTGTCCTTTTCAAACCACCCGGATAACGTGAATGAGTAATATGTTCTTTGTTTTGTAGTTTATTTCCGGTTAATTTTACTTTTTCAGCATTAATTACAATCACATAATCCCCTACATCAACATGGGGAGTATAAGTAGGTTTATGTTTACCCCTTAAAATTGTGGCAATTTCCGATGCCAAACGACCCAAAACTTTATCTTGGGCATCAATCAGATACCACTTTCTTTCTATATCTTGTGCCTTAGCCATAAAGGTACGCACTTTTTTTTCCCT
>JGI24708J26588_10002718_pt1 | contig 13242 bp, 9 predicted proteins | sample BioPla1DNA2_FD_26588 | JGI IMG/M metagenome (IMG submission 26588) | reverse complement strand
GAACTGCCTCTTCCTGCTCTTCCGCCGGAAGACGAACGACCTCCTGAGCTTCTTCCTCCGCCCATTCCAGAACTTCTTCCGCTGCCACTTCGTCCAGCTCTGCCCATTTACTCCTCCATTTAATTACAAAAAATATGATAGTATTTAAAATTTAATACAAATCTAACCATAATTATAATAACATACAACCCTAATTATGTCAAGGGTTTCACAATAATTTAAAAATTATATCAATATTGTTCATAATATAGTTAAATTTTAGTAAATTAAAGAGATAAAATTTTATTCTATCCCTTTAATTTATAAAGGATAAATCCTATAATAGCACTAAAAAACCCTGCTAAACCTATAATAAATCCAACATTAGCGAATGGCAGATTAGCAACATTCATACCGTAAAAGCTGAAAATTATTTCCGGTATTGATAAAACAAGCGTGATAATTGTAAAACGCCACATTATAAGATTTAAATTATTGGAAATAATACTTGCGAAAGCGTCCATAGTGCCTGAAAGAATATTTGTATGGATAGTAGCCATCTCAATAGCTTGTTTTATTTCTATCAAAACATCTTCAAGTAAATCCTGATCCTCATCAAAAAGCTTTATAACCCTGCCTCTAAGAATTTTTTCAAGAACACTCTCATTTGACTTTAAAGAGGTTGAAAAATACACCAGTGATTTTTCAAGTCCAAGCAGCTGTATAAGCTCCTTATTTTTGGTTGATTTATGAAGCCTTTTTTCAATTAAGTCTGAAATTTTATCTATTTGCTTTAAATATTGTAAATATCTTGTAGCTATTCTTAAAAGAATTTTCAACAAAAATCTAGTTTTTAGATGAGTGTCTATGCCTTTTACAACGCCTGTGGCAATCTCATTTAAAACCTCATTTTCTTCAAGGCAAACGGTAACAACATTTTTAGGAGCGAGAATAATTGCCATAGGCATGGTGTAATATGGAATATTATGCTTTTCTTCTTTATTAGTTTCTACAACGGGATAATCAACAACTATTAGTGTTTGATCATCCTCGACCTCGATACGTGAGGTTTCCTCTTCATCAAGCGCTGAGCGAATAAAATCACGCTCAACATTGATTAGGTTTTGAATTTTAGAAATTTCCGCTTCATTGGGGTTTGTCGCTTTAATCCAGCAGCCATCTTCAATATCATTTATTTCTGTGATTTTTGAATTAATTGTTTTGAAAAATTGTAGCATGGCACATCCTTTCTATACGAAAGGACATAGACAGACAGCCCTCCCGTATTTGTTTATTTTATAATAAGTACATTGCCCATACGGGTCAGCAGTCATCTGTTTTTCACCTCTTTTATAATTGATATATTGCATAAAATCACTTTTAAAACATTATAGCACATTATCGTTATTAAAACAACCTTTTAAATTAATTTTATATTCCCAAAAACATAAAATAAAATTTGACTTGAAGTAATTTTTGTGATAATATAATAATGATTGCTGATTTAGATATATAAAATTTTTAGCAAAAATAAAACAAAGGAAAGACGGCATTTTATGTTAGAATTTAAGCCGATATGTATCGGCGATAAAGAGTGGATTAACGATTGTTTACGCAAAAATGACTTTAGAGGAAGTGAGTATTCTTTTGGTTCAAATTTCATTTGGTCAAGTGTTTATAATACTTTAATAGCAAAATATAATGGCTTTTATATTGTTAAGGCAGGCGAGGGGAAAAGCACAAGGTTTATTTTCCCTGCGGGTGAAGGTGATATTAAAGATTTAATTAATGCTTTGAGCAGTTTTTCAGCTGGGCAGGGTACTAATCTTAAGTTTGTAGGTGTGCCAAAGGCAGCGGCACAAATGCTTGAAGAATTATATGGAGGTAGGGTTAAAATATCTGCTGATCGTGATGTGTTTGATTATATTTATAATCGCACTGATTTGGTAACACTTAAAGGTAAAAAATACCATTCAAAACGCAATCATATAAATCGCTTTATGGAGAATAATTGGTCGTATGAGCCTATTTCTTCTGATAATATTGAGGAATGTTTGCAAATGAATGAGCTATGGTGTAAGGAGAACTTATGCCGTGAAAAGGATGCAGTTACTAAAGAAGAAAAGGAAGAGCAAATTAGCAAGCACAAGGAATTTTGCGTTGTAAAATATTCCTTTGAGCATTTTGAGGATTTAGGATTCAAGGGTGGACTCTTGCGTGTAGATGGTGAAGTGCAGGCTTTTACCTTTGGTGAGCCTGTAAATTCGGATACCTTTATTATTCATGTTGAAAAAGCTTTACTCAAATATCAAGGCTCTTATCCTATGATAAACAAAACCTTTGCAGAAACTATTGATGAAAAGTTTACCTATATTAATAGAGAAGATGATACCGGAGCTGAAAACCTAAGAAAAGCTAAGCTTTCGTACAAGCCGGTTTTTATGGAGGAGAAATATACAGTTGAATTTACTGATTAGAAGGGCTAAATCAGATGACGTACCTTTTATCAAAAAGATATGGCTTAATGCTTTTAATGAGAATTACAGCACCAATTATTTAACATTTGTTTTTGAAAAGCTGTTGAATATTAAAAACGCTTTTGTAATAATCAGTAATGATGTTTTCAGTGGAATTGGCTTTATCCTGCCAGCTTTTTTTAAAGGAAAAGCATCATACTATCTATATTCCCTTGCTGTTGATAAAAAAATGAGAAATCATGGTTTAATGAGTAGATTTTTAGAATTTTCTCTTAGCCTAGCAAAGGAAAAAGGTGTTGAGTATGTTTTTTTAGTTCCGCAAAGCGATAGTCTAAGGCAATATTATAAAAAGCGTGATTTTATAGACTTTTGCTATATGAAAAAGCATAGCTTTAAGCTTAACAAAAGCATCTATACTTCATTTTCAAATGTGGATTTGCAAAGCTATTCAAAAGTGAGAAAGAATTATTTTCAAAATAGACTGCTATGTTTTGATGATGAATTTTCACAATATTCGCTTCAAGAGGGAGAATTTTTTTCACAGAATATAGTGCAGTGTGAATATGGTTATGCAGTATTTTCAGCTGAAAAGGATAGTCTAGCAGTAAGAGAAGTTATAGCTGAAAAACATAATTTGGAATTGTTACTTCAGTCATTGCTCAACAAATCAGGCTTTAAAAAAGGAATAGCTATGCTTGATAATTATATTTTCAGTGATTTAGAGGGGGAGGAAGTCCCCTATGCAATGATAAACAAGTCAAGTCTTATAGACATTAATAAAGATTTTTATGCAAATTTTTTACTTGATTGAGGAGGCTTTTTATGGTACTGGTTTTTTTAGCTGAGGGGTTTGAAGAGATCGAGGCAATTACACCAATAGATTTATTAAGACGTGCAGAAATAGATGTAGTAACTGTTGGAGTTGGCGAGCAGGGGATTAATGGTGCTCATGGTATCCCCGTTTTAGCAGATATTACTGATAATCAAGTTGAGCTGTCTGATAAAATTGAGATGATTGTGCTACCTGGTGGTATGCCCGGAACATTGAATCTTGAGAAAAGTCATTCTGTGCAAAGGTCAATTGATTATTGTTATGAAAAAGGAAAATATATTGCAGCTATTTGTGCTGCTCCATCTATTTTAGGGCATAAAAAGCTTTTGGATAATAAAAATGCAATAGCCTTTCCCGGATTTGAAACTCAGCTGGGAAATGCTAATATTTCTAATGAATATGTAGTTGTTGATGAAAATATAGTTACTGCAAAGGGTGCCGGAGTTGCTATGGACTTTTCTTTAAAGCTTGTTGAACTGCTAAGGGGAAAAGAACAAGCTAAAAAGCTTAAAAAGGCTTTACAATGCAGATAATCAAGGAAATTATGGATAAAAAACAGCTCAGAAAAAAACTTTTAAAAAAAAGAATAGATCTTGATCCTTTAGATAAAATACAAAGGGATAGCAATTTATATAATAATTTAATAAATACTGAAGAAATTTTGAGTTCAAGACTTATTATAACCTATGTTTCAACGAAAATCGAGGCCGATACAAAAAGACTTATAGGCTGGGCTTTGAGAATAGGAAAATCAGTAGGTGTGCCTATTACTCACAGTGATTTTATAACTTTTCATTCGATAAATCGTCTTGATGCTCTTAAAAAAAGCAGCTTTGGTATTTTAGAGCCTGAGTATACTGAAGAAACTTTGATAACTGATTTTGATAAAAGTGTTTGTATAGTGCCGGCTTTAGCTTATAATCATGATGGATACAGGCTTGGCTATGGCGGTGGATATTATGATAGGTTTTTAAAGGGTTATAAGGGCTTTAAAATAGGAATATGCTATAATGATTTTATTTGTGAAATACCCGTTGATAAGCATGATGTAGCAGTGGATAAAATTATCACAAATTAGCGGAGGGATTATGATTAATAAAGCTAATGATGAAGTGAAGAAGAATGAACCGTCCTCTGAATTTGATAGGAGTGATGTTGAGAGTCTGTTTAGAAAAGGACAGGACTCTACGATGGTCTTTGATAAGGCTGATAATGGCAGCTTGAAAAAAACGGATAATGATGATAATGGCAGAACGCTCATGATAAACTCTCTGCCTGATATTGATATTTCTAATGGAAGGGTGTCAAGTAATGCTGATAAATCGACTTTAACACCAGAAAATTCTGCACTAAGTAAGGCTTATTCCCCTAAAAAGGTAAGCGAAAAGAAATTACAGGCACGCAAAATAAGAAATGCGACTATTACCTCTGCACGTGTTTTTTGGGGTATTCTTTTATCTGTATTTATAATCGGCGTATCTACATATTTGGCTTATAGTATCATTGGAGTTATGCAGGATTTTACTGGAATAGCAAAAACCAGCACTGACATAGATGTAACAATACCAAAAGACGCTGATACTGATAAGGTTGGCAAAATTTTAAAGGAAAACGGCGTTCTTAAAAATTCTTGGATATTATCTACTTATATTAATTTTACAGATAGCACAGCAGAATTTAAAGAGGGAGTATATACGCTTAATCCAAAGATGTCTGTCAGTGATATTTTATTTGAGCTTAGTGGTAAGAAAATGGTAGCTGAAACTGTCTCTGTCACTATTATAGAAGGTATGACCGCTGAAGAAATTGGTGAGCTTTTAGAGGAAAACTATGTGTGCCGTGCTGAGGACTTTAAGGCTGTTTATAAAAACCTTGTAAATAAATATTCCTTTGAAAGCAGATTAACAGCGGATAAGAACAAGTTTTATCAGCTTGAGGGATTTTTATTTCCAAACACCTATGAGTTTTATACTGTTTCTCAGCTTAAAAAGACTGATCAATATGATACTACAAAGCAAGCACAAGTCGCTGCAAATAAGATGCTAAGCGAATTTAATGAAGTTATAAAAAAATACTATACACGTATGGAAGAAATGAATATGTCGCTGAATGAAGTAATAACTTTGGCATCTATGATACAAAAAGAAGCGACTACAATGGAAAGTATGAAAATGGTATCTTCAGTTTTTCATAATCGCTTGAACAAGTCAGAAACATTTCCTAAGCTGGAATCCGATGTTACTACTTTTTATGTCAAAAATGTGATAAAGCCGCATTATCCTGTAGATAGCTACCCCTATTATCAGGAAATGTTTGATGCATATGATACGTATGTTACCTTTGGCTTGCCGGTAGGACCTATTTGCAACCCCGGTGAGGATGCTATCAAGGCAGCATTGTATCCTGAGGACACACCGTATTATTTTTTCTTAACGGATTCAGAAATGAACAATTTCTACTATGCAATAACCGATGAAGAACACGAGGAAAATAAAAAGAAAGCTAAATTAGTTTAATATGAATAATATGTTAGAATTATTATCTCCTGCCGGTGATTTTGAATCGCTTGAATATGTTTTACAATATGGTGCTGATGCTGTTTATGTGGGTTCAAAGGGATTTGGAATGAGGGCAGGTGCAAAAAACTTTGATTTTGATGATTTAAAAAAAGCTGTAATGCTTGCTCATGAAANAGGGAAAAAGATATATCTTACGGCNAATACATTGCCTTATACTGATGAGATTGAGATGTTTCCTGAATTTATCAGAAATGTGGCGGAATGTGATGTCGATGCTGTGATATGTGCTGATATAGGTGTGCTTTCCCTTGTGAAAAAATATGCACCAAATGTGGATATACATATTTCCACACAGGCGGGAATTGTAAACCATGTTACTGCAAATGCTTTTTATGAAATGGGTGCTAATAGAATTGTTCTTGCTAGAGAAGTACCGATAAGTGATATTTATAAAATAAGAGAAAAAATTCCTGATGATATGCAGATAGAAGCTTTTGTCCATGGGGCAATGTGTATGTCTTTTTCCGGCAGGTGCTTATTGTCCCAATATATGGTGGGCAGAGATGCTAACCGTGGACAATGTGCACAGCCATGCAGATGGAAATACTATGTTGTTGAGGAAAAGCGGCTTAATCAGCCTTTTGAGCTTGAGGAAACTGATAAAGGAACATATATCTTTAATGCTAAGGACTTATGCATGATAAATCACCTTGAGCAATTAAAAGATGCTGGAGTAAANAGNTTTAAGATAGAGGGTAGAGCAAAATCATCGTATTATTCTGCTATTATTACAAATGCTTATAGGATAGCTCTTGATTGTGTGAAGGAAGGAAAACCGCTTTCTCAGTGGGTATCTGATGAAGTTTTTACTGTTAGCCATAGAAATTATTGCACAGGATTTTATTTTAATCATCCCGATGCTTGTCAATACTATGAAAATTCAGGTTATATAAGAAAATATGATTTTATAGGAACAGTTGATTTTTCCGATGGCGAATATATTCACATTACACAGAGAAATTACTTTGAAAAGGGTGAAGTACTGGAAATAATTCAACCTCAAAAACCACCCTTAGAAATAAAAATCGAGGAATTACTTACACCCGATATGCAGAATATCAATGTAGCAAGGCATCCTATGCAAAAACTATTAATAAAATCTGAATTAAACATACCTGCAAATTCAATTTTGAGGAGAAAAGTTAGTTGATTTTATAAAATTATTATATATATTCAATAGTGTTGTTTTTATAAGAAAATATTTTTAATTAAAAATATAAAGAATTATAACAATTGAGAGGTAATTATGCGTAAAACAAAGATTGTATGTACATTAGGGCCAGCTACCGATGACGACGAAATTTTAAGACAACTAATTATCAATGGAATGGATGTCGCTAGACAGAACTTTTCTCATGGAGTGCATGCCGACCATAAGAGAAGATTTGAGCAAGTAAAGAAAATACGTGAGGAGCTGGGAAAACCAGTAGCAATGCTGCTTGATACTAAGGGACCAGAGGTAAGGATAGGACTGCTTGAAAATAATGAAAAAGTCCTTTTGAAAAANGGACAGAAATTTGTTTTGACTACAAGAGATATTGTCGGAAATGTTAATGAAGTGTCAATTACACATAAAAAGCTTGGAGAAGATGTCCAGATAGGCACAAAAATTTTAATTGACGATGGACTTGTTGGCTTAAAGGTTACGGAAATAATTAATGCGCCTAAATTTACTGATATTGTTTGTGTTGTGTTAAATGATGGGTATATATCCAACAGAAAGGGAGTAAATGTACCGGGAATTAATTTATCTCTCCCCTATATCAGTGAGGCTGATAGAAAGGATATTATTTTCGGGATAGAAGAGGGCTATGATTTTATAGCTGCCTCTTTTGTTAGGTGTGCTGATGATGTTCTTGCAGTAAGGCAAATTCTTGATGAATTTGATAACCATACGATAAGAGTAATTGCAAAAATAGAGAATCAAGATGGTGTGAAGAATATTGACGAAATTTTGCGTGTTTCCGATGGAATAATGATAGCCAGAGGGGATATGGGTGTAGAAATAGACTTTGAGGATATACCAAGCATACAAAAGGCTTTGATTAAAAAAGGATATAATGCAGGGCTTCAAGTAATTACTGCTACACAGATGCTAGATTCTATGATGAAAAATCCAAGGCCTACCCGTGCTGAAACTACTGATGTTGCTAATGCTATATATGATGGTACAAGTGCAATTATGCTTTCAGGTGAAACGGCAGCAGGTGCTTATCCTGTTGAGGCTGTTCGCACTATGGCACAAATTGCCGAACGTACGGAAAACGATATAGATTATAGAAAAAGGTTTTATTTGCGTGATCATGACCATACAAATAATGTGACTAATGCTATTTCCCATGCTACTGTTACAACAGCACATGATTTAGGTGCTGCTGCAATAATTACTGTNACAAAAACCGGATCTACTGCAAGAATGATTTCTAAATTCAGACCGGTTTGCCCTATTATTTCATGTACGCCTAATGAAATGGTACAAAGACAGATGAATATGTCGTGGGGAGTTATTCCATTGCTTGCAGATATGATGGATAACACGGATGCTTTAATAGACCATGCTATTGAACGAGCAAGAGAAGAAAAGCTAGTTAGTGACGGTGATTTAGTAGTAGTAACTGCCGGTGTTCCTCTTGGTGTTTCCGGCACTACAAATTTAATGAAAGTGCATTTAATTGGTGATGTGCTTGTATCGGGAAAGGGATATACCTCAAAATGTGTTACAGGCACTCTTTGTGTGTGCAATAGTGAGGAAGAGGCACTGAAAAATTTTAAAAACGGAGATATACTTGTAATTCCTCAAACCTCAAATAATATTATGTCAATTCTTAAAAATGCTTCAGCTATTGTTACTGAGCTTGAGGGCGGAAATTCTCATGCTGCTATTGTCGGTATGACTCTAGATATACCTGTTGTAGTAGGTGCTGCACATGCCACAGAGATTTTAAAATCGGGTACAGTAGCTACTGTTGATGCCTATCACGGGACAGTAGGAACAGCGGCTAATTAAATAAAAAATAAGAGGCTGTCGATAAAGACGACAACCTCTTAATCAGGAGTATTTATCCTTTATATTTTTCTTATACGTCTTTTTGTGTTAATAATATCAAAAGCATATATCATGTATTTTTTTAAAGGTTATTTTCTAAAAAGATAAATTTAAGTTTTTTGCTCATTAATAGTTTGAGAGGTTGTCATAAAGACAATCTCTCAGACTGTTGCTTGATAGCTTTTAATTTATTTTATAATTCCACCTGCTACTACTATATCATTATCATAGAAAACAACTATTTGTCCAGAGGTAATAGCACGTTGCTCTTCATCAAATACAGCATGGATTTCACCATTCTTAAGAGGATAAATTGTACAAGCACTTTCCTTTTGCTGATAACGTGTTTTGGCTTTTACACGCATAGGACTTTCTAGCTTTTCTATGGAAACATAATTAATTTCTGTTGCAAAAAGCTCTTTTGAAAATAAATCAGAGTTATCACCTATTGTTACAGTGTTTTCTTCTATATCCTTAGAAACCACGTAAGCAGGCTTTCCTAAGGCTATTCCCAAGCCTTTTCTTTGTCCTATTGTATAGTTTATTATGCCATTATGTTTACCTAAAATATTACCTCTTGTATCTATAAAATTTCCACTGCTGTATTCTTTGCCGGTGTGCTTTCGAATAAATTGTGAATAATCACCGTTTGGTACAAAGCAAATATCTTGACTATCAGGCTTTTTTGCGTTAATTAGATGATTATCTGCGGCAAGCCCTCTCACCTTATCTTTAGTAACTTCTCCCAAAGGAAGCAGTAGGTGGGATAACTGCTCTTGTGTAAGAAAGCAAAGTACATATGACTGGTCCTTAGGATTCTCTTCACCATTTTCTCCTAATGCCTTTTTTAGCAGATAACGTTTTTTATCTTCATCATAGCATACACGTGCATAATGTCCAGTAGCAAGATAATCGCAGCCTAATGCAAGAGCCCTTTCCAGCATTGCTGAAAATTTAATAAATCTATTGCAGTCGATGCAGGGATTAGGCGTTTTACCATTGATATATGAATTTATAAAATTGTCTATTACTTGGTCCTCAAAGCGTTTTTTAAAGTTAAAAACATAGTGGGGTACATTGAATTTACTAGCAACAACCTTAGCATCAATAACATCTTCAAGCGAACAGCAGGTTTTTGTTGCTTTTGTGTATTCCTCATCGTCGAATAATTTTAGAGTAGCACCGATTACTTCATATTTTTCCTTTAACAGGACCAGTGCGGCAGAGCTATCAACACCGCCACTCATAGCGAGCATTACTTTTTTCATTTTATCACCTTTTACATTATAACTTAGAAGCTTTATTTTTGCAAGTGTTATTTTAAACTCTTATATTTTTAATTTTAAAGATTAATTTTAATTTATATAAAAAGTTCACAAAAAATTCACAATTACAATATAAAATGTGGTAAAATTATATTAATACATAAATGGAAGGGTTTAATATGGCGTCAAGATTTCTTTCTTTTAAAAGGATAATCGCTATTTTTTTAGCTACTTATATTGTTATTTTAGCGTGCTTTGGTGCTTTTATCACTATTTTGAAGGACAATCTTCAAGAAAATATGAATGTTTTTTTGCGAGAAACAGCAGCGCNAAGTGCTTATAATGTCAATTCCAGAATTGAACAGATTTTCNCTTCTCTTGAATCAGTAGAGAAGTCTTTTGGTTTTAAAAATCAGCTAGATTATGAGGTTCTTGATAAAACGGTTGAAAATATTACATTTGATTATGAAAATACTAAGCTTTTTTATTTTAATGAAGAAGGCGAGGCATATTCAGAGCAGGCATATTCTTTTGATGTCAGCACACGTGAGTATTTTCCGAAAGTAATGGCAGGAAATCAAATGGTAAAAAATATGAATAAGTCACTTATAACAAATCAAGAATCGATAGCTTTTATAGTGCCTATTTTTTCGCAGGACGGCAAGGTTTTGGGCGGACTTGGCGTTACATATCCTATTGAAGTGATTGGTATGTTTTTGGGTGGATATGATGATATGGAAATTGGTGAAAAGCTTGTTTGCGAGGACGATGGCACTATAATTTATTATCCTGAATTAGATAATATAGGTAAAAATATTAGGGATATAGGTGCTTTTTCATCTGAAAAATATGATATTGATGAAATGTATGACTTTTCAAATGCAGATATAGATGAATCCTATGAAATTGAGTATGATGGAGTCAGCTACTTTTCGAAAAGATACCCGACTAGCTATAATAATTGGCAGGTAATTTCCATTGTTGAGCGTGAAAAGGTTTTTGGAAAGTTTAATTCAATTATAAAGGTTTCCTTTGGAATATTAATTTTAGTTTTAGCATTGTTGGCAACTGCATTTATTTATATTGCAGCTGTATCAAGACGCACAGCNGACCACATTTTAAAGTCAAATACAAAGCTTAAGGCATTTATATCCAATGTGCCGGGCGGGGTGTTTAAATTAAATATAGATACCTTGATTATGCTTGATTTAAGTGCCGGATTGTATAGGCTGTTTGGATTGGAAAAAGAAGAGNTTTATGATAAATATTTCAACAGGCTTGATAATATCGTTTGTGAAAGTGATAGGCAGGCTGTGGTTGAAGAANTNATNAAGAAAAATGAAGTATGNGAGATAGAATTTCATATAGTAAATAATAAAAATGAAGAAAGATTGCTTTATTTTAAAGGCAGCTTGTCCGTTGAGAATGGTATTTCCTATTACTATGTTATATTAAACGATGTTACGGAAATTAGGAGCGTTTATCAGGAAATCATAGGTTATAGAACAAGTCTATCAGCGTTGACGGATAGTATTCCCGGTGGTGTGGCTACCTTTATTTTAAATGATGCACTGACTTTATATAATATTAATGATGGGTTTTTCTCTCTTGTTGGTTATTCAAGGGAGCTGTTTGAGGCATTGTTTGAAAACAGTTTAGCTAATTTTCTTACACAAGAGCAGGTCGAGATGCTGAAAAACGAGCTTAGAAATCAGGTTGATAATCGCTTGAGTATTGAATATGAATTTCCTATTGTTAATAAAAGCGGTGCAGAGGTATGGCTGCTTTTACGTGGCTCAAGAACTGATGATGTCGGAGATTTTCCGGCTTTTCAAGCAATTTTCATTGATGTTACACAGCAAAAGCAAACAAGATTGGAGCTTGAAGCAGAACGAGAACGCTTCCGTCTTATGGCGGCTTTTACAACTGTTGCTCTGTTTGAATATGATGTGATAAATCAAAGAGTAATGAATTTTTATTCAACTAAAAATGGTAGTGGAAATTATTCTTCAATTGAAAAGTTAGATGATGTATCTATTAACTATTTTAAAAATAGAATTTATCCTAAGGATCTAGCTGTTTTCGATTATATTCATGAATCTTTGAAAAATGGCACGGATACATTTAATTCCGAGCTAAGGATAAATAATATCGAACAGGATTATATATGGGTAAGTGTTGAAGGAAAGGCTATTTATGATTCCCAAGGGAATGCTATAAGAATTGTCGGCAGAATTACTAATATAGACCAGCAGAAGCGTTCTACACAAAATCTGCTATATTCAGCACAGAGAGATGCCTTGACAGGACTGTATAATAAGAAATTTACTAAGACTGAGATAGAGCAGTATTTAACAAGTGATAATGATGGGGAAAAATCAGCTTTATTTATAATTGATATAGATAATTTTAAAGAAGTAAATGATAATTTCGGACATATGTTTGGTGACTCTGTTTTAAAATCAGTCAGCAGCAAGCTTAAAAAAATATTCAGAAATCATGATATTTTAGGCAGAGTCGGTGGAGATGAATTTGTTGTTTTCATGAAGGGAGTACCTAATTCAAGCATTATTTTAAAAAAAGCACAGCTTATTTGTCAAGCTTTTGAAACAACATATAAATCAGGTGATCTTACAACTACTATTTCCAGCAGTATAGGTATTTCTATTTATCCNGATGANGCTAATAATTATGAGGAACTGTTTGAGCAAGCCGATAAAGCACTTTATAAGTCAAAGCTTGATGGTAAAAATAGATTTAGCATTTATGATAAGAATCAGGATTATCATAGAAATGCTGCGGCACTGAAGAGAGATGATGTGCCGGATAAAATTGATCTTAATTTCACTGATAATACGATTGTATCGGACCTTGTCGGTGCTTTGTACAATACAAATTCTGCTCCTGAGGATAATTTAAATGTAGCTATGTCAATTCTTGTGGGGTATTATGATGCTAATGATGTATTGCTATTTAATATCAACAATGATGACAGAATGGAATTAATTTATTCTTTAATTGACGGTGAAAGAAAAAATTTAAAATGTAATGAGCTAGAATTTTC
>JGI24708J26588_10002715_pt1 | contig 13250 bp, 12 predicted proteins | sample BioPla1DNA2_FD_26588 | JGI IMG/M metagenome (IMG submission 26588) | reverse complement strand
TTATAAAAGCAATACATCTACTCTATATTATTCCCTATCCGGTTCAATTACACCAATATAAGGTAAATTTCTATACTTTTGACAATAGTCCAACCCATAACCTAAAACAAATTGATCCGGTATAACAAAACCTACATACTCTACCTCTACATCCACCAATCTTTGTTCCGGTTTATCTAATAAAGTACAAATTTTAATACTGGCCGGATTTCTCTCCTTTAATAAGTTAATAAGATAATGTAGGGTTCGTCCAGAGTCAATAATATCCTCTACAATTAACACATGCTTTCCTTGTATGGGTTCATCTAAATCTTTTATAATTTTTACAATACCACTACTAACAAACTCTTCTCCATAACTCGATACAGCCATAAAATCCATGGTCACAGGAACAGTAATTTTTTTTGACAAATCCACCATGAACATAACTCCACCTTTTAGAACACATATCATACAAATTTCTTTTCCTGCGTAGTCTTTGGAAATTTGATCACCCAATTCTTGAATTCTTTCTTTAATCTGCCCTTCACTAATCAGTACTTTATGTTCTACCATCATTACTTTCAGTGCCTCCTATAAATGTTCCAACAAAGTAATTTTTAAAATGTTTTTTGTTTGGTCGGTAACACAGTAGTTTTTACTATATCGATACCCTACAATCCAAAGAATTTCTTTATTCTGTGCTAGAAGAGGAATTTGTTGTCTTTGCTCATAAGGAATTTTGTTGTCAATAAAAAAATCCTTGATTTTTTTAAACCCTGACACATTGGAAAGAGCAATCACATCTCCTGATTGTCGAGTACGTAGTACAAGTTCATCCTTTATTTTATCATAATCCAAATAATTCGTATAGTTATTTTGTAAAAATTCATTTCTTTGTTGCTCTTTTTCAATGATTTCTGTTTGAATCCATTTATTAATTTCTGGAATATATTGATTCCCTGGTATTTTTAAAGAATAGCAGTACCCTTGAACAGAAAAAGATCCTTGGGTAAAAACCAAATGCATATACTGCTTCTTTACAATAATATTATAAGGCAAATGAATTTCTTTTCCTGATTGACGTTCCATTAATTGTAATATGGAACCAATATGAACATACCCTATGTCTCTTTTATGCTGTGCAAACCGAGTTAATGCTTTATACAAAATTCGTTTTTGCATCACAATGTCATAGTTTTGAAGAACATCTGTATTGACTCGAAATAAAGTATCTTCTTCTACCACACAGTTTGGATAAAGCTTGATGGTCTCTTTTTCCATATACTCTTCTTGCTCGTTTAAAAGTTCAGCTGTTTGATAAAGGGTATGAATGATATTGGGATTAAAATATTGTTGTATATAAGGAATTAATTCTAAACGGATACGGTTACGTGTATATGCTGATAACTCATTTGTATGATCTTGGCAATAATACAACTGTTGTTCTAAACAATATTTCTCTACCTCCTGTCTAGTAAAACCCAAAAGAGGTCGTATAATATTGCCCTCTGCTTTTTTCATACTTCCTAATCCTAAGCTTCCTGATCCTCGCATCAAACGCATTAAAAAGGTTTCTCCCTGATCATTCATATGATGTCCTACGGCAATTTTATTGACTTTTTTTGAGGCAGCCTCTTTTTGAAAAATTTCGTATCGTAGTTGACGTCCCGTTTCTTCTTCCCCTAGTTTTCTTCTTTTGGCTTCCTTTGGAACGTTTACATAATAAATTTGGCACGGAATTTGAAGAGACGCAGTAAATTTCTTTACATATTGTGCATCTTTGTCTGCTTCTTTTCGCAATCCATGATGAACATGAATACCATAGATCTGTAATTGATACTCTGCTTGTAACCTCCATAACAAATGAAGTAGGCAAACAGAATCAGCCCCTCCAGATATTCCTACTATAATTCTATCATAAGGTTGTATACTATTGTCTTTTTTAATTGTTTCTGCAAATTGTCTGAACATCATTTTCCTATCTCATTTCTTATTTTATTTACATTTTATCATACAAAAATTCTAAAACAATTGCAAGGGATAAAGAAGTAGCAACCCCAAAGATTTGAGGTTGCTGTCATTACATGCATAGTTGAATTAAAAAATAAACGAGCAAGCCACTACTTCCAATCAAACACCAATTTAAGATTCGATCTCGCTTAACAGATGTGTTTCGACAAATTTTTTTTTGAGATGCTGTAGAAACTAAATAGGATTGATTTTGAACATAATTTTCTATGATTTTTTCTGCTTCTTTCACCATATCTTTAGTAAGACTTTTTGTAACCGGCTTCTCTCTTAAAACAAAAATGGCTTTTTCATAGACTGGGGAACAAAGATTATCTACAACGACAACTTTGTTGTAGAAATAATACTTCATAAGCAAACCTCCGTTTGATATTTATGTACGTTCATAATTTCTCCATACTCTTGCTACCAACACGGTCATATCATCTTTGATTTTCCCTTGAGAATTTATTTTTGCTTGTTCTAATAAATAATCAGCTAAATCCTGAGGATTGTGCCCCTCAAAATTTTGCAATGCTTTCTCAATCCATACTTCTTTTTCTAATAAGCCTTCTTTTGAATCCAATACACCATCCGTAACCATTATAATCATATCTCCACTTTTTAGCATTTTTCGATTTACATCAATATCTACATGACTTAAAATACCCACTGGCAACGATGTAGATTTTATCATCTCAATTCTATCTTCCCTCTTTATAAAAGTTGATGCAGCTCCTATCTTAATTAACTCACATAATCCAGTATACAAATCAATAACACACATATCCAATGTAGAAAAAGCTTCTTCACTGGATTTTAACACAAGTACAGAATTAATCATTTTAACTGCAATGTCCTTATCAAACCCCGAGTCCATGAATTGTTCTAATAACTCAATAGCAGCAGCACTTTCCTCATGCGCCTTTTCCCCTCCACCCATTCCATCTGATAAAGCCAATAAGGATTGTCCACTTTTTAATTCTAAAAAAGTATAGTTGTCTCCCGAAATGGTGTTATGTTCCTTGATAGCTCTTGCCATTCCCATGGTTAATTTATATTTTTCTTCTTCGATAAAACGAAGAGTACATAAATTAGACATTGGTTCAGTAATACAATGAGTATGATGAGGTTTAATAGGTCTGCCTAAATTTTTCTGTAATACAGGTAAAATCTTGCGAATACAGTCTCGTTTTCCATTACACGACTTACATTGGAGATGTATTTCATATCGTCCCACTACATTTTCAAATACAATTACATCTCGAACAGGGATTTGATTGCGATCTAATTCTACTCGTAATTTCTCTTCCCAATATTTATCAAACTGAATTTCCATGTGTACATCTCTAGAAAGTCGATCCATAATGGAAGCAACCCCATAAAGCTGTTGAGAAACTAATTCCCTACTTTCAATAATCCGATTGTGCCATGTTAAATTTAATTTATAGATCTCAAAAAATTGGTTGGTTGTTGCAATAAATTCTTCTGCTTTGACACAGCGGTTTAAAAAGTCCTTTGGAATATCAGATTGTTCAACCTTTCCTTTCTTTTCTGCTGCTCCTAAAATACTAAATACCGTTTGATAGGTATAATAAAAATCACTTTCCCAGCAATGAGAGCAAAGACCACAATCACTACAAACAGCGGATGCAATATCATCAAATAGCTTGGATACTTCTTCATGGGTAAGGGTGGATCGCTTATGAGATAAATGGGTAAATGTATTAGCTAAAGTCTGAAACGCATGTGAAAAGTCTTGAAGCTTTTCTTTAGTCATGGTAGCAATTCTTCGAATGTAGGCTTCTTGTTCTAAATCATTTTCAAAGGAGATATTTTTACATACTTTATCCAACCAAGAATCAGGTAAAATCATAAATCCTGGAATAGCAAGAATAAAAGCTTTAACTAAACTAGCATCTAGCTCTTTGCCATGAAAATAAAACATAAAAATACCACTCCCTAAAGTAAAACCTACAGCTACTCCTAATTTTCCTAACTGTTTAAATAATCCTCCTATCATACCTGCCGCACTAAAAGCACCTATAATCCAAGATCCTTCATAACCACCAAGAACTAAAATGGTTCCTAATAAGGTTCCCATGACACAACCCATGGCAGGTCCTCCATGATAAGCTACTGAAAAAATAATAATGGTGCTGATCCAAGCTGTAAAAGGAACACCAATAACTGAAAACTCACCAATACCTGCTATAGCACTACTTACAAGGATAGCAAATCCAACAATTTCTTCTTGGCTAAATTGACTTCTTTTCCAAGAACCCGTAACAATATCTTCTCCTTTACCATAAATTAAAGTCAAAGAAAAAGCCAAAATGCTTTCTAATAAACTTAAAAGAAGATAATAGCTAAGGATTCCATTTAAAAAAGCAATACCCACTCCCATGCTGAAAGTAAGTAATCCGCCCATGATAGCTTGTCCCATTAACGGAAAAGATTTTTTCTTTGTTTCTCCATAAGATAATAAGATGGTCATTACTAAAAGAATGGAAATATATTTAACCCCATAAAGAGTATTCCCCATTGTTAATAATCCTAATACAGTAGATATAAAAAGATAAAAGCGATAATTGCTTTTGGAAGCAAAAACTCCATAATAGGCAATAACCATGGGATTCATCTCATAAAATAAAAAAACTCGCCCTAATAAAAAACCAATAAAGGACACCATTAAAGTATCTTTTCTAAAAATCTTTCCCATTCGTCCTTCTTTGTCTAAAATTTTTTTTCCTACTGTTAGCTCTAAACGTGACATATTTCAAATCCTCCTTACCATTTTTTACCTTTAAATCTATTATACAAGAACAGACTTGAAATTTTTGTCATTTCTTCTTGAAAATATTATAAAATTTTTAGACATTTTTTATACAAAAAAACAGCCTTCTAGGCTGTTTTAAAATGATTTTCTTTTTTGAATTTAAAATAGCGGAGGACGGAATTGAACCGCCGACACTACGGGTATGAACCGTATGCTCTAGCCATCTGAGCTACTCCGCCAAAACACCATTTATGCGAACGTATTGTATTATACCTAAGGTTTCTATCTTTGTCAATAGTTTTTAGTAAGATTTCGGAACAAAAATAATTTCATCTGGCATAATCAGACCCAAACGATCTCTCGCTATTTTTTCGATATATGCATCTGATTGATAATAATCTTTATTCTTTAGTAATACCACTTGCTTCTCTTTCTCTCGTTGAATCTGTTCCTCGATTCTCATGGCTTCCTTTTCTAATCCTTCATATATTCCATATAATTGATATAATTTTATACTGATGGCTCCCAAAAAAATCACCAAAAAAAGAAGCAAACTCTTTTCACGAATTTTCATTTTTCTTTTTTTCTTCTTTTTATGGGATGTCATAGTATCTCCTCCTATTGTTTATTTACCATCACTACTCTTTTTTTATGCCTATATTATTGTATTCTAGGTTAAACTTTAAAATCCTTCTTCTCTTTGTATCTTTTCTAAATTTTTTTCATTCGGACTTGAATGGCTTTAAAATTTTTTTTAATGCCTCGATTGATCTTTCTTTTTATTTTTTTGCAGGGTTTTCCAAAAATACGATACATAAAACGAAAGGGTAACGTTACTATCCTTATCAACAATCCAATGCCTTTAGAAATTACTTTTATTATCATGTCCGATATTTTCATAATCCACGGACTACAAACAAGGAAATATAACATAGCCCCAAGAATTGCTCCTAAAAAAGCAAATCCTCGAATTTCTCCATAATTTTTATTAAATAAAATATAGAAAATACTAATGGCTACAAGAATCCAATAAAGTAAATCTTCTATATTTGTAATTAAATCAAAATGAGGAATGGCTTTTCTAAAAATCCGAAATCCATCATACAAAAGACCTAAAGCAACTCCTGTAAGCACAGTTATCAAAAATAGATGGGTTTGTTCTTGAATGGATGGCATCTTTTTTCACCCCTACTTAAATAACTTGCTTAATAATGATCCTCCATCCCTTCCATAGGAATGAGAATGGCTATAAACTAAACTTTCTAGTTCTCCCTCTAACTCTAATTCTTGTCTTTCCAAATCCAAGCGTTGTACATGTAAATCCATTCCTCTAAGAGTAAGCATCCCTCGATCTGTATCTAAAATAACCGTTTCCTCATCAAAAGTCAAAACATCGATAACTCCTGTAATGCTAATTTTTTCTCCATCACGTAAAAAAACGGTATGTGTATAGTTTTGTACATTTTTTTCATCCATAAACTTCAACCCCTCTATATTTACTCTTATTCATTTTTTCATTTATTGCATTATATGAGGGGTTGTATACAAATATGAAAGTTCTATGATAAATATCGATACATTTGTCCAGCTTCTTCTTTTTTCACATGTTCTTTCACTTCTAGTACTTCTACTTCTGTTATTTGGTTCCCAAATTGAATTTTAATGATATCTCCTTCTTTTACTTTTGTCCCTGATTTTGCTACTTGTTCGTTAACTAATACACGTCCAGCATTGCAAGCTTCATTGGCAACGGTTCGCCTTTTTATTAATCTTGATACTTTTAGATATTTATCTAATCGCACAGAATATCTCCTCCTATCTATAAAAAAATCTACACTTGCATCAAGTGTAGATTTTTAAGCTTATTTATTTACTGCATCTTTTAAAGCTTTTCCTGCTTTAAAGCGAGGTGCTTTTGAAGCTGGAATTTGAATAGGCTCATTTGTTTGTGGATTTCTACCTTCTCTAGCAGCTCTTTCTGTTACATCAAAAGTCCCAAAACCTACTAATTGAACTCTTCCGCCACTGGATAGTTCTTCTGTAACCACTTCTTCAAATGCCTTTAATGCCTTTTCTGCATCTTTTTTGCTTAGCTCTGATTTAGCAGCCATTGCTGCCACTAGTTCTGATTTGTTCATAAATAACTCCTCCTCTTCTTTTGCTTTTACATAGGAAATTTCATAATCTTAGCCCTTGAGGCAAAGATTTAGAGGCTTTAAGAATAAAAAGTATGTTTTATATGTGGGCTAAGTAAGCCTAAAAATTATGAGATTTCCTAAATAGCCATTTGAAAACTTCCACACTAGAACTCTTGTTCTTTTGCTTCATCCCAAAGCAAATCCATTTCTTTTAATGTCATTGCTTCTAAAGATTTACCTAAGGCAAGAACAGTGTTTTCAACGTATACAAATCTATTTATAAACTTTTCTATGGCATTTGTCAAGGTTATTTCTGGATTTATTTTAAGAAATCGCGAAAGATTTACAATAGAGAACAATAAATCTCCTAATTCTTCCATAATTCCCTCTTTGTTGTTATCTTCATGAGCCTTTTTTAATTCTTCCCATTCTTCTTCTATTTTAGCCATCACTTCTTGGGCATGATCCCAATCAAATCCTACATGAGCTGCTTTTTGTTGAACCTTATAAGCTCTAAGCAATGCAGGCAAAACCTGAGGAACTTCCTGCATCATTTCACCATAGGTCTGAGATCCCCTCTCCTCCCTTTTTATTTGTTCCCAATTGTATTTTACTTCTTGAGCCGAATGTACAACAGCTTCTCCAAAAATATGTGGATGCCTACGTACTAGTTTCTGACACAATCCGTTTACTACATCGTCAAAAGTAAACTGTCCCTGCTCAAAAGCAATCTGAGAATGAAAAATCACTTGAAGGAGGAGATCTCCTAACTCTTCACATAAGTTATCCATATCTTTTCCCTTGATGGCATTCATTACTTCATAGGCTTCTTCTAACAAAGGTGTTAATAAACTTTCGTGAGTTTGTTGGCGATCCCATGGACACCCATTTTCAGAACGAAGTTTTTTCATAATATTTAATAAATCTTCTAACGTATACCTCTGAGCCATATGTTATCACCAAGTCCTATCTATGCATGATTTTACCATTCTTTCACTTATAAAAAGTATAACATAGATCTATCCTAAATACCATTCTTTTTCCTTTGTATATTCATTGGATATACTAGGAACAATAAAATGTAGATAGCTATGCTATCTACATTTTATTGTTCCATTTGCTTCCCTAGAAAACCTGCTGCAGATTGAGCTAACTTGCTTTCTACTTCTCCCATTTGTATTTGAGGATCCTTCGTTAGAAAAATAACAGCCCCTATGGCATCTCCTTCTGAAATAATGGGAGTAATCACTTGAGCACTGTAATCTTGCCCTATATCATCAGCTAAAATATGAATAAAACCTTCTTCTCTTTGATGAGCAATCAGAGGGGTTCTTTTTTCAATTACCTTTTCTAGTGCTCCACTAATTTTTTTATCCAAAAAATCTTTTTTGGCACCACCAGATACAGCAATCACTTGATCTCGATCTGAAATACATGTAATATGTCCTGCTGTTTGAGCTAATGCTTCTGCGTATTCTTTAGCAAAAGACCCTAGTTCTCCAATGGGTGAATACTTTTTTAAGATCACTTCACCATCTCGATCTGTAAAAATCTCTAAAGGGTCTCCTTCTCGAATTCGTAATGTCCTTCTAATTTCTTTAGGTATTACAACTCTTCCTAAATCATCAATTCTTCTTACAATTCCTGTCGCTTTCAACAAAACTCCTCCTTCTTATGTTGCTGTAATCGGTCATTACTAGTATGAGGCTTTTTTGGTTATTTTATGCATTTATTTTTTTTATATAAACAAATAAGATTTTTAACCTTAATAAAAAATCTGCAATTAAAATTTAAATAAAAAAAGAACAAATTTAACCAAAATAGTTAACTTTGTTCTTTTTTATTTATTTCTCTTTATTTATCAATATGAACTTGTCCCCAAAGTTCTTCATTAATTTCAATATTCGCTTGCTTTTTCCATTCTTCATATTGTTCTTGAAATATTTCTTGTTTTTTTACTTCTTTATAATAATCCTTAATATGCTGCTTATCTTCATCTATTTCCTCTGCCGTAGGTTCTATTTTTTCTTCTAACTTGATTATATGATAACCATAAGAAGTATGAACCAATTCACTAATTTCTCCAGGTTGCAAACCAAAAGCTGTTTCTACAAAGCTAGGTTCAAGCCCATCGTATTTTGTAAAAGTATACTCTCCTCCTTGATCTTTAGAACCAGGATCTTCTGAGTATTCACTTACTAAAGATATAAAATCTTCTCCTTTTCTTGCTTTTGCTAAAGCTTCTTCTGCTTTTTGTAAAGCTTCTTTTTGTTTTTCTTCTGGTAATGGTTTCCAATTAAAGGTTTCATCTAACTCATGAGTCTGTAGCAAAATATGACGAACTCGCACTTTCAGTAACGGGTCTTTGTCTTCTCCATAAAAATCTTGATAAAATTGTTCTGCTGCTACTTCTTCGGGTGTAAAATCTTTTGTTACTTCATTAAATACACGTTCTGACAAAACACTTTCCCGAATCATACTTCCAAGCATTTTTTTCGATAAGCCAAATTGCTGTACATCTTGTTTGTCCATTTGCTCTAACATTTGTTCTGCTTGAGTCTCAATTCTATTTTCTTCATCTTCTGTAAGGGTTAAACCCATATCTACTGCTTTACTCTTTAAAATTTTTAACCAAATAATCGAATCTAAAGTTCTTTCTTTAGCTACTTCTTCAGCTGTTTTTCCTCCAAAATCTGTTTCCCATATATCTTTTCCCCCTTGTCTTTCAAAATCTGTTTGAATTTGGGTAAGATAAAATTTTACTTCATTAATACCAACCAGATCTTCATTTACTTTCATAAGGGTTTGGGAATCTTTATTTCCACAGCTTACTAACCAAAATGAACACATTACAAGTACAATCAGACTAAAAAATCTGTGCATATATTTTTTTTGCCTCACAACAATCGCTCCTTAATTATTTTCCTGACCTTTTTTCGTCAAAATAAATTGTATATTGGACTGCTTATCTATACCATTATAAAATACTTTTATGCTAACTTCAAATCTTTTAACTCTTGTAATACATTTTTAATTTGTCTGATAACTTCTTCTTGTTGTGTTTTCTTTAATCTGTAGGTAAAATAAGGCTCTAAAGCAGCTGTAAATAAAAGTCGATTTCGATTTCGCCGAATTAATTCTGGAATTTTAGTAGGATCTACTGCTGCATTTTGTTGAAATGTAAAAATTACCTTTTCTTTTTTTTGTGTAACTGATAATATTCCTAAATCATGGGCCATGGCCTTTAATAATGCAATTTCCAATAAATAGTTTACACTACTTGGAATGTCTCCATATCGATCTTCTAACTCTTCTTGTATTTCATAAAAATCTTCTTGGGACTGAATTGCTGCAATTTTTTTATACATCTCTAATTTCTGCATTTCACTTTGAATATAGGATTCAGGAATATAGGCACTAACATCAATGTCTACAGAAGTTTCAAAGTACTCTTTTCCTTCTTCTTCTTGTAAGTCATAAACGGCTTCTTGTAATAACTTACAGTACATGTCATACCCCACTGCTTCCATGTGTCCATGTTGTTCTGCTCCTAGTAAGTTTCCCGCTCCTCGAATTTCTAAATCTCTCATAGCTATCTTAAAGCCTGATCCAAATTCTGTAAATTCTTTAATGGCCTGCAATCGTTTTTCTGCACTTTCTTGAAGAACCTTATCTTTTTGATACATTAAATAGGCATACGCGATACGATTGGAACGTCCAACTCGTCCTCTTAACTGATACAATTGAGATAATCCCATGCGATCTGCATCTTGGATAATGATGGTGTTTACATTAGAAATATCTAATCCTGTTTCAATAATCGTCGTACAAACCAAAACATCAATATCTCCATGAATAAAATCTAGCATAATATCTTCTAATTCTCGTTCACTCATTTGACCATGTGCATAAGCTACTGTCGCCTCTGGTAAAAGATTTTGTAATTCAAAGGCAATTTTTTCAATATTTTTTACTCGATTATGAAGATAATACACTTGCCCTCCTCGGTTTAATTCTCGTTCAATGGCATCTTTAATAAAATCAATTCGATATTCCATGACATAGGTCTGTACGGGATGTCTTTCTTCTGGTGGTTCTTCCAGTACACTCATATCGCGAATACCAATTAAGCTCATGTGTAAGGTTCTTGGAATGGGCGTAGCTGTCAAAGTAAGTACATCTACATTTTGTTTGAATTGTTTGATTTTTTCTTTATGAGCAACTCCAAATCGCTGTTCCTCATCAATAATCAATAATCCTAAGTCTTTGAATTGTACATCTTTAGAAAGAAGTCGGTGAGTACCTACAACGATGTCTACTAAACCTTTTTTTAAATTTTCAATAGTTTTTCTTTGCTGTGCTGCCGTTCGAAAGCGGGATAATAATTGTACAGATATAGGAAAATCCTGCATCCTCTGCTGAAAGGTATGATAATGTTGTTGTGCCAGTAAAGTAGTTGGAACTAAATAAGCCACTTGCTTTCCATCTTGAACAGCCTTAAAAGCAGCTCGAATGGCTACTTCTGTTTTTCCATATCCCACATCACCACATAAAAGACGATCCATCACTTTCTTACTTTCCATATCTTTTTTTGTTTCCTCAATGGCAATTAATTGATCTTCTGTTTCCTCATAAGGAAACATGTCTTCAAATTCTTTCTGCCATACTGTATCTTTAGAAAAAGCAAAACCTACAGCTTGTTGTCTCTGGGCATATAAAGCTACTAAATCTTTGGCTAAATCAGCTACAGCTGCTTTGGCCTTAGATTTGGTTTTCAACCATTCTGTACCGCCTAATTTATGAATCTTAGGTGCTTTTCCTTCCGACCCAATATATTTTTGCACCATATCCAATTGGTTCGTAGGAACGTATAAAATTCCCCCATCTCCATATTGAATTTTTAAATAATCTTTACTAATTCCGTCCACCAGCATTTGGTCAATCCCTTGATAAATTCCGATACCATGATTTTCATGGACAATATAGTCTCCTACTTTTAAATCCGTAAAACTCTCAATTTTTCTACCCTTTTCCTTAAAACGTGGTTTTCTTTTTTTTCGTCTTTCTCCAAATACATCACTTTCAGAAAGAATAGCAAAACCAATGTCTGTATAATCAAACCCTTTATGGAGTCCTCCTACTGTAATAATAATCTGTCCACGTTGAATGGGTTGATCCATCTTTTTGCGAAAAATAATAGGTATGTTACGTTCTTTTAGCTCTTGTGCTAAACGTTCCCCTCGGCCTTGAGAACCTGCTAATATAACAATCCCATAATTTTTATCCATCCATTGATTCAAATCTTTTTCCAAAACATCAATTTTCTGATGAAAAGGCTGAATGGATTTTACAGCTACATGCACGCTTTTTTGAATTGCAAAAGACTTTACTGGCTGTGGAAGAGTACTCAAAAGAACCTGAGGATAAGCTTTCCACAATGATAGAAGTTCTTCATAACGATAGATCATGTTCCATTGAGATGGAAGCACTTCTTCTTTTTCCAATCGATTTTTCATGCTCTCTTCAAATTCTTCTAGTACCCTTTGGCATTTTCCCTCAATACGTAATGGTTCTTCTAAAAACAAAAGAGCATTTTCTCCAACATAGTGAAGAAGATTGGCTGTGTTTTTTTGTTGTTCTTCTTCCCCCACAAATTGTTCCTTTGCTGGGAAAATTTGAATACAATCTATTTTGTCTCCGGAACGTTGGGTCTGTGGATTCATAATCCGAATGGAGTCTACTTCTTCATCCCATAATTCAATTCGATAAGCCTCCTCGCCTGTCATTGGATAGATATCAATGATGCCTCCTCGAATGGCAAATTGACCTCTAGTCTCTACTTGTTCCACTCGCTCATATCCCATAATAACAAATCTTTTGATCACTCTGTCTATTTTCCAGATATCTCCTACTGCTCCTTTAAGAATCCACTGCTCCATTGTATCTTTGGGAATTAACTTATCTAACAAACCTTCAATGGATACGACAACAACTGAGGCTTGCTTTAACATTAATTTTTCCAGCAGTGCTAGCCGTTGTCTAATGATATCATGGCTATGAACATCTGCATGGTAAAAAAGAAGATCTTTTGCTGGATATAATAGAACTTCATCATCCATAAAAAAAGATAGATCTTCATAAATCTCTCTGCAACGTAATTCTGTATAGGTAACAATAATAGCTGGCCTTTTTTGTCTTTGTAAAATTCCATAAATCCAATGACATTTTTGGGATTCCAACACTCCTGTACACAAAAGAGGCGTTTTTTTTCCTATAATGATCTCATTTACTTGTTGAAATGATTCTAAATCATATAAAGGTTGTAAAAAACTATTCAATGGCGG
>JGI24708J26588_10002714_pt1 | contig 13260 bp, 12 predicted proteins | sample BioPla1DNA2_FD_26588 | JGI IMG/M metagenome (IMG submission 26588) | reverse complement strand
TCCCTGACCATAAAAATATCCCATAGGATAACCTATGGGATATTAGTATATTGAATTTTATTAAATTATTCGATAATTGCAGCTACCTTACCGGAACCTACAGTTCTACCACCCTCACGGATAGCGAAACCTAAACCTTGTTCCATAGCGATAGGATGAATTAATTCGATTGTCATTTCAACGTTATCTCCAGGCATGCACATTTCAACGCCTTCTGGAAGTTGAATTACACCAGTAACGTCAGTTGTTCTGAAATAGAACTGAGGTCTATAGTTGTTGAAGAAAGGAGTATGACGTCCACCTTCGTCTTTATTTAATACGTATACTTGAGCTTTGAATTTCTTGTAGCACTTGATTGAACCTGGTTTACAAAGAACTTGACCTCTTTCGATTTCATCTCTTTGAACACCACGAAGAAGTGCACCAATATTATCACCAGCTTGTGCTTCATCAAGAAGCTTTCTGAACATCTCGATACCAGTAACAACAACTTTACGAGTCTCTTCGCTGATACCAACGATTTCAACTTCGTCAGATACATGTAGCATACCACGCTCAACACGTCCTGTAGCAACAGTACCACGACCTGTGATGGAGAATACGTCCTCAACAGGCATTAAGAAAGGTTTGTCTGTCTCTCTTTGTGGATCTGGAACCCATTTATCAACAGCTTCCATTAACTCAAGGATCTTATCTCCCCACTCACTGTTAGGATCTTCAAGAGCCTTAAGAGCAGAACCTCTAATAATTGGTGTATCATCACCAGGGAACTCATACTCATTTAATAACTCTCTGATTTCCATTTCTACTAATTCAAGAAGTTCCTCGTCATCAACCATATCACATTTGTTCATGAATACAACGATGTAAGGAACACCTACCTGACGGGATAGAAGGATATGCTCTTTAGTCTGAGCCATAACACCATCTGTAGATGCAACAACAAGGATAGCACCGTCCATCTGAGCAGCACCAGTGATCATGTTTTTAACATAGTCAGCGTGTCCTGGGCAGTCAACGTGTGCATAGTGTCTGTTAAGTGTCTCATACTCAACGTGAGAAGTAGAGATTGTAATACCTCTTTGTCTCTCTTCAGGTGCTTTATCGATATTCTCGAATGCTACAGCTTCTCCTGTGCCATATCTAATATGCATGGTCTTAGTAATTGCTGCTGTTAATGTAGTTTTACCATGGTCAACGTGACCAATGGTTCCAATATTAGCATGTGGTTTGCTTCTTTCAAACTTAGCTTTAGCCATTTTACAATGTCCTCCTTTAATATAAATGCTTTAAGCACATATTATAATTTCTTAAGAGCTACACTCTTAAGTTATACTTCCAGCATTTCACTGGAAGTTCGCCCACCAGAGCTTGGTCTATAATTCCTCTATGCCTAATTATATTTCAACTTAGAAATATTTTCAAGCTTTAAATATTAGAATATACACAAATTTAATCTTTTATTATTAATTACTACTCTTTGCTGATAATACTTTTTCTTGTACGTTCTTTGGTACGGGTTCATATTGAGCAAAGTACATAGCGTAGCTACCACGTCCCTGAGTTCTTGAACGAAGAGAGGTTGCATAACCGAACATTTCTGCTAATGGAACAAATGCTTTAATTTGCTTTGAACCATTGATATCTTCGGTACCTTCTATACGTCCACGACGGGAGCTGATATCACCAATTACGTCACCCATATAGTCATCTGGAACAGTAACCTCAACTCTCATGATTGGCTCAAGAAGAATTGCATCTGCTTTACGCATAGCATCTTTAAACGCCATGGAACCTGCAATCTTAAATGCCATTTCACTGGAGTCAACTTCATGGTAAGAACCATCAAAACAAACTGCTCTAATACCAAGTACAGGATAACCACCTAATATACCAGCTTTAGAAGCCTCTTGAATACCAGCATCAACAGCAGGGATGTATTCCTTAGGAATAGCACCACCCACAATGTTGTTTACGAATTCATAAGTCTGCTCTGCATTAGCATCAATAGGCTCAAAACGAACCTTACAGTGACCGTACTGTCCACGACCACCAGACTGCTTAGCATACTTAGAATCCACTTCAACAGACTTAGTGATGGTTTCTTTGTAAGCAACTTGAGGAGCGCCAACATTAGCTTCTACATGGAACTCCCGAAGAAGTCTGTCTACGATAACCTCAAGATGAAGCTCGCCCATACCTGCAATAATTGTTTGACCTGTTTCTTCATTGGTATATGCCTTAAAGGTAGGGTCTTCCTCTGCCAATTTAGCCAAGGCTTCACCCATCTTATCTTGACCTGCTTTAGTCTTAGGCTCAATAGCCACATTAATAACAGGCTCAGGGAATTCCATTGACTCTAGTATAACAGGTGCTTTCTCATCACAGATAGTATCACCTGTAGCTGTAAATTTAAATCCAACAGCTGCTGCTATATCTCCTGCATAAACTCTTTCAAGATCTTGTCTCTTATTAGCATGCATTTGAAGAATACGGCCAACACGCTCTTTCTTATTCTTAGTAGAGTTTAATACGTAGGAACCTGAAGCTACGGATCCAGAGTAAACTCTAAAGAAGGCCAACTTACCAACGAATGGATCCGCCATAATCTTAAAGGCTAATGCTGCAAAAGGTTCATCATCAGAAGATTTTCTACTTATTTCATTGCCTTCTGCATCAAAACCTTTGATATCTTCAACATCAGTAGGTGCTGGTAGATATTCGATAACAGCATCTAGAAGTTTTTGTACACCTTTATTTCTATAAGCAGAACCACAAAGTACTGGGATAATATCACCACTAATTGTCGCTCTTCTTAATGCTGCCTTTAATTCTTCTTCTGTAGGCTCTTCACCTTCAAGATATTTCTCAATTAAATCATCATCTGTTTCACAGATTGATTCAATCATTTTAGCTCTATATTCTTCAGCTAGTTCCTTCATATCTTCAGGAACATCTTCAATTGCTATATCATTACCCATATCATCTTTATAATAGTAGGCTCTCATCTCAAATAAATCGACAACGCCTTTAAAAGTATCTTCTCTACCGATTGGTAATTGAATAGCAACTGGATTTTTGCCTAATCTGTCTTCAATCATTTTAATAACATTGAAGAAATTGGCACCAGTAATGTCCATTTTATTAATAAAGGCCATTCTTGGTACATTGTATTTGTCAGCTTGACGCCATACAGTTTCAGATTGTGGCTCAACACCACCCTTAGCACAGAATACACCTATTGCTCCGTCCAATATACGAAGAGAACGCTCTACCTCTACGGTAAAGTCTACGTGTCCGGGAGTATCGATAATATTAATACGATGCTCTAAAGCGCCAGGAGCTTTCTTGTGCTCTTTTTCTAAAGTCCAATGACATGTGGTCGCCGCTGATGTGATTGTGATACCTCTTTCTTGTTCCTGCTCCATCCAGTCCATGGTTGCAGTACCCTCATGAGTATCACCAACTTTGTAATTGACACCGGTATAATATAGAATACGCTCTGACAATGTAGTTTTACCTGCATCGATATGAGCCATTATACCAATATTTCTAGTTCTATCCAAAGGATATTCTCTTCCTGCCAAGGATAATTCCTCCTTAATTTTTGACAAAGAATAATTAGTATCTATTCTTAATAATTACTTCCGTAATATTTATCTGATATAATTACAGTAGTATTCTGTTAATTATCAAGAATTAAAGAAGAACATGCTGTGATAAACTCTTACCATCTATAATGAGCAAATGCCTTATTAGCCTCTGCCATCTTATGCATATCTTCTTTTCTTTTAACAGCTGCACCAGTATTGTTGGATGCATCTATAATTTCATTTGCAAGTCTGTCTTGCATAGTTTTCTCGCCTCTATTGCGAGAGAACATTGTTAACCAGCGTAGAGCCAAAGCCTGTCTTCTCTCTGGTCTAACTTCAACTGGAACCTGATAGGTAGCACCACCAATACGTCTTGCTTTAACTTCTAAAACAGGCATAATATTATTCATTGCCTCTTCAAATACTTCAAGGGCATCCTTACCTGTCTTTTCAGCCACTTTTTCAAAAGCACCGTATACGATGTTCTGCGCTATCCCCTTCTTGCCATCTAACATAATATTATTGATTAGCTTCGTTACAACTTTGCTGTTGTAAATAGGATCTGCTAACACATCTCTTTTCTGTATATGTCCTTTTCTTGGCACGTTTCTTCCCTCCTTAACTATTTATTCAATTAATTCATCGGTACTCACAACTGCTGTAACATTTATGCTAACAAAAATGTTACAGGCAACAAATTGTGCTCGTGCTCAGTTTAACTTCGTTTTCCAATAATTTGTACCCACAGAATGCAAATTAAAGGGAAATAAAAAATTAATCCGGCACTTAACTCAATTCATTCCAAACAGCTATTATTTCTTAGCTTCTTTAGGCTTCTTAGCACCATATTTAGATCTGGCTTGCTTTCTATTAGCAACTCCAGCAGTATCCAATGTACCTCTAATAACATGATATCTTGTACCTGGTAAATCCTTAACCCTACCTCCTCTAATAAGAACAACACTATGCTCTTGAAGGTTGTGGCCCTCACCAGGGATATAACTTGTTACCTCGATACCATTGGAAAGACGAACTCTGGCAATCTTACGAAGCGCTGAGTTAGGCTTCTTAGGTGTTGCAGTTCTAACAGCTGTACAAACACCTCTCTTTTGAGGAGAAGAAACATTTGTAGTCTTCTTGTTAAGAGAGTTAAAGCTCTTTTGCAAAGCAGGAGAGTTTGACTTATACTCTACTGTCTTTCTACCTTTTCTAACTAACTGGTTAAATGTTGGCATTAATTTTTCACCTCCTGAAAAAATTTAAAAAAATCTGTGGTTTTAGTCTGAACACCTATAGTATTACTAATAAAACGTTTTACTAATAATATTAAGATGTGCATGAAAAAATATCGCATGTATGAAAATACACGCTAAATGATTATACTTTCTTTGATTAAAAATGTCAAGTGTTTTTTGCTTACCTATATTTACATTTTTTAATAAATAGATAAAGTACTATTAATATGATACTCTTTTATAAAAATAATAACATATAATAAAGTAAATAGTGACATATAAGGGACATGCAAGTTGATTTATTCTGAATACATCAAAAGCTATTTTAATATTTTTCCACCTGTGTTATAATGTGCACGGTAAGCAGATTTGCACAAAATGACAAACTAAGGATAAAAACAGCGGAAGTAAGCTTTTTTAAATTCATTTGCGTCGATCTAGACTCAAAGATGGAGGATACCTAATGAGTGAACATTCTACCCCTAATTTATTTAAAGAAAAATTTAATGAGCTTGTTGAATACGCCAACAACCAAAAAGGCGTTATTGATCATATCAAAGTAAACAATTTTATTAATGAGTTAAATTTAGATAACAATCAAATAGATAAATTGTATGAAAAGCTTGAAGCCCATGGCATTGTTATACTAAATCCTGCTGATGATCCCAGCGATGATGAGATTATAGGTCTNGAAGAGGAAGAAGAAGATAAATTTGATACTAATATCGATTTATCCTCCGCATCATCTATGTCCGACGACCCGGTGCATCAATATTTAAAGGAAATTGGTACATATCCTCTTCTTACTATGGAAGATGAAGTGGAATTAGCTAAACGTATTGAAGCTGGTGATGAACAGGCAAAACAGATTTTGGCAGAATCTAATCTTCGTCTTGTAGTTAGTATAGCCAAACGCTATGTTGGAAGAGGTATGGCTTTTCTAGATTTAATTCAAGAAGGTAATTTAGGTCTAATTAAAGCAGTTGAGAAATTTGATTATAGAAAAGGATATAAATTTAGTACATATGCAACTTGGTGGATTAGACAATCAATTACCAGATCCATAGCTGACCAATCCAGAACAATACGTATACCAGTTCATATGTCAGAAGTCATCAATAAAACTTATAGGACTTCAAGAAATTTATTGCAGGAATTAGGCCGTGAACCAAGTGAACAGGAATTGGCAGATGCTATGAACATGCCTGTAGAAAAAATAAGAGAAATCCTCAAGATTTCCTCTGACCCTATCTCCCTGGATACCCCCATAGGTGAGGAGGATGACAGCCATCTAGGGGACTTTGTTAGAGACGATTCTGTTGCTGGTCCAGAGGAAGCGGCAGCCTTTTCAGCCTTACAGGATCAAATAGCTAAACTATTAGATACATTAACAGAAAGAGAACAAAGAGTCCTGGTTCTAAGATTTGGCTTGCAAGACGGTCGCAGCAGAACTCTGGAAGAGGTAGGCAAGGAGTTTAACGTTACTAGAGAGCGAATACGTCAAATCGAAGCAAAGGCCCTAAGGAAATTAAGGCATCCCAGCCGAGCTAAAATGCTCAAGGGTTTCGATGGTAATTAACTATGGTTCATGTTATAAACATATAAATTAAGGCACATACTATCCTATTACTTCTGTATGTGCCTTAATTTNTAGAAGATAATCTAAATATATTAAGGAAGGNTAGGGTAAATAAAATGAAAAGAATAATTTTAATGTTTATCCGTAGTTTTTTCAATTTACCTCTTTGGCTATATAGGCTGTTTAAATTATGTAATATAGAAAAATACGACGCCAATACCAGATATCAATTTATGCATAGCATAGCCCCCATAGTAATAAAGCGAGGCCGGATTAAAATAGAATGCTTTGGCCTTGAAAACTTACCAAAAGAAAATGGTTATGTAATGTTTCCTAATCACCAAGGTCTATTTGACGCACTTACACTTCTACAAACCCATGAACGCCCCTTTGTGACAGTTATGAAAAAGGAGGTAAAGGATATCTTCCTTCTCAAGCAAATCATATGTCTTTTTCAGGCTGAAATCATTGACCGGGAGGATATTAGGCAATCTATGAAAGTAATAATGAATATGACCCGGCGAGTTAAGGCCGGTGAAAACTTCCTTATATTCGCAGAAGGTACAAGGTCAAAAAATGGAAATATATTATTACCTTTTAAAGGAGGGAGCTTTAAAAGTGCTATGAATGCAAAATGTCCTATTGTCCCCATCGCCCTAATCGATTCCTACAAAGTATTTGATACCAACTCTACCAAAAAAGTAACAGTGCAAATTCATTATCTGAAACCACTGTATTATGATGATTATAAAGATCTAAAATCAACTGAGATAGCTGCTTTAGTTAGTTCCATGATTGAGGAAACCATATTAGCATACCATAAATAATAAGNATTTTATTATGGTGTTTTCAGTAGTATTTGCCCATTATTCCCCAAAATCAATTTAAAACTGTTGCACAGCCTTATCTAATAGGTTATAATAGCCAATGATATTAAGTCAAAACTTTTAGAAGGTGAATTTATGAAAACTAAAAGAGCCCTATTCTCCTTAATAGCCTTAATATTTACTGTATGTCTCTTAGTAATACTTATTTGTAAATATCTAAACGTTAAGGATGGAAAAAGCTCATTAAAAGCCAACGCATTGACTCTTAACGAGTCTGCCGATAATGATCAGGTTATGTATAAGGCTACAGACAGTAATAATGATAATATCAAAGATAATGGCATCGTCAATGATAGTAGTAATNTCAAGGATAATGGCATCAGCAAGGATATTGATAATGTCGAGGATATTGNTATCAGCAAGGATATTGATAATGTCGAGGATAATGGCATCAGCAAGGATATTGATGAGGTCAAGGATATTGATGAGGTCAAGGATATTGATAATGCCGAGGATATTGATAATATCGAGGATATTGATAATGCCGAGGATATTGATAATATCGAGGATAATGCTATCGAAAATGATAATGACCATCTTATCCAAGAGAGGCTTTCATCAGCTACTAATGATTTGGAGGAAGAGAAATCCAAATACTCTAACATCGGAATATCCATAGCCAATTCCTATTTAAACATCCGGGAAAAGGCAACTACTGAGAGTAATGTACTAGGCAAACTATACCGGGATTCTGTTGCAAGGATTATAAATACCGAAGGGGATTGGTACTATATTGAATCAGGCAGCGTCAAAGGTTATGTTAGCTCTGACTATATTAAAACCGGATTGACTGATGATGAATTAATTAAAAAGTACGGTTCCCAGTATATTCAAGTCAAATGCAATGGTTTAAATGTTAGAGAAGAGCCAGATACTGAATCAAAGAGAAGGACTGTGATTTATCTAGATGAAACCTATCCTGTAGTGGAATTATTAGAGGACTGGGTAAAGATAAATATAGAAGATGATAATGTAATTGGTTATGTAAGTAGAGAATATGTTGATTTAATAATCGATTTTCCCCAGGCCATATCTAAGGAAGAGGAAGCTGAACTACAACGCTTAGAGGAAGAAAAAAAAAGAAAAAAGGAAACTTCCATAAAATATGGAGACGAAGTTAAATATACCCAGGAAGAACTAAAATTATTGGCTTGCCTTGTCCATGCTGAGGCTGGTAACCAAAGTTATGAAGGTAAATTAGCTGTAGCCAATGTTGTATTAAACAGGGTAAAATCAAAAAAATATCCCAATAGCATAAAGGAAGTTATCTACCAAGCGGGTCAGTTTGCCGTGGCAACCAGTGGTTCCTTAGAAAAACAATTGGCCAAATATGACAATTATAATTCCACATCTCAGAAACTATCAATAAAAGCAGCAAAAGCAGCCCTAGAGGGTGCTAATAACATAAAAGCAAGACTATACTTTAATTCATATAAATCTGCAGTAAAAAAAGGATACGGCGATAAGCCCAATGCCGTAAAAATAGGCGACCAACTTTTTTGGTAAGTTTATATAAGAAGGCCCTTGCAAAATTAATCTGAGTATACAGATATACTCTTTTATATTTTGCAAGGGCCTCTTTATCTTATTCTAGAACAATCTTATTCTAGAACAGCGATATATGTTTTGGAATTCCATTCTCATATCTATGTTGTAATTCTCCCTGTATTAAAGGCTTCATATAGGTAATTAGCTCTTCTGTTACATCATTGCCTGATGGAGAAATCCATTCAATAGGAACCTTCTTCTCATGATTGGCAACTTGCTCCACCGGAACAGATATATATTCTACAGAATAAGGATTATTACTAACCCTTTGAATCGCAGCCATCATACCACTTTCACCATCTAAAGCACATCTTAAGGCCTTTTCTCCAAGCATGCAGGATTCCTTAATATCAGTCAGACTAGCCACATGGGATGCTGCCCTTTGCATGATATTAAATTCTACTGAACGGACCTTACATCCGATTTCTTTCCGTACAAGATACTCTAAAACTTTACCAGCTCCAGCTATATATTTATGACCAAAGCTATCTACCTCTCCACTGGAGTTTTGATCAGAGACATAACTACCATCACTGTATTTAATCCCTTCACTTAATGTAACCAGAACATTCTTCTTCTTTTTCATAACTTCTTTTACATCAGCTATAAATCTTTCATTACTAAATTCTTTTTCACAAAGATATATTAAATCCGGTCCTTCTGCTCCATTTAATCTAGACAGTGCAGAAGCGGCAGTTAACCAGCCGGCATTCCTTCCCATAATTTCTACTATAGTAACAGCAGGAAGATCATATACATCTATATCTTTTTTTATTTCAGCTATTGTAGTTGCAATATATTTTGCAGCTGAGCCAAATCCAGGACAATGATCAGTTAAATTTAAATCATTATCGATAGTCTTAGGGGCTCCTACAACCCTTATATCATAATTATTAAATTTAAAGTACTCATTTAATTTATAAACGGTGTCCATAGAGTCATTTCCGCCGATATAAATAAAGTATTTAATATGATATTTGGTAAATATCTCATATATTTTCTTATATTCACTATCATCGTCTTTCCAATTAGATAATTTATGCCTACAGCTTCCTAGGGCTGATGCAGGTGTGTTTTTTAATAACTCTAATGCGTCTAGATTCTTAGCAACTTTACTTAAATCGATTAATTCATCAGATATGACACCGTTGATACCATGTTTCGCTCCATAAACCTTATCAATTTGGTTAGTGACTTGAATTCCTTGTAACACTCCGGCCAAGGTTGCATTAATGGCAGCNGTTGGACCACCAGATTGTGCTACTAATAAATTATTCATCTTAATTTCTCCTTTATATCGGTATTATACTTATGGATTCTATATGCTGAAATAAAAAGTGTCAACCAATTTTTGACTAAAAGATAATATTGTCACTATATCGTGCATCAATTTCCACATTCTATGCTTATTTCATTAAACTTTTCCAGTATATCATCTATACTCAAATACTTCTTTTTCTCTGAATCACAATCGATAACTATCTCTCCTTGGTGCATCATTATCAGCCTGTTGCCGTACTCCACCGCATATCGAAGATTATGGGTTACCATAATTGTTGTCAGCTTCTTCTCTGTTACAATCTTATCTGTTAGCTCCATTATTAAATCTGCAGTTTTAGGATCCAATGCCGCCGTATGTTCATCTAAAATCAAAAACTCTATAGGTGTCATGGTTGCCATAACTAGGGCCATGGCCTGTCTTTGTCCCCCGGATAAAGATCCAACCATAACATCCAACTTATCTTCCAATCCTAGGTTCAAAGCCCGAAGACAATCCCTATAATAATCAATCCGATTTTTATTGGTCCCCCTTAGAAGATTAAAAGATTTACCCTTGTTGTCGGCTAATGACATATTTTCCAGTATCGTCATATTAGGGCAAGTTCCCATAGCAGGATTTTGATATACTCGGCCTATCTTTTTAAGCCGCTTATACTCCTGCCTATGGGTAATATCCTCATCATTCATAAGAATTCGACCTCGATCTAGAGGAATACTTCCGCATATAAGATTTAACATTGAGGTTTTACCAGAACCATTGCTACCAACTACTGAAACAAACTCTCTATCTTTAATAATAAAATTAAAATTATTAAACAGGCACATCTCATTAACCGTTCCTGGATTATAATATTTATTGATACTTTCCATCCTAAGCATTAGACTTCACCTTCCTTTTCCTATCCTTGCTGATAACCAGAATAAACAAGAACAACGATGCCATTATCAACTTAAGATCCGAAGGATTTAATCCTATGAAAATTGCTATGGCAACACATAGTTTATATAAAACCGCTCCTATAATAACAGCTGTAGTTGTTTTCAGCCAGGTGTTTCTTTTGAAAAGATTTATACCAATTATTACACTGGCTAAACCAATAGTAATGGTTCCCGTTCCTGATGAAATCTCAAAATAACCAACCTTTTGAGCATACACACTACCTGATAATGCTACAAAGGCATTCGCAATGGAAAGACCAATAATTTTTACCACGCCTTTATCTTTAGCCAAAGATGTAACTAATGTATCATTGTCCCCTGCTGCTCTAAGGAGATAGCCTGATTTTGTATTTAGATAAAAATCAAGAAGAAGCTTCATTATAATAACAATAACTAATGATATTATAGCTATTTGATAATCCTGCAAAATTGGTGGGAACAACTTTTTTATTATATCATTTCTAAAAATAGTATCCTGCATGAAAAACGGTAAATTAGCTCGTCCAGCAATTCTTAAATTAATAGAATATAATGCTGTCATCATGATTATTCCAGCAAACAAATCCCTTACTTTTAATTTAACATGAATAAGACCAGTTATCATACCTGCTAAAGCACCAACTAAGAAGGATATGAAAAGGGTTGCCACAGGATTGACTCCTGACACTATTAATATGGCCGTAACAGCCCCTCCCAGGGGAAAGGTCCCATCTACAGACAAATCGGGAAAATCTAATATCCTATAAGTAATATAAATTCCCAATGCCATAATTGCATATGCAAACCCTTCCTCTAAAGTACCAACTAAAATCGTTTCTAATGTATCCCAAAGATTAACCAACATACTTTTCTTATCCCTCCCAGGTATTAAACCTATACTTTACTTTGGCAGATATAATATATCAGCCCCTTGAATTATATCATAGCATAAAACACTAGTCAGAAATCTCATCAAACATCTCAACCGCATTGGCAACTAGATCCTCAGGTAACTCAATACCCAGTTTCTCTGCAACAGCAGTATTACCATAAAAAGATGCAGCTTCAATAACTTCAAACTTCATTTCACTGGCCTTTGCCTCACCTTTTAAAATCTTAGCTGCCATCTTCCCTGTCTGTATTCCCAGTTCATAATAATCAAGTCCCATAGCAGCCAGACAACCTATCTTTACTTGTTCCACTTCGCTACCAAACACCGGTATATTCTTGCTAAATGCCTTCTCTAATATTATTGGTAATGCGCTAACTACTGTATTATCTGTTAGGTTGGAAATAACATCCACCTTTCCCAGGATATTATCCGTAGCTAAAGGTATGTCCGCCTGAACAGTTACACCACTTTCTATTATCTCAAAGCCATATTTTGGCCCTAATTCCTTATATACTTCAATAGCCGATACGGAATTAACTTCACTGGTACTATATAGAATACCTATTTTCTTAGCCTCTGGCAATATCTGACGAATCATCATCAGCTGTTCTTCAATAGGAAGTTTATCACTGGTTCCAGTAATATTGCCTGTAGGTGTACCATCTTCATTAGCTAATTGAGCCAAAACAGGATCTGTNATCGCTGTATAAACCACTGGTAAATCTATATCTCGGGTTGCTCCATATGCACTTTGAGTTATAGGTGTGGCAATTGTAGCAATCATATCTACTTTCTTAGCTACAAAGTTAGTAATAATCTGATTGGCCAAATCAGTATCGGCTTGGGCATTATGAAAGTCAATTGATAGATTTTCTCCCTCTACAAAACCTTCCTCTGCAAGACCTGCTATGAAGCCTTCCCTACAATTATCCAGAGAACCATGTTCTGCAAACTGTCCGATACCTATAGTCACCGTTCCTTCTTTTGACTTTTGACAACCTGTTAAAGTACTTAAAGTTAAAGTTAAAATTCCAATTACCAGTAAAAATTTCTTCATAGAATAATCCTCCCTTTTATATGTTTTATTTTTATATTTTATCTTTATATTTTATCTTTATATTTATATGATTTTTATATATCCTATTTTTATTCTTGGGTCCTATCCTAGTGTAGAAGCTAATTTATATACAATAAAAGGTAATAAAAAAGCCTCAAGTAACATTATACTTGAGACGAATAATAATCCGCGGTACCACTCAATTTGACTAAGCCAATTTATCTGACTTAGACCACTCTTTCATATACTAACATATATGCCATATATATA
>JGI24708J26588_10002709_pt1 | contig 13270 bp, 13 predicted proteins | sample BioPla1DNA2_FD_26588 | JGI IMG/M metagenome (IMG submission 26588) | reverse complement strand
ACGATGAGCTAATTAAACATGGATTGGGTTTAGCTGAGGGAAAGGTGGATACCAAAAGTTTACTGGGTTGGATAATCGAACATAGTTAAAGCACCTGGATAGTGAATGGCTTTACAAAGAGCACTCATAAGGGGTGCTTTTTTTATGGCCAAAAAGGAGGTGAAACATTGGCTAAAGAGATCGGTGAACTAAACGTAAAGATCGGCCTTGATTCCACTGGCTTTCAAAACGGCATCTATTGCATTCCATTATTGTTAGATCCCATAGTTGGGGATACAATGCAACTGGGATTAAACTAAAAATCGTTCAGGTGAATTTTGTTCTGCTTATACGTGAATCAGCATCGCATTGAAGAAGTTATTCGCTTCGGAAGGTTATGCGCTTCAAGGTGACACCAAAGGCGAAGGATGGAATTTCGGGCCATTGACACCTTTCGCACATCGGTTTGAAACAATCAGCCTCACAATACCTGAATTAGCTAGACGTCATGTAGTCATAACGTTATAACGCTTGTTAAGGGGGCGCTGCTGCATGCAATCAGTAAGGGTAACGGTTTATCTGGATCCCCAGCTTCACAAGGCGCTAAAACTGAAAGCGGTTGAGACATCCAAATCCGTCTCCGAGCTGATCAACGATGCTGCCAGGATGGCTTTGGCCGGGGATGCAGAGGATATCGAAGCTTTAGAAGAAAGAGCTGCCAAGCCTTTGATCAGTTACGATGAAATGGTAAAAAGGCTAAAAGAAGATGGCCGGTTATAGGGTATTTTTTAAAAAATCCGTCGATAAAGATCTGGCGCTGATCCCCCCCCAAGATCTTCGTAAAATTTTTGAGCGCATTGAAACACTTGCCCGGGTCCCTGGAAAAACAGCTTTATGGGCTTGCCTCCAGCGATATTATCTATCATTTTGCCATGAACTATATTTTCAGCTTGATGTGGATAACAGAGTGATTGCGGGGTCTGGTGCTGGTTTAATCTTTGTGGTAAACTGATGGAGTTTTAATAGAGAAAAGAGAATCGTGATCATGAAAAGAAACAAGATCATCAACATTGCTGTGATCGCCCATGTGGATGCGGGCAAATCCACCCTTGTTGACGCTTTCCTGGCCCAGAGCGGCGTTTTTCGGGAAAACGAAACGGTGGCGGATTGCGTGATGGACTCGAACGATCTCGAAAGAGAGCGGGGCATCACCATCTACTCCAAAAATTGCTCGGTCATGCACGGCGACTACAAGATCAACATTGTGGATACCCCCGGGCACGCTGATTTTTCCTCTGAGGTGGAGCGGATCATCAAGACTGTCGATACGGTGATCCTGCTGGTGGACTCCTCCGAAGGGCCCATGCCGCAAACCCGCTTTGTGCTGCAAAAGTCTCTGGAGCAGGGTCTTGTCCCCATCCTTTTGGTCAACAAGATCGATAAAAAAGATGCGCGCATCGATGAGGTGGTGGATGAGGTTTACGAGCTTTTTATAGATCTCGGAGCTACAGATGAACAGCTCGATTTTAAAATTCTGTACGGCATTGCCAGGCAGGGGATCGTCGTCGGCGACCCCCTGGAAGTAGATCATTTACTCCCCGCACCGGGCAGCGCAAAGATTAGGAAGAGTGCAGCGGGTTACTGCGGCCTGAGCATTGCGCCGCTGTTCAATGCGATTATAGAGCAGGTCAAAGGGTATCCCGATTACTCCGATGAACCGCTCCAGTTCCAGATCTCATCTTTGGGATATGATGATTACATCGGGCGCCTGGGCATTGGGCGTATCGAGAAGGGCGTTATCCGCAGCGGACAGGTTGTTGCTGTGGTGGATCATGACGGAAACAGCCGTCTTCACAAGGTCAACAAGATCTTTGTCTATAAGGGACTGAAAAGAGCGGAAGAACCCCTTGTTACTTGCGGCGATATCTGCGTAATATCGGGCCTGGCCGATATCACCATCGGCGATACCATCTGCGACGAAGCCCATCCGGCCCGGCTCCCTTCCATTAAGATCGAGGAGCCGACGATGAGCATGAATTTTATCGTCAACAAATCTCCCTTCGCCGGGAGGGAGGGGCAATTTGTGACTACCCGTCAGATCAAGGAGCGGCTGGAAAAAGAGCTCGAGGTCAACGTGGGGCTGCTGGTTGAAGCCACCGGTTCCAACGATGCGTTCAGGGTTTCCGGCCGCGGCGAACTTCACCTGTCGATTCTGATTGAAAAGATGAGGCGGGAAGGCTACGAGTTTTCGGTCTCCAAACCCGAGGTGATCTTTAAAAAGGATTCCCAGGGTCGCAAAATGGAGCCGGTGGAGGAAGTGGTGGTCGAGGTCCCGGGGCAATATGTCGGTAGCGTAATCCCAGAGCTCAATCTGCGGCGGGGGATGATGAAGCGCATGGAAGAGATAAATGGCCGTAGCCGCCTGGTTTACACGGTGCCCACGCGTGGCCTTTTGGGGTTCCGGAGCCAGTTCATCAACCAGACACGCGGTGAGGGGACCGCGGTGCGCCGTTTCTATGCATACGAACCGTACAAGGGCGAAATCATGGAAAGGGCTAACGGTGTTCTCATCGCTCAGGAGGAAGGCGTGACGACGCCATATGCTTTGGATAATCTGGGTGAACGAGCGGAGATGTTTGTCGCTCCCGCCACGCCCGTTTATGAAGGGATGATTGTGGGGCTTAACAGCCGCCATGAAGATATGATCGTGAACCCCTGCAAGGCCAAAAAAGTGAGCAATATGCGCGCCGCGGGAAGCGACGATGCCGTCAAGCTTTCACCCCACCGGGTTTTCACACTGGAGGAGGCGCTGGAATTTATCAACGGCGATGAGCTGGTGGAAATAACGCCCGGGCATATCAGGTTGCGAAAGAAGCTTCTGAAAGAGCTTGAGCGCAAAAGGGCTGGTCGCTGAGCGGGGGTGGAGGTGATCCCTTCGGCCCGGTTTTAGCTAAACGAGAACAATGCCGTGCGGCTAATTCAGCGACTTTACATGATATAATAATCCATAGATAAAAGCTGTACGGGGCGATAGCGGCATCCGGCAAATAATCAAACCATTATCACCGGAATGGAGGAGGACAATTGAAAGAGATAGAGGAGCAGTGGTATAAAAAATTACCCCCCTGAGTCTTCATCTATGTGCTGCTGGGAGCAGCACTGGGGATTTATGCTCTGGTAAGGTTTTTGCTTAGATAGCTCGGTCGAAAAAAGTGGTGTTCCGCTGATGGGCCTCTCGCATACGCTCCAGGTTCGCTGAACAAAGGTGAAACAGGGATATGTTTGGCTCCCTAGAAGATGGCTTTACCCCAACCATGGCCAAAACTATGCCTAGCGGCATTACGTAAAAAGACGGGTGCCCCTTTTTTGCAAGAGATACCAGATATGGAGGGGATTAATAATAATGGGTAAAACGGCTATCGTTTACGCAACCCTGACCGGGCATTCCAAAAAAATAGCGGAAGCCATAGGACAAGCGCTGGGAATCAAAGCGGTAAATATATCGGCGCTTCCGTCGTTGGAAAAGAGCGACCTGCTCTTTATCGTTGGCGGGATCTATGGAGGCAAAAGTCTCCCCGCACTTTTACGTTTTGTAAAAACTCTTGATCCCGGCAACGTGAACCGGACTGCACTGCTCACCTCCTCTGCCCGGGGGCAGAAACAGGATCACGTGCGAGCGCTTCTCCGAGAAAAGGGCATAGAGGTGCTGGACGAATTCCTCTGCCCGGGCAGTTTTTTGTTCCTCAGTATGGGGCACCCCAATAAAACAGATCTACAGGAAGCAATAGACTTTGCCCTTAAGGTAGCGGGCAAAGATAGCTAACCCACCCGATCCTATCCGCGAGTCAAGGGGACGGTGACCTTGGCTCATTATTTCTAACGGGTGGTAACCTTAAACGCCCAGGGACCATGGAGAGAGATGGGGATGGTAACCTTGACCCTTGGACAGGTTCTTTGGTGGGTCAAAGTCACCGCCCCGTCATTCACGGAATTCAGTTTCTACTACAACCCCAGTATGGCTACGCTGCAGACGTTCTGATGCGGTACGCCGCCCAGGTTATGGGTCAGCCCAAGCCGGGCGTTTTCAACCTGCCGTTCGGCCGGCCAGCGCTGCAGAAGCTGGCTGTAGATCTCGTAGATCATGCGCAGCCCTGAAGCGCCGATGGGATGGCCGAAGCACTTCAGACCACCGTCACTTTGGCAGGGCAGCTCGCCGTCGAGATCGTAGAAGCCGCTTAAGATATCATCGGGGGCCTTACCCGGCGGTGAGATCGCCAGATCTTCCATTGTTACCATCTCGGTGATGGAGAAGCAGTCGTGAACCTCCATCAGATCGAGCTCTTCGCGGGGATTGACTATGCCTGCTTCTTCGTAGGCCCGCTGTGCCGCCACCCGGGTGGTCATGATATGCGAGCCATCCCAACGGTGATAGGCCGCTTCCTCGCCGGAGCTTACCGCTATCTGCAGCGCTTTTACCAGCACCGGATCCTGATCCGGTTTGAGCCGCCGCGCGATCTCGGGCGTGGTTACGATCGCCATGGCTGCTCCGTCGCTGACCCCGCAGCAGTCAAAAAGGCCCAGCGGGTAGGCGACAACGGGCGAAGAACAGATCTGCTCCTCACTGACTGCACGTCTCAGATGGGCGCGGGGGTTCTTGGCACCGTTTTGATGGCTTTTCCAGGAAACATGGGTAATCGCTTCTTTGATCTTCTCCATGGACACACCATATTTCGCAGCGTAGGCGGTTGCCAGCTGGGCAAACAGCCCTGGCGCGGTGGCGTTGGGCGTGACATAGCGGGAAAGCTGCCCGAAGATGGGGGAGTCGGGCAGACCGCCGTAGCCGACATCTTTAAGCTTCTCCACACCGGCGGCTAAGGCGATACTGTAGGCTCCTGAAGCCACTGCATAGCAGGCCCCGCGGAAAGCTTCAGTTCCCGAAGCGCAGAAATTTTCCACCCGGGTGACGGGGATGAAGGGTAGATGCAGGGTGTTCGCCAGGTAACAGCCGCCCTTCCCGATATTGACCTCATCGATATGGTTGCCGATCCAGGCAGCCTGTATATCTTTCTTCTCTATACCTGCGTCGGCAAGGCATTCACTGAAGGCTTCGAGCAGAAGGTCGCTCGAGTCCAGCTCCCAATGTTCCCCAAAGATGGTACAGCCCATTCCCAGGATGGCAACCTTGTCGCAGATCCCTGTGGTCATTTAGGACACCTCCCCAGTAACCGGAATAGCCTTCCAGAAGTAGAAGGTTGTATCCCGCTTCGGATCATAGTACTTAATCCGGAAGGTAAATTCCACCGGACGGCCCACCTGCAGATCTTCGAGGGCACAGTCTGTAAATTCAAACATGGCCCGCCCTCCCCCGTTAAAATCCACGTTACCGTATATTGCCGGGGGATTGATCGTGGCTGCCAGCATATCCGAAGTATAGCTGACGATCTTCCCACCCTTCTCAGAGAGGTTGAGCGGCTCCATCTCGTCTACGGCCCCGCAGTGGGGGTTGACGCAGACCCGCTGCGGGGGATACTGCTGCGTGCCACACTTTTTGCAGCGGCTCCCTTGCAAAGAAAGGATGGCTTTACGGCTGCGCCAGGTCATTGACCATCGCGTCACCTGCTCTTCTTCGCTACGCAGCCCCAGCTCCACGGGGGTCATTCCCCGCCAGGTGATCTGCTTGATATAGCTGTCTAGCTCACTGCGGCGGGTTAGCGTATCAGAAAAACGCCTGCGATTATTGAACCGATCAATTTCCGGAGTGACTTCAAACAGAAGGGCGTCACAACCGTTGCCGTAGCTGACAAGGAGCAGCTTATCACCGGGCGAGGCTGCCTCCAGAGCCTTGGAGAACATCAGCAGCGAGTGAGCGGTACCGGTGTCACCGCTTTCCTGGAGCAGGTCGTCTTCGACCTGGGCCAGTTTCAGCCCCAATTTTTTGTTGATTTTCCTGCGCGCTGCCGCATAGTAACAGGGGTAGATCACTTTGGTAAAATCAGCAGGAGTCAGCCCCTGCCGGCGACAAAGTCCGCCAATTACTTCGGGTATCAGTTTTTCATAACCCATATCACGCACCCAGCGATCCTCCCACTGCCGGTTGTAGACTGTGTCAGCGCCGCGCAGTTGATCGACAAAGTCGCAGGATAGCGAATATGCTCCCTTGAAAAGGGCGAGCGGTTTTTCATTGCCGACGAGGATGGCTCCGGCACCGTCGCCGAAGACCATCTCTTGCAACGAACCCATTTTACCGAGACGGCAATCGGCCGCGCAGACAAGGGCGGGCTGCTCGCTGTTGGCCTTGCAAAAATCAAGGGCGGCCAGTAGCGCACTGCTGCCTGCCTTGAGGCCGCCTCCGAAATCAGCGCAACGAATCTCCTCGGGAGCGCAAAGCGCACCGGCGACAATGTTGGCACACTGCCTCTCTCTGTATGGTGCGGTGGTGGTGGCAAAATACAACGCCCCGAGAGCACTGGGGTTAAATCCGTCAAGGCAGCGCTTCCCCGCCGCTACAGCCATGGTGACTGCATCTTCGTCAAAGTTGGCCACCGCCTTCTCACCCGCCGCATTCGCGATCAGGGCAGGATTTAACCAACCCATGGCACTATAAACAGTCATCCGGTCCAGCCGGTAGCGGGGAATATATCCAGCATAAGAGATAATACCGATCATGCATCAAACCCCCTGTTTACGGATTTAGCCAGATCGCGGCGTTGGTCAGGCAGTATTCGCCCCGTTCGGCAGTTTTGGATCGAATGATTACTTCCCCGGTTTTTTCCTGCCACATCTCGGTAACGATAACCTCTCCGGGGAAGACAGGGCGCGAAAATCGCACTTTCATAGCTTTGAAATTGGCCGGATTGTTTTCGCCGTATGCGCGAAGCACCGCCCGGCAGGCGAACCCCATGGTGCAGAGCCCATGCAGGATCGGCCTGGGGAAACCCCCCATAGCAGCGAAGTCGGGATCGGCATGGAGCGGATTATAGTCACCGGATAACCGGTAGATCAAAGCCTGCTGAGGCAGTGTCGGAAGGGAGACTACCTGATCGGGTTCCCGCTCCGGGGGAAAATGGCCCGGATCAGGCCCCTTTTCCCCGCCAAAGCCCCCTTCACCGCGGATGAAGACGCCGAATCTATTCAAAAAAAGCGCGTCTCCCCTTTCATCCTTTGTAGTTGCCTCGATCTCAATAAGGGCGCCTTTGCCCTTGTCATAGAGCGCTGATATCCGGGGATAAGAGGTGACCCTGCCCTCCGGGGGGATAGGCCGGTACAGTTCAAGATACTGTTCGCCATGCAGCAGCATGGCCGGGTTGATCTCCACCCCCTTAAGGTCGATGAATCCGCTCAAGGCCGGAAAGGGAGGGATGACGCCGAAAGTGGGTAGAGCCTGGAGCTCACTCTCGTAAACGAACTTAAGCTCATCTTTCCCTGCACCGGCACCGATGCCCAGCGCGTAAAGGATAAGATCGCGATTCTGGTAAACGAAGTCCAGGGGTTTTAGTTCCTTGCCGACGATCCTGGGGTCGATCGGCATTCTACTACCTCCTTTTTGAAAATGTTTTTAAACCATTTTGGAAAGAACATATCCCGTTTGCTCCATTGCAGAGCCGTATTCGCGGCCGTCTTTCAGCGAGCTGATCTGCGCGATCTTGCCAGCAATCATTTCCGGCGTAATCCCCGCGGCGGTATCGAAAAAGACGCCCGGCCCTTCCACTACCGCTGCCCGGCTGAAATAGCCTCCTCCGGCGGTAAAGATCTTGCCGCTTTCCTGAAACTTTTCCGAGCACATATAGATAACCATGGGGGCAACATATTCGGGCTTCACCCTGTCGACAACATCGGGCGGCATCACCGTTGCCGTCAGGCGGGTACCCGCCGTAGGGATAATGGTGTTGGCCAGGATTCCGTACCGGGCGCCCTCCTGGCAAACACAGTTCATCAGCCCCACGATCCCCATCTTTGCAGCACCGTAGTTGGTCTGGCCGAAGTTGCCATAAGCACCCGCCGCCGATGCGGTGGCAACAATCCTACCGTAGCCCTGTTCTCGCATGGGCGCGAAAGCTGCTTTTGTGCAAAAAAAGGTGCCGTTCAGGTGAACGGCAATTACTTTCAGGTAGTCGGCTATCTCCATTTTAAGAAGGCTTTTATCCCGTAAAATACCGGCATTGTTGATCAGGATATCGATTCTGCCGTAAGCATCGATAGCAGCCTGGATTATCTTTTGGGCGCTTTCCCATTCAGAGACGCTTTCGTAGTTTGCTACAGCTTCGCCGCCCGCCTTCTTGATCTGATCAACCACCCCTTGCGCCGGTGAACTGTCGGCTCCTTTTCCATCGAAGGTGCCACCCAGGTCATTCACTACCACCCGGGCGCCCCGCCTGGCTAGCATCAGGGCGTAGGCTTTCCCCAGTCCTCCGCCGGCGCCGGTGACAACCGCAACTCTTCCGTCGAATGATAGCTTTGAAATTTTGATCCTCTCCCCTCCGCGATCTACTATCCAGTTTACAGCATATTCAAGCTAGGGGCAACATTCGAAAACAAGGTTTATTTTAGGGTGATACATTCTTTCTAGTTTGACAAGTGTTTGAAATGGTGTTTTCCATAAATAAACATGGATGAAGGAACACATTTTGCCTTTAGAAGAAGGATTTAAAAGAAAAATAGCGAAGCTTGATCGGAAATAATTTATCATAAGCAAATTTTGTAAGGATGGATGTCATGCTGATTCAAAATTGGCACTACCAATTGTTAAGGACTTTAGTAGAAGCAATTGCTATGGTAGCTTTAGGGACAGGACTGATCAAAGTAAAGGTTGGGTGGAGACAGACTGTCCTGGCGGGGTTGATAGTGGGGCTAATTGGACTATTTGTACAGCAGCTGCCCATTAAGTACGGTGTTCATTTACCAATCGTTATAATTACCTTTATCTTAACGTTAAGTATAGTTTTAAATGTGAACATTGTTAAAAGCGCTACCGCTGCTCTTTTATCATTTGCAATACTGGTTTCCATAGAAGCCTTGGCTTTTTATATTCAGGTCAGTGTGTTTGGGTATAGTGAAGAGGTTTTGACGACTGCATCGGAGGTAGAAAGGTTACTTTTCAGTTTACCTCCTTTGTTTGTGCTAATTGCCATAGCTGCTATAGTGCAACTATGGGTAAGATTACGATATAGGGGGAGTCATTAAATACTAATCGAAGACTGGTCTAATAGTATAGCAAAAAATGTTGGCAGTGTTTTAGAATTAAGTCCGGAACGTAGTGAAATTGTAGCTTATGGCTTAAATGTTATGATTAGCAACTTCATGGGCATAGCAGTTGTATTGATAATAGCATGGTTCATTGGCAGCTTTTGCCCCACATTTGCTATGGTTTTAACTCTTTTGCTGTTGCGGTCTTCCGCAGGCGGAGCGCATTGCAGAAACTCTTATAACTGTAGCCTGTTTGGGTACATCTTTATGCCCGCATTTGGTTACATTGCTTTATTATTCAGTGGGTGCCCAATGTCACTTCAGTACGTTTACCTCACAGGCTGTTCTACAGTAGTTATGTTAGGGGTTGTTCTTAAGGCACCTTTCTTTACGCAAGATAAGCCGCGAGCGGTAGCAAGAAGTAAGCAACTAAAAATTCGTGCTGGATTATTAGCGATATTTTCATTGATTGCTGCTATAGTGTTGTTATATTTTAAAGAGACCAAATGGGGCATGGGAATTGCTACAGGATTGCTATTTCAAGGGGTAATGCTTTTTCCCCCAGGGGTTAAGGCTGTTTCATTATTCGAGAGTTGCGTTAACAAATTATCCTTGAGGGGAGGTGGGAAATAATGAAAAAGAAAATAATGGTTGCGCTTGCTACTGCAATAGCGTTCATAGCTGTATTCGTCGCGCAGGTAAGTGCTGCTTCAGCTTGTTTCTGGAGTTTGCATGATCCTAAATTACCAAATGCATTAAAGTAGAGTTTTTCAAAGGTTGGGCGGGAGGCGTTTAAGGGGCTGCCTCCCGCCCATTTAAAACAATGATTATGGATGGATCTGGCAATGCTTTACTTAAAACAGCGAAGGTTAAAGAAAATCTTGGGGATGGCCCCAATTGTAAGAATGTTTTCAGTGATATTTATCATTATATCGTTGGTAGACATTCTACCTTGGCCGACCGAATTAACAGGTGCCTCATTTATATTATCTCTTTTTGCACGTTTGATCTTTATTATTGTGGCATTGTACCTATTTATTATCGGTTACGAAAATTTGAGAACTTTTATGGCAAAGTCTAATACAGTTAACCCATTTTATTTAGACTATATAACCCTTACTAGCAGTTTTGCTTTTATAACGATCATCTATTTTATTACCGGCGGAGCTGCAAGTGTTTACAAGATTCTCTTCTTACCCATGGTTCTATTTTATACAATTCGCTTTGGCCAAATGTGGGGTATGGCCGCTTCAGGCATGGCTACTTTTACATTAACTATAGCAAACGTGGTTGCTTTCACACAGCATAAACCTTTAAACCTAGAGTTAGACCTGATCCATATTGGTGTCTTTTTTTTGACCTCCTGGCTGGTGGGATCGATGGTTGACATGGAGCGGGCAATCAGTGATCGCCTTTCACTAGAGGTGCACCGGGATGATCTTACCGGTTTGTTCAACCGCCGTTATCTTAGGGAAGAACTAAAACGCAAAATCGATGAAGAGAAGAAGTATCCCTTTGCCTTGATCATGATGGGGATAGATTCTTTTAAATATTATAATGAAGCTTATGGTTACGAGGCGGGTAACCGGTTACTTGCGGAGGCAGCAGACATAGCTGCCGAAACAGTAAATGATCTGGGCAAAATCTTTCGCTATAGCGGCGATGAGTTTGCCATTATAGTTGAAGATGATGATCGGGACAGGGCGCTGACCCTGGCGGAGACATTGCGGCAGAGCATAAAAAACGTTTCTGTCCCCTCGCGAAACAGTTATTACGAGTATGACCCCTCTGTTTCTGGGGTTGGCTTTCTACCCTGTGGATGCCGCTACCGGGGAAGAGTTGCTTGCCAAGGCGGGGCAGGCGCTCTACAAAGCGAAGGAGATAAGCGGCAACAAGGTTGAGGCATACCACTCCGTTCTGGAATGCCTCAGAGCCAGGCTGGACGGTTACGAAATAGAAGCCTTTAACAAGCTCGATGCATTTCTGGCAATAATCAATGCCAAGGACCGTTATACGTACGGTCACTCCGAACGGGTGCTCATATACGCCAGCATTATCGCTTCCTTGATCGGGATGCCCCTACAGGCGAAAAAAAATTTGCAATACGGTGCCTACCTTCACGACATCGGTAAGCTGGAGATCGATCGGGCGATCTTGAATAAGCCGGGGAAATTGGATGAAAATGAATGGGCAGTGATGAAAAAACATCCTCTCTGGGGTGCCGATATAGCCAGGCAGATCCGTTCCCTCACCCCTGCTGTCCCCGCCATTCTCTTTCACCATGAACGTTATGATGGTAGCGGTTATCCCTTTAAATTGGTCCGGAAGGATATTCCCCTGGAGGGCAGGATTATGGCGCTGGCGGACTCCTTTGATGCCATGACCGTAGAGCGGCCCTACAGAAAAGCGCAGCCCCATCGGGAAGCAATCCGCGAGATCACCAGAAATCGGAAGACCCAGTTTGACCCTGATCTGGCCGATGTTTTCGCCGATTTCTTGTTGCAATACCAGAGCGTCGATGAACTGCTTACCCCTGAAATGAGAACAGAATACCTGCTCTAGCGGTACCGCCCGCTTTTTTTGCATGATCGGTGGTCTCTAAAAGAGGAAAGAGGAGAAGCGATCGCGAAATCGAAGCATGGCTCCGGCACAGGAGGATGCCGATCGGGATATAAGCTTTCTTACCGTTAGATATCTGGGAGGGTTGTTAAGATGAAAGAAGTTGTGGTAGTAAGCGCTGCGAGGACAGCGGTGGGAACCTTTGGCGGTTCCCTGCGGGAAGTTCCGGCTGTCGATCTGGGCAGTATCGTCATTCAGGCGGCCCTGGAAAGGGCCGGCATTGCGCCTGAAGATCCGGATGAGGTGCTGATGGGCTGTGTCCTCCAGGGTGGACTGGGGCAGAGCGTCGCCCGGCAGGCAGCGATCAATGCCGGTATTCCCGCCAGCGTTCCAGCGACGACGGTAAACAAAGTTTGCGGTTCCGGAATGAAAACTATCACCATGGCCGCTACAGCCATCCGTGCGGGAGAGGCCGATATCATCGTAGCCGGCGGTACCGAAAATATGAGTGCCGCTGCCTACGCTCTGCCGGGAGCGCGCTGGGGGTTGCGCATGGGCGATACCGGAGCTGTCGACATGATGATCCGGGACGGCCTCTGGTGTGCTTTTGGGAATTATCACATGGGGATCACCGCTGAAAATATTGCCGAAAAATATGATATTTCCCGGGAAATGCAGGATAAATTTGCCTTGGAGAGCCAGCAGAAAGCCCGCGCTGCTATCGAAAGCGGTCGATTCAGGGATGAGATTGTCCCTGTGGCTGTGCCCCAGCGGAGAGGGGATCCGAAGATATTTGAAGTGGATGAACACCCGCGGGACACCTCCTTAGAGCTCCTTGCCAAATTGCGGCCTGCTTTCAAGAAAGACGGCACTGTTACCGCCGGCAATGCTTCGGGGATCAATGACAGCGCTGCTGCTGTGGTTGTCATGAGCCTGGAGAAGGCCAGGGAAAGGGGACTGGAGCCGCTTGCTTTTATCCGTAGCTATGCATCCGCTGGGGTTGATCCGGCGTACATGGGTACGGGCCCGGTGCCGGCGACAAGGAAAGCGATGGAAAAGGCTGGTTGGCATGTGGACGATCTCGATCTTGTTGAAGCCAATGAGGCTTTCGCCACACAGGCCCTTTACGTGTTAAAGGAGATCGCCTTCGACCCGTCAATTGTTAATGTTAACGGAGGTGCTATTGCTTTAGGCCATCCCATCGGTGCCAGCGGCGCTCGGATATTTGTAACCCTGCTCTACGAAATGAAGAGGCGGGGGGTAAAACGCGGTCTGGCCACCCTCTGCATCGGTGGAGGCCAGGGTATCGCCTGTACCGTGGAGATGCCCTAGCTCTATGGCATCTTTCTTCAGCTGAAAGGCGATGGCAGTGAGCTGCCGGTGGCAAAATTTTGGGGGCGGGCTTCGCGCTCGCCCCTTTGGAAAAGGGAGGAGAAGCCCGGGCATGGGCTGTTGCCGACGAATGCCCGGCGGTTGCTCTCCAGGTTCTCCTCTGCTATAATACCGGTGATGGGGGCGTGTAGCTCAGTTGGGAGAGTGCCTGGTTCGC
>JGI24708J26588_10002707_pt1 | contig 13270 bp, 7 predicted proteins | sample BioPla1DNA2_FD_26588 | JGI IMG/M metagenome (IMG submission 26588) | reverse complement strand
AAAAACGGGATTATCGTACTAGATTGTATGATAGTCCCTTTCACTTTAATTTTATCATATTTTAGATTACAAAAGCAGAATTAATATCTTATTTCTGTCTCGTCGTTGGCTTTGATACTATAATATTATTCCATGACTCAACCTCATATAGGTTATATTTATTACTACCTGTTATAAGGACAGTACCGTCCTTCTTTAAACCAATTGTATATGCAGCTCCTGCTCCTATGGCAACTACATCCTCCCATCCTTCAACATCCGTCCTATTATACTCATTATCGCCAGTTGCCACTACGGTACCATCTGCTTTTAATCCAACCGTATGCCAATCTCCTGCAGCTATGGCAACAATATCATTCCAATATACAGTATTACATTGACCATAATCATTGTTACCCTTTGCCCAGACGGTTCCATCATACAGTAAACCTACCGTATGCTCTTCCCCTGCCGCAATGGATACCATATTATCCCAATGATCAATATATATCTGATCTCTACTATTATCCCCTGCTCCTAATACGGTACCATCTTTTTTTAATCCAATAATGTGTTTTCCTGTAACTGATACAGCAACCACATCTTCCCAATCCTGAAGATTAAGCTGACCAAATTCATTATCTCCCGTTGCTATTACTGAGCCATCAGATTTTATTCCAACCGTATTCCAGTTTCCAGAGGCTACATCTACAATGTCCTTCCATTTATCAATATTTAGCCGACCAAAATCATTATCACCGCTACCTACCAATGTACCATCCGATTTTAAGCCTACTGAATGTATTCCTCCTGCTGAAAAGAGCTCTATATTATCCCATGTACTAAAATTGCGTTGTCCATATTGGTAATTCCCAGCAGATTTTAATACTCCCTCTTCAGTCATACCAATAATATGCCAACTACCTGCGGATATCCCCCTACCTATGCCCTGTAATAACTCTATTGAATCAAGATAATAAAATATCCTCATTAAGTTTTTTCTCGCCTTATTATATTCCCCTTCATTAATATAATCCTTTGCTTGTATATAAATTAATTCTGTTACATTATCCAGGTGGCTTATACTGTCTTTATAACCGCCGAGAAAAAGAAAGATTTCTAAAGCATCTAAATACTCTTTGCTATGAATATAACTAATCCCAATATCGTAATATCTATTCATACATTCTTCAAAACGATCTTTACTATCTTTGTACTCACCTAAATTAGAAAAACGAGATATGGCTATCCTATACTCACCCTGATTATATAATTCCATTGCACGTTGATAATCTATTTCCAATCGAGCATCAGCTCTAAGCTCAGAGCTATCTTTATAGTCAGAAATCTCATTTAGAATATTAATTGCCTCCGGATATTGTTCATTTAAAATAAGCTGTTTGGCTTTTTTATATTTATTATTCACACTTATACTATTAAACAATATAGAGCCAATAATCACCAATAGTATTGCAGAAGCTATAATTGCAAAAAACCATTTGATAAATGTAAAATTTATAATTTTATTTTTAATTAATAGAAAAAATAAAGCTATGGTAACTATAGCTACAAGCAAATATTTATAACGTTCCGCATTAACAATTAGATAAATAAGGAAAATGCTTCCTAATAGAGTTACTAAAAAGACAAACATGCCGATTATAATATTTTTAATTCCAACAAATCTATCTTTACTTATCATATTTAACTTAATCAAAATCGGTATAGAAACCGGTGCTAAAACACCTGTAAAAGATGCTATTACAAGTAGGATGGAAATCCATGCTTTTGCACCAATACCCATATATGTTTTAAAGGTTTTATTTTGATTAAATTCATTATCGCCATATATTGTACCTATTCCAATTTCAACTATAATATCAAAAGCTTTCTGCATAAATTCTTCAAATGAAATGTTAGAGTAATATTTACCTTTCTCACGAGCCCTTTCTTGCTCTTTGCTAAAATCTGTTTTGGTTCTATATTCATATGAATGCTCGTAGTTTTCATAGTACGAATCACTTGTAGTTGAACCCGCGTTCATCCTTGCGGCATCGTATTTTGCTCTAGTATTATCATCAAATAAAATTTCAAAGGCTTCAGTGATTTCTACAAATCTCTCATGTGCATTAGCACTTTTATTATTGTCAGGATGCCACTGTTTAGCCAGCCTTTTATAAGCCTTTCTAATATCGTCTTTAGTACAGTTTGGATCAATCTCTAGTATCTTGTAGTAGTCTTTCATCTAAGTTTCTCCTGTGTTGATATTTTTTTAATATGATAATTATACCAAATGAATATTATTTCCGCAAAATCTTCTCCAGAGCTTTTCCCTTTGCTAACTCATCGACCAGCTTATCCAAATAGCGAATTTCACGCATAATTGGCTCTTCAATGTTTTCAACACGAACACCACAGATCACACCTTTGATCAAAGCTCGTGAAGGATTTAGTTGGAGCAATTTTAGTTACTGCAACAATTGTTCCTAGTGTTATGGCTTTGTCAAATAAGTTCCTTATACCAGTCACTAGAGATATGGGTATTAATAGAAGCACTTTTTCAATAGGAAACGCTATATTGCAGGCCATTGGAATCTTTCTTGCACCATTCATGACCAAAAAATTGGCTACTGGTAACTTAAAAATAATACAAATGGTAAGTATCGTTATATATTGCCTTGTTTACGCCACATATGCATTAGCGAATACTCCTATTCATCTTTACATTACATCCTTTATATTGGGAATCGCGTATCTAGGAGCAACAATGATTCCTATCAGTATTATGATAACAAACTGGTTTGATAAAAAACGCGGACTGGCTATGAGTCTTGGATTATCAGGAGTTGGAATTGGTGGATTTATTCTTAGTCCTTTAATTACTTATTGGCTTGAAAATTATGGCTGGAGAAAAACATATTTAATATTTGCAGTTATAATGCTAGCTGTATCTCTTCCGGTAAATATATTCATATTTAAGAAGTCTCCTGAGGATAAAGGTTTAAAGGCTTATGGTGCTAATGAAGTTGCTAAAAACGAAAAAGTTCGTAATAATGATTTAGATCTTACTATTTCAACAAAAGAATCTTTAACAAAGCCATTTTTTATATTACTTATACTCGGTATGATACTTAATGGTCTTATTAATACGGGAGCTTTAGGACAGTTCCCTCCTGCCTTGGAAGAATTACATGGTCCTACCGTAGCGGCTACAATTATATCTATATATTCTGTCGTTGGAATATTTGGAAAATTGATTCTTGGTTGGGTTAACGATAAGTTTGGCATTATTAAAGGTATCTTATTTGGGTGCATAACTTTTGGATTAGCCTTTCTTCTAATTATATTTGGTTCAAATATAATCATCGTATATCTGATGGCAATCTCCTTTGGTCTGGGAAATGCCATGGGAGCAGTTATGCCACCTCTAATAACCTCAACCATTTATGGACAGAAAAAATATGGAGAGATTTATGGATATATAAGTAGTGCTACACAATTAGGGCTTACCTTTGGTTCCATATTGGTGGCTTGGATATTCGATATTACAGGCTCCTATAAACCTGCATGGCTAGTTATGATATTATTTACTATAGGGGTAATCGTATTATGGATAACATCTATCAAAGCATCTTTAAAATATAGATAATTATGATGGTTATAAATAAAAAAGCTAAGTTTTAATGGTCTATATAAGTTAACCAAAACTTAGCTTTTTTATTTCTTAAGAAACCCCAATACCTCTAACGAAATAATTCATGAAAGATTGTATTCTTAGATAATTGAATTTGCATAATAATAAATTGTACAACTGCAAGAGCGAATATATTACCAATTCTAAATATATACATAATGAAACAAACAGCTCCAAAAGCAAGAGCCCATAATGCACCATACCATGGCTCATCATTTTGTTTTTTTACTTCTTGAATAATCCCTATCACTGCAATAGGAAGGCTCCACCATAATATGAAAATCAAAAAGTCCAAATTATAACCTGGAAACTTTTTATAATATAAAAGACTTATAAATGCAGGTAAAACTCTTCTTGCTATTCTATACAGCCCGGTCTTTTTGGCAGATTGATCCATTTTCTTCATTACTTTATGATAATCATCCAAAGCTTTGGAGATAATTTCTTTATGCTCTCCAGGAAGGTCTAGCTGCAAAAGACTATTTAATCTGCTTTCATAAGAGGATTCATTGTAAGGATTTTTACAAAACTCTGCTATTTCCTCTTGGATGCTTGCAAGCACTTGGTCTCTTGTAGTATTCGCATTGTATGTCTCAAAGCGATCAGTTTCCATCGTAATATATTTTGATAATGCCTCATAATAAAGAAAATCATCTCTTTGCTCCGATTCGCCTAGGAACTTGATCAAGGCTTTTATGACTGGGAGATAACCTTTGTTCATTCCATTCACAAGCCAGTCTATAGACTTATGTATATTCCCCCTCTTAAGTTCAAGCTTATGTAACTCTACAAAAGCAATGTGCTGCTCATGCATGGCAGCCTGTTGCAGAAAATATTCTGCTTTGTCCAGATTTATAGTTACTCCACCAAATCCATGGAGTAGACAAGATCCATAGGCTAATTCAGCGTGAGGTATTCCTAAATTTGCTGAATTTTCAAGATTAGAAAGAAAATCGTAGTCGCCATTGTTTATATTTTCTAATTCCTCAGCTAAAAAACCTTGAATATTATAATCAGCTGTATCCTGCTTTGAACCTTTGTCACTTGTTATACCATATTCATAATTATCAGCTTTCAAATTAAATCCCCCTACTTTCAATTGGCAGTACTTCTACATCTGTCATATATCTACCGTCGACAAACAAACCACTAAAAAACTCTTTATATTCATCAATCAATTCATTTGGTACATATACTGTTTTTAGCGACTCACATTTACTAAAAGCATTTGAATCACCGGGCAGAGAATATACAATTACAGTTTCAAGATTAGGACAATCTTTTATATTAAACCATGTTGTTTCCTCAGGGAGCGAAATGTTCTTTATTTTATCACATTCCTCCATCGTAAAATTAGTCACCCCTTTTGGAAGCATGATATTTTCTAGATCATAACATTTATATATACGAATTATTGGAACCCCTTGAGAGATATTTAATGTAGTAAGGTCATTGCAAGAGGAAATTTCCAATGCAGAAGCAGAGGCTTCATCTCCCCATGTAAGCGAAGTAAGTCTACCATTAATCTTAACCACACCAAGATTTGCCTCATCAATTATAAGATTTTCTGGCAATAAACCTACTAATTCAACTAGAGGTTGTTTTTTGCATTTGCTAAAATCAATAATAGAAAGCTCACTACCACCCAATATTACCCTTCCAGCACTTTCAGGCACAATAATTTCGTTGATACCAACATTGGTTACTGTCATTTTGCTAAGCTTTTTACAATTGCTCAAATCTAGTTTTCCTGTCAAATCACCACCACTGAAAACTAATTCTTCAAGATTTTCACATTTACTTAGATCAATTGATTGAAGTTCACGATTTAATTTAAGCGACAAATCTTTCATGCTAGAAGGTATCGTTAAATCCGTAATTCCTGTATCATACATATGGAGATCCGTAAGTCCTTCTTTTAATTTAATGCCTTTTATTTCATCTGAATCCGCCGCACTTACACTGATGACCGGCTTAAAAAAGATACGTTTCGGATAAGAAATCACACCATTTGCATAATTAGGAATATGTACGTATAAGGAGTGGGTGGCATTATATTCAACATATACAAAGTAGTTATATGTATTATATATTAGGTAACATAACACTAAAATCACCGCAACTGTTTTTATGCGGAATTTTCTCTGAAAAGCTCTTTTCGCTTTCTCTCTTTTTTTAAACACTTTCAGCTCTTCCTGCTTTTCCAACAGCTTTGCTTCAATAATTTCTGTTTCTTGTTTGCTTTGGCTTTGAGCCTTCAACTTGTTTAAAAAATCGATTTGCTCATCAATAGAGTCCCCATTTATCCCCATGGCAGTCAGTATATCAGACAGGCGTTTCTTTGCTTCAAGCATTGCAACATGATATTCATAGCCATACAATGAAAACAAATCTCTGCAAGCCCATCGATAAGCCTCCAGGGGTTTCCCCTGTATGTCTTTGATTTTTATCATCAGCTTACTGGCTTCTCTTGTATGTCCTTCTGCTGCTTTTATTGCCCATTCTTCTGCTGCCGTAAGGTTGTTCTCATCCATATAACATCTTGCAAGCATTAACATTCCACTGATTTCACCCTGCTCTGCCGCAAGATAAAACCATCGTTTCGCTTCATGAAGGGAGCCTAAGTGTAATTGGCAATCACCACATATTATCTGCGCCGTCAAATCACCTTGTCTGGCAAACGTCTCCAATACTGCAAAGGCATGTTTATAACCTTGATTCTTGTAAGCTCCAACAGCCTCAAGATATTGATCCTGTAGTGTTTTTTCTCGGTTTGATTCAGATTGTCTAGTTTGGGCATCCGCTGCAATTAAAATACCCATGGATAAACTATCAATCGCTTCTTCTATTTGTTCTTGTAGTTTTAAAAGTTCCTCTCTTCGTACATCATCCTGACAACTTTGTATCCGCTCCAAGTATTCGAGATTTTTCTCTTGAAGCAGTTCCATTGTTTCATCTACAGAAAGATTAGGTTCAATCCCAAGCTTCATTAATAAATCAGTCATTTATCGTTAATACCTCCCACAGTTTTACGCTATATATTCCATTTGTAAAATTAAAAGTTGTTATAAAACTAACTTATTTATCGTTTTCGATTGACCCCAATTATCAATTACACAGATATGATGTTCATATACTTCTACGTGGGATACTTGATCATGCTTTTGCATCTCAAGATACCCTTGATTTAATCGCTCTGGTAAAGCCTCACCACATTTGTAATGCTTCAAAATATTACCCTTGTCATCGATTAGATGAATATAACAGCCCGGAAGACCACAACCTGCCAAAATCCCCACAAATTCATCTGGCATAAACTGCATGGTATTGATAATCGTACTTCGAATCGATTCAAGTAAGGCTTGTTTTTGACTTTCAAATCCATCGGTACCGATCTCTGGAACTGTCTCTAAGTCTGAATTTTTGCAATCCGTTGATACTATAGTGGAAGCCGCCTGCTTTGACTGAGTCATCTGCTCGAGTTTTTTCCTAACCTCCACGTCGTTATCCGTAAGTACATCCAGATCCTTAATCGCCCGGATGAATGCACGTGAACGTGGCCGATGCAGGGCATTGGGCCGTGACTTTATTTTCTTGCTTTCAACATAGGAAGACTTATTTGATTCTCTTAGAGAATTCACTTTCGTCTTCTCCTTTTTTATCTCTACCTTTAAGGGCTCAAACATCTATCTTACCTCTTTCCTTCTCTTAAATCCCTTCAATATCCTTATGGGTGACAAGCAAGTAATCCTCCTCTTCTAACTCTACANCAGAGCGGATTTTTTCAGCTAATCTGCTGTTTCTATTTTCCACTGTTTTGTCAACAAGATTACGGACACCTCTTGCATTTCCAAAGTTTTCAACTCTGGATTTCTCATCCAATAAAAAGAGTAGCTTCTCCCTTGCCTGTTCAGACAACTTCAAGCCTTGCCCCTGCAACATTCCTTCAAAAATAGTACGCATTTCCTCAGGGGAATAATCTTCAAATATAATTTCGGTTGGCACCCTGCTTGCAAGGCCTTGGTTTTGTTGAAAAAAGACCTCCATATCATCTGAATATCCTGCAAATATCACCATAAGTTTATCTCGATGATTTTCCATCTCGGCAATTAAAGTATCAATTGCTTCACGGCCAAAGGTATCCTGGGCATCCTTGCAAAGGGAATATGCCTCATCAATAAACAGAATACCTCCCATTGCTCTTTGAACTACATCTTTTACTTTCGGTGCTGTTTGACCTTGATACTGTCCCACCAGATCACTTCTGGTACATTCTACAAACACATTGCCATCCGGGAGGATTCCAAGAGTGTTATAGATCCCTGCAATAATCCTTGCCACTGTTGTTTTTCCCGTTCCGGCATTCCCCTTAAAGACCATATGTAGAGTACCAAATCCTTTGGAATTCCCAAGACCCAACTTGTCCATTTTTTGTTGAACCAGAAGGGTATCCACTTTTTTCTGTACCTGCTCTTTGACTCCCGCAAGGCCTGTAAGGGCATTAAGCTGCTCCATCCAATAATTGATTGGCTTCTCCCTAGATTCATCGGTGCCAAGAACAGCTTGGATATCTTCAGATAGGATCATCTTTAGATCATTATCCATCAACTTTTCTCCGGCATTCATTTTCTTGGCTAATCGAACACTCTGTTCTTCCACAACCATATCCATCACATTGCGAACTCCACGGGCGTTACCAAAATCACTTCCCTTTGATTTCTTTTCAATAAGTTTATATGCAAGCTGCTTAGCATCTTCCTTCAGTTCAAAGCCATTATTGGACATCAAAATTTCGAAAATCTGCATCATTTCCTCTAATGTATAATCTTCGAAAATAATCTCATTAGGTATCCTGCTTGACAGTCCCTGATTCCTACGGAGGAACATGTCCATATCCTTTTCATATCCTGCAAGAATGACCATTAAAGAATTGCGTTTGTTCTCCATTTCAGCTAGTAAAGTATCGACCGCTTCCTTTCCAAATGCATCGCTGTCGTCAGCACAGAGGGAATAGGCTTCGTCTATAAATAGGACACCTCCGGTGGCCTTGTCTATCAATTGCTTAACTTTTGGGGCTGTTTGTCCAGCATAAGAAGCCACAAGATCGGCTCTGCCGCATTCGATGAATACATCTCCATCGGGCAAAATCCCTAAGGTATTATAGATACCCGCAATTATCCGAGCTACCGTTGTCTTTCCGGTACCAGCATTGCCTTTAAAAATCATGTGAAGTGTACCATAGGAAGCCTTATCCATCTGACCGCGGTCAATACGTTCTTTATTAATCTGCATCCGGTATACCATCTGCTCTACTTTACGCTTTACCCGATTCATGCCAGTGAGAGAATTCAGCTCATTCATCCAATCTTCAAAGGATTTTTTACCTGTCGTGGTTTTTGCCATAGCAGTAAAAATATCTTCTTGTTTTATCAAAACATAATCATCAGCTTTTTGTGCCTTACCTTCTGATTTTATATTAATCAGCCGCACATTCTGGCATTCCACCACACGATCCACTAAATTTCGAACACCACGAGCATTACCGAAATTTTTCCTGGAGGATTCTTTACGAATATAATCTAGAATGGTTTTACCGCAATCCATTTCCATTTGCATTCCTCTGGATGCAACCATACTATTAAAAATATCGCTCATCTCTTCAACCGTATAGTCCTCAAAGATCACTTCATTAGGAAAACGGCTGGCAAGCCCTTGGTTTTTCCTAAGGAATTCTTCCATATCTTCCGAGTATCCAGCAATAATAACCATCAAGTCATCCCTATTGTTTTCTATCTCAGCTACTAATGTATTGATTGCTTCCATCCCGAAGGAATCACCATCACTGCTACAAAGTGAATAGGCCTCATCAATGAATAAAATACCACCCATAGCTTCACTAATCTTGTCCTTTACCTTCAAAGCCGTATGCCCTTGATAGGCTCCTACCAGGTCTGCACGAGTACACTCTATAGTCTTATCCCCATTCCTCAAGATTCCTAGTTTCTTATAGATACTTCCAAGAATACGTGCAACCGTAGTTTTTCCAGTACCGGCATTACCTTTAAAAACCATGTGGAGTGTTCCAAATCCACCTTTTGTTTCAATCCCATGGTTTTGGGCTTCTGTGAAGGCCTGTGCCATAGCAACCATTTTGTGTACCCGTTCCTTAACCGAAGCAAGGCCAATCAGGCTATCAAGTTGTGCAAGCAGTTCTTCAATGCTTTCTCCCTCTTCCCTCTCTTCAAAATCCTCAGCTTCGATGATCATCAGTTGATCCCTTGTATAATAATCCAACTGGGAGATTCTTTTGGCTACATTTAGAATCGCCTTCTCCAGAAGAATTATCAATTCCTTTACCCACAAAAATGAAGGGAGTTTAAGCTGGGGCTTTAATATAACTTCCAGTGCCTTACAAGCACTGCTTGATAAGCTGTACCCCTTATTCTTAGATAAAATGCGTGCAATTTCAATCATCTGAGACATCGAATAGGGTGGTATGGTTATATCAAACAGAAAAATACCTTGAAGCACTGAATAACTTGTCAAAAATCTATCAATAGAAGTATTGCCACCTATTAATATAAAGGAGTAATCCGATTTGCCCACCTCAATTGCTTTTGCTAAAGCCTCTAATATAATACCGGATGAGCCTTTATCGTTTATTCCATAAACTTCATCAATATTATCAATAACAATCGTCTGCTTACCAGTTCCTGATATCATACGAAGAAACTGATTGTAATCGCCGGAGGAGAGATTTTTTTCTAGGTCTATTTTAGAAATAACTTCTACCTCTTCTTCATTATGTANACCAAAATCAACNAGAAGACTAGCAATTATGCCCGCTATCATACTTTTGCCTGTGCCGGGAGCTCCCCTTACAATAAAATGATAATTCTCATCTTCCGGACTGCTGATTTCATGTGTCTGCATCTCCTGATTATATTGTAACAAGGTATAAAAATCTAACAATTTTCTCTTTGCTTCAACCAGTCCAACCACATGATCAAAACGGTCATTAATCGCAGGCGGAAATTCATATTGATCAATGGGATCTGAATTTTGCGTATCAATATCTATATCGAAAAGCTTCTCTGAATTGGCCATTCCTTTTTCATTAGTTTCTCTTTGAAACATACTTAATATCTGCTTAGCATAGCTATCGGCATCATTACTTTTAATTTTTTCTATAAGAATTGAAGCCTGTTGGAAATATTTGCCTCCATATTCAAAAATCCGCTGCAGTTTTTTGCACATTCGTCTTGCAGCGGAGTTTTGTCCCTCAAGAATGTATAAAGCTGAAAGCTCTAACATATATTGTTCCACATATTCTTCCTCGATCAACTGCTCTAAAGCCTCAATTTTATCTTTATTGGATGCTTCTCGGCCTTTTAGAATTTCATAATTACCAATGAACCAGTTGATATCTATATCGCCATTCTCCTCAATTTCACACAAGATTTCTTCGGCATTGTTAAAATCTCTTACTTCGATATACAGACGTAAAATCTCAGGATAAATTTCCTGTGCATCAATTTCTTTCATGGCATGCAAATACCATTCTACGCTTTTCTTGTATTGCCCGATCTTTTCGAAAGCTACGGCAATCTGAAAGCAGGTATCTGCATCGAGTGACGTTGGATCAGTACTGCTGCCGTAGGTTGCTATATCCGAATATCGTTCATTTTTCTTCAGCTCAAGTATCTGATGATAATCCAATGCGGTATCCTCCTGTCAGTTTATTTCATAGTTCGCTATCAATCCCATGAGTTCATTTAGCTCCTCATCATCCATATTAGCGTCTCGCTTTATGGTGAATTCCTCTGATAACTGAACAGATGGAATCTCGCAATAGATATGTAGCAATTGGTTTTTATCTAATTCTAATCTAATTTTTACTTCTGTTCCAGCTGGTAGCTTCTCTGGAAGATCGATGATAGAAGTAAATAAAGTAGTAACATCACTCAGTTCTTTAAATTCGCCTTCCGTGACAGATAGCTCAATGGCCTTCTGGTTATTTACTGTTGTATAGAATATTTGTTCAACTCCACAAGGCAGCGAGGAATTGCGGGGGATCAGAATATGATTAACTTTTTGCTTGTTTTTTAAATTATCAATGACCACAACACCTATGCTATGGGAACAAACGTCAATAATACTGCTTTCATTTACATCTTCCATCAGCATATTTGAGTAGAGAGCCGCCCCCAAAGCTACTGCCTCATCCGGGTTCACCTCTTTCGATGGCTGCTTTCCAGTCAAATTCTGTATCTGTTGCGAAATGTAGGGTATTTTGCTGGAGCCGCCTACTAAAATAATCTTATCCAAATCATCAAAGGTAAGCCCAGAATCCCTTAATGCCTTCTTCATTGATATAACAGATCGATTGTAGAATTTCTTTACCTTATCTTCAAAAAGTTCTTTAGTAATAGGAATACTTTCCTTAATTCGTCCAATCTTTATGATAATGTTTGCACTATTTTTACTGCTTAATTGTATTTTGCAGTTTTCAGCCTTCAATATCAATTCTTGATATTCATCGAGATACTCTTCCTCCTCAAGATCGATATTATGCTTTTCCATTAAATAGTCACACACATAATCCACGATATCCTGATCAAAAAACTTGCCTCCAACATTAGCCAAACCATGGGTACTCTTCACTACAATGTCACTCTGCTTAATTTGTATAATCGTTACGTCAAAGGTACCTCCACCCAAATCGTATACCATTACATTGGCATTTCCTTCTAGTCGCAATTTATGAGCATAATAAATAGCTGCAGCGGTCGGTTCATTGATTGTTGCAAGCAAACGAATTCCAGCTATTTTGGCTGCATCCTCCGTCGCCTTCCGCTGAGCATCTGTAAAATATGCAGGTATTGTTATGACTACACCTTCAACATCTTGTCCTGCATATTCAGTAGCATCATTCACAAGTTTTCTTAATATAAATGCTGAGATTTCTTCAGGGGTATAGCTTTTGCCGTTTTCCATTGGAAAATCGACTTTCTTACCCATATAGTTTTTTACTGCTGAAATAACCCTACGGGGATACAAGATACTATTCTCCTTGGCCGCTTCCCCTACTATTACCTTATTACAATCTTCGAAATAAACAACAGATGGCATCAAACGGCCACCTTCTTTGTTAATAATGATTTCTGGTTCATCAGCAGTATTTATGTATGCACCTGCTGAAAATGTAGTTCCTAAATCAATACCAAGTCTCAAACAGCTTACACCTTCTTTCGAGTTTTCTGACACTTCCTCAGGTCAAATGGATAACTTTACTATAAAATTATAAGCTTGAACCATAGGTTTTGCAAGCTTTACTTAGTTCAAGGAGGCGGTATTAAGAATGCTTCCCGTACCATAGTATATTTCTGTAAAATAGTTCTCCAGTCCTACCCAGTTTCAGGCTCAACTTTTGTTTCAACACATAGCAAAAAATCCACCAGTCAAGGCAATTTCTCAACTAGTGGATTTATTATTTTATGCTGTTTGAGTTGCAATTTGTTTCACTTCATTATACAACTTCTCAGATAAGTCGTAACATTTATTAAGTGATATACCAAGTACTTCAAAAATGCGATT
>JGI24708J26588_10002705_pt1 | contig 13275 bp, 9 predicted proteins | sample BioPla1DNA2_FD_26588 | JGI IMG/M metagenome (IMG submission 26588) | reverse complement strand
GCAAAACCTTTTCCTACTTCTCCTGCTCTTGCTGATTCGATTGCTGCATTTAAAGAAAGTAAGTTTGTTTCTTCTGAAATGGATTGAATAATACCAGTAACAGAGGAGATTTCTTTTGATTTTTGTTCCAATAATTGAATCTGTTCACTAATCCAGTGAAAGGTTTTCATTGTTTCATTCGATTTTACCGTTAAATCTTTCGTTGCTCTGTCTCCTCTTTCTGCATTGAACTTAACCTTTTCGGTTGTTTTGTTCATATGACGAGTAGTATCTTTTGTATGTTTGGTCGATTCAGATATCACTTGCATCGCATTTGTTCCTTTTTCTACATCAGCAGCAAGCGATTGACTGTCCAGAGTAATTTCATTAATCGCCCTTGCTACTTCTTCTGAACCGTGAACTGCTTGGTCAATTCCTTCTTTTGTATCCTGAATTACTGTATAAAGCACTTTTGTTGTATCTTTAATATTGGATGTTAATTCGCGTAATATATGAATCGTTTCATTAAATCCATTTGCGAGTATACCGATCTCATCCTTGTTTTTTACCTTTATCGGATTTATATTTAGATTACCGGTTTGTACTTCCTTAATTGCTTTTGAAAGCAGTACAATCGGTTTCATCTGTCTTGTCATAATAATATAAACAATAATTGCTGCTATACATAATACTAAAATTCCAACGATCAGCAAAGTCCATAATGCAGATTTTTGTGCAGCAATAAATTCATCATAAACACCCGACATAGCAATAAATAGGTCCCAATCGGGATGATAGGTGTAGTAAGCAAACTTTTGGTTTTCCCCCCATTGGTAAGAAATCATAGCTACTTTAGCACGACCATATCCGTTGTTGTTTACTTCTTCTTTGTTTGCTACTATTTCTTTTACCAAAGTATACTCTGTGGCATCCGTTTCTAATAAATTTTCATCAGGATGCAGCATAACCTTTCCATCACCACTAAGAATAAAACCGTATCCCGTTACACCTATAACCCGGTTGGAAAGATATGTTATAAATTTTTCTTGTGCTTCTTCTTCCGATTGGGCCACTTCTCTAAATCCTTCTACTATTCCTATAAGGCTTGCTGTTTGCTGAACCATTTGAGTATAGAGTATGCTATCACTTTGCGTCACCGTAGTATAATAACTAGGAATCCCCACCCCTAAAATAGTCACTAATATAATAATCAATGTGATGCAAACCATTTTATTACTCACTTTTCTCATTATTATCCCCTCATCTGTTTTCCTCTATTATAACAGATATAGTACCTTTTAAAGTATAGATAATTTCAAATTTTTTATTTTTTCTTATTTCGAGTGGCTACGTCAAATATTACAGCAGATACAAGAACAATTCCTTTAATCATATACTGATAGGAGATACCTACCCCCATCAAATTCATACCGCTTGTTAAAGCACTCATAACAAAAGCACCAACGATAGAACCCGTTACTTTACCTACTCCTCCCGCAGCAGATACACCACCTACATATGCGGCAGCAATTGCATCTAATTCAAAAGAAGTTCCTGCTGTTGTTGTAGCTGATTGTAATCGAGAAGTATAAAGAATACCAGATAAAGCAGCAAGCATACTCATCGACCCAAATACAATATAGGTTATCTTTTTTACATCAATACCACTTAATTTTGCTGCTTCCGGATTTCCACCTACTGCATAGATATGTCTTCCTAACACCGTTTTTGTGGTAATAAAATGATAGATACTTACTACTATTATTACAACTACTACTGTCCATGATAGTCCATTATAATTTGCAAGAATCCATGTCACATAGGCAATAACAGCAGATACAAGAATCATTTTAGCTACTAACATACTGGGAGAAAGTACATCAAAATTGTATTTTTGTTTATTTTTTCTTTCTTTTAATTCTGTCCAAATAAATAATGCAATAGCTACGAATCCTAAGAGAAACGTAAGTACATGAAAGTCTCCTGCATCTATAATATCTGGTATAAATCCATTTCCTATCGCATTAAAAATAGGATTATCTACAATAATTGTACCTGTTCCTTCTGTCACTTGAAGTAATGCTCCTCGAAAGGTAAGCATTGCAGCTAAAGATACTACAAAAGACGGTATCGTAAGCTTAGCAATCAAAAATCCGTTAAACAACCCAATAATAATACCTAATATTAAAATAATAGGAATTGTAATAATAACTGGTAATCCCATTCTAGTCAGCATAATGGCTGCTACAGCTCCCAAAAAACCAGCTACAAAACCAACGGATAAATCTATATGTCGAATGACAATAACTAATGTCATACCGACTGTTAATACGGCAACATATCCTGTTTGATTGATTAAGTTACTGATATTTCTTGAAGACATAAAAAGTCCATCTGTTGCAATAGAAAAAATAAGCATAATAAAAATTAACGCAATATACATACCATATTCACGAATATTTTGTTTTAATAATAGTTTTAGATCTTTAAAGAAATTCATTGTCACTCCTCCTTAGTCGCCATCTCCATAATTTTTTCTTGAGTGGCTTCTTCTATGGGTAATTCACCAGTAATTCTACCTTCTGCTACTACATATATACGATCACTCATCCCTAATATTTCTGGTAATTCAGAGGATATCATAATAATACTCATCCCTTGTTTTACTAAGTTATTCATAAATAAATATATTTCATATTTAGCACCCACATCAATTCCTCGAGTTGGTTCATCGAGTATAAGAATATTAGGTCTTGCAAATAACCATTTGGCTAGGGATACTTTCTGTTGATTTCCACCACTTAGATTACCTACTATTTGTTCTATATTAGGGGCTTTAATATTCATTGTTTCTTTATAAGCATTCGACATCTTTATTTCTTCATTTTGATTAATCACATTATTGGTTGCTATAGAATTTAAATTAGAGATAGAAATATTTTGCTTAATATTTTGCATCAGAATAAGCCCGTCTTTTTTTCTATCTTCTGTTACGTAGCAAATACCTGCTTTTATTGCATCTCTTGGATGCTTGAAGATTTTTTGCTCCCCATTTACAAATAACTCACCTTTTAAGTGATATTCTGTTGGATTTCCAAAGATACTACGTGCTAATTCTGTCCGACCTGCCCCCATTAATCCTGCTATACCAACAATTTCTCCTTTTTTTACTTTTAAATTAATATCTTTTAGAATTTCCTTGCCAGCTTTTGCATCATAAGCACTCCAATTTTTTAATTCCAATACAATATCTTCTTCATGTTTAAAATCCTTTTGAGGATAAATATTATTAATTTCACGACCTACCATATTTTTAATAAGAACACTTTCTGTAATTTCTCCTTTATCTTTATCTAAAGAACAAATCGTCTGACCATCTCTAAGTACTGTAACCGTATCTGCAATAGCAAGTACTTCTTTTAATTTATGAGAAATCATAATGGAAGTTATTCCTTGCTTTTGTAGTTCTTTTAAAAGAGAAAGAAGGTGTGCACTATCGTCCTCATTGAGAGCTGCTGTAGGCTCATCTAAAATTAATAGTTTTACATCTTTGCTTAATGCTTTTGCAATTTCCACCAATTGTTGTTTTCCTACACCTAATTCTTTTATTTTCGTTTCTGGATTGACATGTAATCCTACTTTTTTTAATATCTGGGTTGCTTGTGCTATCGTAGCATTCCAATCAATAACAGAACCATTTTTAATTTCGTGTCCTAGATAAATATTTTCATATACGGATAGTTCTGGAATTAACGCTAATTCTTGATAAATAATGGCAATACCTATATCTTCACTATCTCTAACATTNGTAAATTGTTGTATCTGATCATTAAAAATAATATCTCCAGTATATTCACCATATTGATAAACACCACTTAAGACTTTCATTAAAGTAGATTTTCCAGCACCATTTTCACCTACTAGACAATGTATTTCTCCATTTTTTACTTTAAAATTCACATTATCTAATGCTTTCACTCCTGGAAACTCTTTTGTAATATCTTTCATTTCCAATATGTAGTTTTGCATAGCTGCTCACTCCTTTATTTATGCATTTTAGAATAGTCAGGAAAATATACTTTTCTCCTGACTATTCTACCGACTTCATTAATCTAGACCTGTAAATTCTTTTGCATCATAATATCCAGAGTCAATTAATGCAGCTTTAACATTTTCCTGATCCACTACAATTACTTCTGTTTGTTTTGCTTTTACATCAATTTTACCGTTATCATAAGATCCGGTTGTTTCTGGCACAGTACCTTTTAATAATAAAAGAGTCATGTTAATGGAGTCTTTTACAAGGGTACGTACATCTTTAAATACAGTCATTGATTGTTTTCCGTCTATAATGTATTGGATAGAGGCTTTTTCAGCATCTTGACCTGTAATTACGTAATTCGTTACATCTGTATCGGCTTTAAATACATCTGCAATAGAACGAGAAGTACCATCATTAGGAGCAAGAACGAATACATCACCTTTATCTTCTGCTTTAGCCACTGTTAAATGGGCTTCTGCTTTACTTTTGGCTTCGTTAAAATCCCAGTTTGTTGTTACTTGAGAAATAATCTTACTCATTTCTTCTCGAGTTAATGTCGCTTTGTCTTGTAGAGCAATAGCTTCATTAGAGTTTTTGATAACAAAAGTACCATCTGCTATTTTAGGTTGTAAAACGGACCAAGCTCCTTCAAAAAATAAAAACGCATTATTATCTGAAGCTGCACCTGCATATAGATAAAGAGGATTGCCTGTGCCACTTGCTTTATCTACTAAATATTGTGCCTGTGCTTGACCTACAGCGATACTATCAAATGTTACATAGTAATCAATAGCATCTGTGTTGGTAATTAATCGGTCATACGATATAACTTTTACACCATCTTTTTTTGCTGCTTCTGCGGCGGCAGCTGCTGCATCTCCGTCATGAGGACAAATGATTAAGACCTTAATATTTTTTGCAAGTAAAGCATCTACATTTTCTTTTTCTTTCGCAGAAGAACCTTGACTAAATAAGATTTCTACAGAATAATCCGTATCTTTTAATGCATCTTTAAATCTTGTTTCATCTTGTACCCATCTAGGTTCATCTTTGGTTGGAAGTACAATACCAATATCTACACCTTTTGTCGTTTTTGATTTTGTAGTTGAATTGGTAGTTGGTTTTGTAGTTGAACTTTCTTTTGAAGTTGGTTTAGAAGAACATCCTACAAACATAGACAATGACATTACTACTATAACTATCATTGATGTTAATTTTAATACTCTTTTTTTCATTTTATACCCTCCCCATTTTTTAGCGTTTCCGCTTTGGTAAATTTANTATAGCATAGCTCTATCTAGACATAGTTAATGTTCTTCTTCATATTTTTCTCTTATGGCATGTCCTATANAAAAGGACTAGGACTTTTTTATCATTAAAAAAGGTAAGCTTCCTTTCGGGTCGCTTACCTTTTTAATCTACTTGAGGCCATTTTGATTTTGGAATATTCATATATACATCTTCTAAAGCATGAAATTGATCTTTAATCACCGTCTCTACCATATTATCTTTTGTGACTAATATGGGTTCTATTTTATAATATGGAATATTATATTTTCCATCATATATAGTTTCTTTGGTTTGTACTAAACCACCTTTTGCCATTTTAACAGCATATTCTGCTGTTATCTTCGCAATTTCATCAATGGGCTTATAAATTGTTGCTAGCTGTGTACCTTCTACGATTCTTTGACATCCATCTAAATCGGCATCATGGCCTACTACTGCTAATGTACCTGCTAATCTTCTTTCTGCTAAAGCATTAATGGCAGCGGCTGCTAATGTATCATTACCAGCTATGATAGCATCGATGGATCTATTATTGCGTAACACTTCATCTACAAATTTAAAGGCATCTTCATAGAGCCAGTCTTTAATCCAGGTTTCATCGATAATCCAAATATCCCCTGTATGAATCTTTTCATTTAAGACTTTCTTATATCCTTCATTAAACATAAATGAATTATTATCTGATTGGGAACCGTTAAGTATTAGATAATTGCCTGTGGGAACTTTTTCTACAATAGCTTTTGCCATCAGTTCTCCTACTTTAATATTGTCAAAAGATATGTATATATCTGCATTTGCATTCTTTACCAGCCGATCATAAGAAATAACTTTTACACCTTTATTTTTGGCAACTTTTACAATACTAGCGGCTTTCTCTGCATCATGGGGTACTAATACAAGTACATCAATGTTTTGTTTTAAAAGGTATTCAACTTGTTTTTCTTGTTCTTGACTATCACTATTCGCTGTTTGTACAATAACATCTGCTCCTAGTTCATTGGCCTTTGCCACAAATATATCCCGATCTCTCAGCCAACGTTCATGTACAAGTGTATCCATTGCAAAACCGATGATAATTTTTTCTTCTTCACTTTTTTCTTGAACGGGTTTTCTTCCCTTCCCTTTAAAGTATATGGATAGCATAATAAAAAAAAGAAGCATTATGCAAATAAATCCAAATGATTTTTTCCATTTATTCATGTTACTCCCCCCTATTTCATCACTCATTGTATATAATAGCTATTATTCTTTATATTCTGTTGGTGTTACACCTACATTTTTTTTGAATATTCTACTGAAATAATTGGGATCATTATAACCTATACAATAACATATTTCTTTTATACTTAAATGTCCTTGAGATAATAACTCTTTTGCAACTGTAATACGAATTCCTGTCAAATAATCAATAAAATTTTCTCCTGTTTCTTCTTTAAATAGTTTACTAAAATACTGAGGACTTACATTGATTTCTCTTGAAACATCTTCTAACGTAATCGGTTTTTTATAGTTCGCATTAATATACTCTTTTGCCTTTTTTGTAAGAGTCCCTACTCTGTTTTCACGTCTTTCATATATTTGATTGACAATATATTCTACTCTTCTTTTACACCATAGCCGCAATTCACTCATATCTTCTATAGATAACATTTCTTCAAGAAAGAAAAATTCATTGGTATCTTCATTGATATCAATATCCCATACCATTCGATGTAATAAGAAAATAATTTCCAGTAATTTATTTTTTATTTTTAAAGATTGTTCACTATACTCTCTTACTAGCCAATCAAAGATATAATTTAACGCTTCTATACTCTCCTTAGTATTTCCAATGGATACATTTTGCATTAAAATTTTTTCCATATGATATGGATAATGGGATGCATGAGTAGCTCCATTGGGCATATCCATATAATGCATAATTCCTGTACTATTAAGATTGCGTAATGCTTCTAAAGACTCTTCATAGGAGGAGCTAATGGATTCAAACTGGGTATACGTTCTTCCTACGCCTATTTTAAAACCACAATGAATGTTCTCTGAAAGTTTTTGAAAAAGTTGTTCTGCTAAAGAAACAGCTTCAAGACATGCTGTGAATTCATCTGTATGATACGCATAAGGAATAAATATAACAATACGATTTAACATTAATGGACCAACAATAGCCTCTTTTAAGAGCATTTTAACTGTATCTCTAAAAAATGGATAAAATCGTTGGCTACGAACGCTATAGCCAATTTTATTTTCAAATTCTTCACTTTCTTCTTCCACAAATTCTACAGTCATTACATAACCACCGTTTTCTTTCATACCAAAAAGTCTTTTATAATGGAAAAGTTCTTTATAATTATCTTCAAATAATATCATTGAATAAATAAATCCATGTTCTAATATAGGTACAACAATTTCTAATTTTTCCTTTAATTCAAGCTCTACTTGTCTCTTATTTCTTTCTATCTGGATGGTTTCTACTGCTTTTTGAATTACTTCTATTACTTTTACCCTACTTACAGGTTTTAAAAGATATTCAAAAACTCCTAATTTTATCGATTCTTTTGCAAAATCAAAATGATCAAAGGCAGTCAATACAATAAAGAGGACAGATTTATGCCTTTTTCTAATTTCTTTAATTGCCTCAATTCCATTAATACCTGGCATTTTTATATCCATAAATATAATATCTGGTACAATATATTCGGTTTTTTCAATGGCTTCTCGACCAGATCTGGCAGTAGCTATAATTTCAATATTGTTGAAATTTTTTTCAATAATAAACTGTAGTGATTCTATTACAATCTTTTCATCATCTACAAGCATCACTCGAATCATTTGTTATTCCTCCAGTATTATCTTGCAAGGATTCCAATGCAATCCATGAACCTATATCTGTATTCTATCTAAATTTTATACTTTAACTCATTATTCATCTTCTCTTATAGTATTGAAAGGAATTTTTAATACTACCTCTGTACCTCCTCCTAATTCACTATATATCTTCATAATTTCTTCTTGATTATAGAAAATTTTTAATCTACTTAAAATATTCTTAATAGCAAAACCATTGGAACGGCTTTTATTCGCATCTGGTTTTAATTGTTCATCTGTTTTCTTGCCGTATAATATTTCTTGTATCTTTTTTTGTGGCATCCCTTTTCCGTTATCTTTGATAGAAATAATGGCAAAGGAACCCGATTGATATACTCTGACTTTTATAATTCCTGTATATTCTACATCTCCAAGTCCATGTATCCATGCATTTTCTATAATAGGTTGTAGGATCATGCTAGGAATTTTTATATCTAAAATACGCTCCTCTTTTTCTAATATAAACTCAACTTTATCTGCAAAACGTTCTTTTAATAGATGCATATAGTTTTCTATATTTTTAATTTCATCACCAATGGTAACAGGATGATCTAAGTTTCTAATGTTATAACGAAATAATTCTGCAGCATTTTCAATGAAAGTACACGCACGATCGGCACCTTCTAACATTGCTAATTGTGCCCCTGCATTGAGAGTATTAAATAAAAAGTGAGGATTCATTTGTGTCTGGAGTGCATGAAGTTCTGCTTCTTTAAGATCATTTTTAATCCTTAAGTTTTCCATTTCTTGTTCTTTGAGCATACTTTCAAGTTCTGCTTTTTCTTTAATTTCGCTTACATATTCCCGAATACTTTGAGTCATACGATTGAACGCTTTTGCCATAATTCCTATTTCATCGTCATCTTCTACTTTTATACGGGGTACATCATAATTTCCTCTTGTAATTTCATCTGCTGCTTGTGAAAGAGCAAAAATCGGCTTGGTAATCTTATACGTAAACCATAAGATTAATATAACATTAAGTAACACAATAGAGAAAATAACTCCTATATTTAATGTTTCTACAAGATAAACACTATTTTTTACAGATAAGTACCGATCTGTATTTTGTATAAATAAAGAGTTGTTTAACCGTTGAATATATTCGTTAATGTATCCAAAAATTTTATTACTCTCATAATAATGCAAACGATATTCATCAATAGCTCTCCCTCTTCTTGCCATAACTGCAGCATCGGTTTCATTTAAATATGTAGAAATCATATTTTTAATATCTTTCATAATTAACATATTTTGAGTATTGCTATAATCCATTTTGATAGAATCTGCTTCACGTTTTAATTTATTATAGTATTTATAATATTCATCTAGACTTTTAGAGTGTTTTAATGTCAAATAATCTTCATATACATAATGTAATTGATCCAGTGTCTTATATAGAGAATTTAGTTTTACGTTGGTTTCAAAAGTAGTACTAATTTGTTCCATTAAGGTGCTAATCGTGTAAAAGGGGAAAATACTTGTAGCACTCATTAGCAAAATGGTAGCCATAAAGTAAGCAATAAGTTTCTTTTTTAATTTATGTTTATTCCAAAAACCTTTAATCTCCGTCCATAAACGCATCTTATTCTTCTCCAATATTTAGATATTCAGAAACATTATTTTTTGTAATCAAAAAAGTATCTACGGTAAAGTAGGCAGAAGTTCTACCGTGTTGCTTTATATCTACCATGGCCTCTATCGTATCATATCCCATTTTTTCCAAATCTGCAGTTACCGTTCCAAAAACAACTCCTTTTTCAATATATCGTAAGAGCTCAGAAGAATCACCATAGCCAATAATATTATAGCCGACCTTATTTAAATCAATTAATCGCTCAGCAATAATAGTCGTGTCTTTTTCAGATGTACATACAATAGTACTAATTTTTGAATTGTTTTGTAGCAAGTCATTAACTACATCTTCAATACCTAGAAATTCTTCGTTATTGTATTCTATGCTAGAAATATGAATATCCGGATATTGCTTGATAGCATCCCGTATTCCTAATATCATTAGATTTTGTACAATTACTTCTCCTTTAGGATCACTATCATCTACTATCGCTACTTCTCCTTGCCCTCTTGTGGCAGCTACTATCATTCGCCCAAGTTGTATACCGTAGTCATATGTATTCACCCCTATAAAAGCCGTACGATTACTCTCTTTGACATCTCTTCCTATTGTAATAACCGGAATTCCTTGATTGACAGCACGATCAATCAGAGGACTGATTTGTTCCTCGTCCCATACATACGTTATAATACCGTCTACTTTAGATGCAACGGCAATGTCTAAGTATTTTAACATTTCATATCCATTCACTGTACTAGAACTATTAAATTCTACCGCTACATTAAATGCTTTAGCGGCTTTTTCTACTCCTTTTTTTATAGAAAACCAGACCGAATCATCTACATCTTGATAAATCATTGCAAAATGGTAATCTGGAATTTGGTCGGGAACGATAATTCCTGTATTTTGTTCTACTTTATTAAGTGCATTATTAATGCGAAAAAATATCAATCCCGTAGTTGACAAAAGCAAAAGCACTAATACAAAAACAATGGTTGTATAATATTTGTTTTTCATCATTTAGCCGTTTTAGCCTCTCTTTATTTTATATCACTTTATCATTCATTTCATATTCTTCTCTTATTTTACCTTATCTATCTTCCTTTTTCCAGTATTGTTTTCTCAAGATTTTCTGTTTTTACTATGTAATTACTTTTTTAAGAAGTTATGAACAAGTTGTCAAATGTTTTCGAATAGCTGATATCGGCTCTATAATCTTTCTTGCCACTTCTGCCCGATTCATGGTATATAGATGAATTCCATCCACTCCCGAAGATAATAAATCAATGATTTGCTCTGTTGCATAAGCAATACCTGCTTCCTTTAAAGCACTTGGGTTATCTTCGTACTTATCTAAAATACGTTTGAATTTAACTGGAATACTGGCTCCACATAATTTTGTTATTCGTTCAATTTGTTTTTTATTGATCACTGGCATGATACCAGCAGATATAGGAACAGATATATTCATTAATTCTAGCTTTTCTTTAAAATCATAAAAGAATTTATTGTCTAAAAATAATTGTGTGATAAGAAAATCCACTCCCGAATTTACTTTTTCTTTTAAATTTTTAAGGTCAGATATAGGATCTTTGGCTTCTATATGATACTCAGGATAACAAGCAGCTCCTATAGAAAATCCGCCAAATTCTTGAATATGCATAATTAAATTTTTGGCATACTTATATTGATTTTCTTTTATATTTGTCAGGTTCTCATCTTGAGGTTTATCTCCTCGTAAAGCTAATATATTCTCTACATTGACACTTTGTAATCTTTGTAAAACATCATTAATTTCTTCTTTTGTAGAATTAATGCATGTTAAATGAGCTAAGGTCTCAATGCCATATTTGTTTTGTATTGCATCAGCAATTTGTACTGTATGCCCCTTTTTACTTCCTCCAGCACCATATGTTACACTGATAAAACCAGGATGTAAGTCGGCTAGCTCATGAATTGTACTAAAAATAGTATCTATCGGCATATCTGGCTTAGGTGGAAATATTTCTAGGGAGATTACGGGACCTGTTTTAAATAAATCTTTGATTTTCATTTTAATCTTCCTTCCATAAATTAATTTAAATGTTGTTTTAAAAAAAGCTACTTTCCAATAAGAAAGTAGCTTTTATAGCTTAAAAATATCATGCTATGTTAGTCATACACTCTCTTATCTTTCAGAATTTGATTGATTTCTGCAGGATTTGACACCGATGCATGCAAAATTAATGCCGGTTGTCGGGTTTCATTGGGCCAGTCCCTCCACCTCTCTGGATAAGTCTTTATTCAGTTTTTAATAGTTAAAGAAATTTTAGGCTAAATACTCTGTTTTGTCAAGTATTTTTTTATTTTAATAAAAATTCTTGCCTTTTACCCTTATTTTGATATAATATATTCTCAATTGGAGGTCAAAATATGAATATAGAAAAAACAGAAGTTTTGAGATACTTAGGTTACAATAGTCAAAATATTGATAAAAATACAACTAAGCTTTTACATGAATGTATGATTGAAATTCGTAACGTTATGAAAAAAAACTTTGTATATAATATTTATGATATTTTCAGAGATGAAAATCGTGTCTTCTTAAAAGATACAACTCTAGTTATGCAAAGCAAAGATCTTTATCATCATCTCCAAAAGTCAAATAAATGTGTAGTAATGGCCGCTTCCCTAGGCTTAGAAGTAGATCAAAGAATTGCCTATTATTCAAAAACTCATATGACCAAAAGCATTATATTAGATGCCTGTGCTTCTACTGCTATCGAAGCCCTTTGTGACCACATAGAAGAAGAAATTAGTAAAAAAGCTGAAAAAGAGGGATATTATATGACTCCCCGATATAGTCCAGGTTACGGTGACTTGCCCATGACCCTTCAAAAGGAAATTGCTAAAGTTCTAAAAACATATTCCAAAATAGGACTGACTGTTAATGAAAGTAATCTTCTATTGCCAAGAAAATCTGTAACAGCCTTTATAGGATGGCAAAAAGAAAAAACCGATGATCCGGTTGATAAATGTTCTACCTGTCAAAAGGAAAATTGTAGTTATCGAAATCTAGGGAGGTTTTGCAAGTGAATAAAAAATTACATTTTGATGAGTTTCTTGTTTTTGACGGTGCCATGGGGACCATGCTTCAACAATTTGGAATGAAAGCAGGAGAACTACCAGAAAGTTATAACATCCACTCCCCTGCCTTAATCAAGAAGATCCACCAGCAATACATACAAGCGGGTGCTGATGTCATTACCGCCAACACCTTTGGAGCCAATCGATATAAATTAAATCACACTTCTTTTTCTTTGGAACAAGTGATACAAAAAGGAGTAGCCATCGCTAAAGAAACNGCTAAGGGCCANTTGGTTGCTTTGGANATTGGTCCCCTTGGCCAATTAATGGAACCTTATGGCACCCTTCGGTTTGANGAAGCCTATGATGTTTTTAAAGAACAAATCATTATTGGGGCAAAAGCGGGGGCAGATTTAATCTTAATCGAAACCATGTCGGATCTTTACGAAGCCAAAGC
>JGI24708J26588_10002704_pt1 | contig 13275 bp, 13 predicted proteins | sample BioPla1DNA2_FD_26588 | JGI IMG/M metagenome (IMG submission 26588) | reverse complement strand
ATTAGTACACCCTTAGATGAAAAAGAAGGAATGATTTCAAAAAAAGCATGGCCTAAGATTCAAAAAGTAATGAAAGAATCTGATGTTGTTGCCATTGGACCTGGATTGGGACAAGGAGAGGAAGTAACAGAAATTGCATGGAAAGTAATTGAAGAAGCAGAGGTTCCTCTAGTGATTGATGCAGATGGTTTAAATGCATTATCAAAAAATCTTTCTTTATTACAACAAAGTCAAGTCCCTATTATACTTACTCCTCATATAGGAGAGATGTCACGATTAATTCAAAGACCCATCTCTTATATTATATCGAATCCAGTGGAAGTAGTTCGCGAGTTTTCTGCGCGTTGGAATGTCATTACCGTTTTAAAAGATGCAACTAGTTTGATTGCCCACCCAAATGGAGAGCTTTATATGAATACAACAGGGAATCCTGGTATGGCTACGGCTGGTGCTGGGGATGTTTTAACAGGGATTATTACCAGTTTTATTGCCCAAAGGTGTGAACCTTATGAAGCAGCCATAATGGGTACATATCTTCATGGAAAGGCAGGAGATGCAGCTGCTAAAAAAGCAGGACTCCATGGGATGATGGCTTCAGACCTATGCTATTGGATTTCTCAAGTACTAGGATGATGCATAGATATACAAGTAAAAAGATAGGAGGAATGAAAATGTTAGCGAAAGATATTATGGAAAAGGCGGTAATATCCATTGATGGAGATATGTCTGTAGAAGAAATTGCTAAAATATTAATGAAAAATAAAATTAGCGGAGTACCTGTTGTAGATGAAAAAAAGCAAGTGATAGGGATTGTTACAGAAGCAGATTTGCTAAGTAAAGAAAAAGAGCCTCGTTTTCCTTCATATATTGAGTTTTTAGGGAGTATAATATACATAGAAGGAGTCAAACAATATGAGGAAGATTTAAAGAAACTAGTAGCTAGTAAGGCAAAAGAAATTATGACAACTCCTGCTCATACAGTGGAAGAAAATGCAACCATCGAAGAAGTAGCTGCTTTAATGGTGGAAAAAAGAATTAATCGTGTACCTGTAGTGAATACAAAAGGAGAACTCGTAGGTATTATTAGTCGAGCTGATATGTTAAAATCGTTATTAAATCAGTAGCAATAAGGGGGAATGTTGTGAAGAGAAGGAAGTTACTTTTGGTGCTAATGATAATTAGTTTGTTAACAGGTTGCAAAACAGAAAAGGCCAAAGAACTTTCAACAATGGAAAAAATACAAAAGCGTTTTATGGAATTAGATTCTTATGAAAGTGTAGTGCGTGTTGCTTATATTTCAAATCAAGGAAAAAATGAATATAAAATGAGGCACTATTATAAACGTACAGGAGAATATCGGATTGAAATCCTAGAGCCTAAAAAAGCAGAGGGGATTACAACTATTTTCAATGGACAAAAGGTGGTTCAGGTCAATCCTAAAATTGAAGGGAAAGTAATGATAGAAGTTGAAAAATCTCCGTATCGAGATGAGATTTTGTTAGGAAATTTTTTGAAAAATTATTTCCAATCTCAAGAAACTGCTATTGCAGTAGCCAATCTACCAGAAGGGGAAACAACAGTGTTTGAAACCCAGGTACCAGGTGGACATCGGCTCCTGGATATAGAACGATTGTGGGTGGACCATAAAACCTTAAATCCTCATGTAATGATTGTATATGATCAAAATCAAGAAAAACGAATTGTTGTACAATATGAAGAATTTATGTATAATAAAACCTTGGATGATGCACTTTTTTTCATTGAATCAATGGAATAATTAGAAGAGCATCCCAGGGAGGGATACGTTTTGGAAAGTTACCAACGAGTCGTTGCTGAAATTAATTTAGATGCATTACAACATAATATAAAACAAATTAAAAATATTCTACAGCCCCAAAGTAAGATCATGGGAGTTGTCAAGGCTGATGCTTATGGACATGGGGCTATAGAAGTATCAAAAGTATTAATAGAACAAGGCGTTGAGAGATTAGCTGTTGCTATTTTAGAAGAAGGAATTCAACTGCGAGAAGCAGGCATACAGGTTCCTATATTGATTTTAGGTTATACTCCGCCTTGCCAAGCAAAGACAGCAGTTCAATATCATTTAACTCCAACTGTATTTACATATGAGATCGCTCAAGCTTTTTCGAAAGCGGGAGAAGAATACAATCAGGTAGTTCCTATTCATCTTAAAATGGATACTGGCATGGGGAGAATTGGTTTTCTCGTTAAGGAGCAAAGTCTAGAAGAGATTGAAAGAATTAAGAATCTTCCTTATTTACAAATAGAAGGGATTTACACTCATTTTTCAACAGCTGATGAAGAAGACCAATCCTTTACTTGCCAACAGATGAACCAATTTTATTCTTTTATTCATNGCTTAGAAAAAAGAGGAATCAACGTTCCTATTAAACATGCATCTAATAGTGCAGGAATCATTGAATTTGAAGAAGGTCATTTTAATTTAGTGCGTCCAGGGATTATACTATATGGATTGTATCCTTCTGCTAGTATAAATCAAGAAAAACTAAAATTATATCCAGTCATGTCCCTAAAGACTCATATTAGTCACATAAAAGAAGTAGAAAAAGGAGTTCCTATTAGTTATGGAAGAACCTATATTACTGAGAAAAAAACCTTGGTTGCTACCTTACCAGTTGGTTATGCAGATGGTTATTCAAGAAGGCTTTCGCCAGGAGGAAAGGTACTCATTAGGGGGATAAAAGCACCTATTATTGGGCGTATTTGTATGGATCAGTGTATGGTGGATATTACAAATATTCCTCAAGCACAGATTGGAGACGAAGTTGTTTTAATGGGAACCCAAGGTAGACAGTCGATTTTAGCAGAGGAAATAGCAGATATTTTAGGAACGATCCACTATGAAGTTGTTTGTATGGTGGGGAAACGAATTCCTAGAGTCTATGTANAAAATCATCATTTAATTAAAATGGTGGATTACTTTTAATAATTCGTATACATCGTTTGTTCTGTGGTAATAATATCAAAGAGAGCCTAGGCAAGGTAAGATGGGGAGTGAACAGGCTGTGAAGAAAAAAAGTAAATGGCTTGGTGTGCGTCCAGACTATGGTTTTTTTGAGCTTGTTGGCAGTATGATGAGAGATCATTACTTGTATGAAGTGGCAGAAATAGAAAAAGGATATAAAGAAATGGCGGAAATTAATTTGGGCTTATCAGAATTGTGTTTTGAAGTTGAAAGTGAGGTTGAGCAATTTTTTGAGCAACGAATAGCGGAGTGTGAGTAGCGTGCAGGTGAAACGTGGAGATATATTTTATGCTGATCTAAGCCCGGTGATCGGTTCAGAGCAGGGAGGTATTCGACCTGTTCTTATTATTCAAAATGATATTGGAAATAAATACAGTCCTACAGTAATTTGTGCAGCCATTACCTCACAAATTAATAAGGCAAAATTACCTACTCATATTGAGATACATGCGAAACAATATACCTTAGTAAAAGACTCAGTTATACTTTTGGAACAAATAAGGACCATTGACAAAAAAAGGTTAAGGGAAAAAATTTGCCATTTAGATTGTGGTTTAATGGAAAAAGTAGATCAAGGACTGATCATCAGTTTAGGACTTCATTCTTAAAAATTCAAGGATACGTAAAAGCAAAAACATTATAGACAAGGATACATAGAAACAAATGGGAAGTTTATAGAAGTTTTATGCTGTAAAGAAAAGGTTTTTATCGAGTATAATTTCGTTCTTACTGCGCATAATAACTTTGTTACTATCTATGCAGTAAGGAGGAACATGGATGGAAGATAATAAAGGAAATAACGTGCGTCAGGAAGAACAAAAGAATATGGATATTACACATATTCTTTTACGTTTTTTATTTACAGCTGTTGTATTAGCAGTAACGGCGTTTTTAACACCTGGATTTACGATTGATGGATTGTGGACTCTGGTTATAGCAGCTATTGTTATAACAGGCTTGGACTATCTTATCGAAAAAATTACAGGTATTGACGCATCTCCTTTTGGTAGAGGAATTGTAGGCTTTATTGTTTCGGCACTTATTTTATATGCCACTCAGTTTTTAGTTAAAGGTTTTTCGATCTCTCTTTTAGGGGCGATTATTGGCTCTTTAATCATTGGTATTTTAAACGCCCTTATTCCAGGAAGAGCACTTTAATAAAAAAGAAATATGGTGATCTAAAAAAGATATGTAATAATGTAGGATTTTAAAATCTTTATATTTACATATCTTTTTGTGTATACAGAAAATGTTTTTGATTACTTATAAACTTCTTAAAAAACTTATCGGATAAATAAAATACCAATAATAATAAGAGAAATTCCTATGATGCTAAGTACAATTAAAGTCATAAAAAAAATATGAATGATTCGATCAATAGGGGGAAGGTTACTTTTCTTTTTTTTAGGGACATTTACCGAGGNTGGTACAGGTTGACTCGTAGTAAAAAAATCCCAACCACATTGGTGACAAAAANGAGCACCAATTTTTTGTTTTGCATGGCATTTTGGGCAAAGCATGGGCATCCCTCTCTCTTTTCAACAAAGTAAAACTTATTGTTTTACAGTACATAGATATTTCACATAACCCTTCCTTCTCTAATATATTATAGTAAACAGTGATTTTGGAAGGAGGATATCAATGACCCCTGTTGTCGAATTAAATCAGGTTTCTATGAATTATCATACCCTATATGAGGAAACAAAAGCAATAGAAAATTTATCTCTTTCAGTTCATTCAGGAGAATTTATTAGTATTGTAGGACCCAGTGGATGTGGAAAATCCACTTTATTATCTTTAATCTCTGGTTTGCTAAAACCTACATCAGGTAAAATTACGCTACACTGTGCTTCGACCAACGGACGTTCCTGTACAGTTGGGTATATGCTGCAAAAAGATCATTTGTTTGAATGGAGAAATATTTTAAGTAATGCATACTTGGGATTGGAGATACAAAATAAATTAACGAAAGAAAATAAGAAATATGCAGAAGAATTATTAGACTTATATGGTTTAAAAGATTTTAAGACCTACTTTCCTTCCCAGCTTTCTGGAGGAATGAGGCAACGTGTTGCATTGATTCGTACGTTAGCCATCAAACCTGAAATTTTATTATTAGATGAACCTTTTTCGGCTCTAGATTATCAAACGCGTTTGTCAGTAGCTGATGAAATCGGCATGATTATTAAAAAGGAAAATAAAACAGCGATTCTTGTTACCCATGATATTTCAGAAGCCATTAGTATGTCGGATCGCGTCATCGTATTAACCAAACGTCCTGCTACGGTTAAAACTATTTTTCCCATTCAACTTTCCATTGAAAATAGAACACCTTTAAAATCAAGAGAGGCACCTGAATTTAGATATTATTTTCAAGCCATTTGGAAGGAGTTGAATGAAGATGAAAAGTAAAAAAAAGAAAATAGAAGTAGCAGCTGTATCTTCTGCCCATCAACAATATATTCAAAAAATAAAAAAACAAAGGCATTTGGTTCGTTTGATTCAATGGCTTATCTGTATTTGCTTTTTTCTTCTATGGGAAGTGGCAGCACACAAAAAATGGATTGATCCTTTTATTTTTAGTAGTCCTAGTCGAGTTTTTTATACAATGATAACAATGATTCAAAATCAAACTTTATTTCTTCACATAGGAGTAACTTTATGGGAAACTATCGTTGGTTTTCTTTTAGGAACTTTACTAGGGACAGGAATTGCCATCTTATTATGGGCCAGTTCTTTTTTGTCAAAAGTTATGGAACCTTATTTAGTTATTTTAAATAGTCTTCCTAAAACGGCCTTAGCTCCTATTTTAATTGTATGGATAGGTAATAATATGACATCTATTATTGTAACAGGTTTATCCATTTCTATTATTGTAACAATTTTAACAGTTCTTAATGGTTTTTTGGAAGTAGAAGAAGAAAAAATAAAACTTATTCAAACTTTTGGTGGAACAAAAAAACATATGTTTACGAAAGTCGTTTTGCCAGCCAGCATTCCTACTATTATTAATGCATTAAAGGTGAATGTAGGACTTTGTTTAGTAGGAGTTATCATTGGAGAATTTTTAGTTTCAAAATCTGGACTTGGGTATTTAATTGTTTATGGTAGTCAGATTTTTAAGTTAGATTGGGTTATGATGAGTATTTTAATTTTAGGGATTGTAGCTGCCTTACTATACCAGTCCATTGTGTGGTTAGAAAAAAAGTTTTTTAAATGGAGAGAATAAAAGACAGCAGTGAGCTAAATCATTAGTTCACTGCTGTCTTTTTAAACTTATCTAGCGACTAGTAAAACAATGTTAGAAGGTATACCATCAGAGGAATGGTAATAATAGAAAGTAATGTGGAGAGAAAAATTCCCTGAGAGCCTAATTCCTCATTTCCATTATACTCCGTAGCCATAATAGCCGTATTAGCTGCAACAGGCATACCAGAAATAATAACAGGAATCCCTAACATGAATAAATCTTGAGTAAAAAATTGTAATATTCCCCAAGTAAGAAGCGGAAATAGGATCAATCGAATGAAACATAATACATAAATTTTTCCGTTACAAAAAACTTTTTTAATATCTGTCTCTGCTAATAATCCACCTACAATAACCATTGATAAAGGTGTTGTCAACCCACCTACTAAGTGAATTGCTTGTTGAATCGGTTTAGGAAAAGAAATGGAAAATAAAAAAGTAATTAATCCGATGATAACAGCCATAATTCCAGGACTTAAAAATAATTTCCAGTCAAATCTTCTTTCTTTCGAATCATTCGTATGCTGATTGCCATCGATCAAATAAATCCCTAATGTAAATACCAATAAATTAAAAGGAAGATTATAAATAGCGGCATAAAAAAGAGCTTCTTCACCAAAAATGGCTTGTAATACAGGATAACCCATAAAACCTACATTGGAAAACAAAAGCATAAATTGAAAAACCCCTGCATCCTTTTCTTCTGGTTTAAAGATCCGAACAAATAATTTTGCAATAATAAACCCTAAAGAATAAAAGATTCCTGAAAAGAATAAAATCTGGAGGCTGTCCTTTAGCAATTGTGGATCAAAAGGCTTCTGCATCGAGTCAAGAATCATAGCAGGCATTGCAACTTTTATTAAAAAACTTGAAAACCCTTGGCTGTCTTGTTTTGTAAAAATATGAAATTTCATTGCTGCATAACCGACTAACATCAATAAGAAAAGAACCAATATTTGATTTAAAATAACATGAAAATTGATCATACTCCCTCCTTTATGGTCAATTAATGAATCGCTTTATGAAAATGTAAAGTTCCTTGTTCATAGGTAACATGGATTTTGCATCCTTCATAATACTCCTGACGTAAAAAACCTTCCGCAATTTCATCTTCAATATATTTTTGTATTACTCTACGCAAAGGCCTTGCACCATATTTAGAATCATAGCCTTTTTGGACTAAAAATTCTTTTGCTTCATCAGAAATAGATAAGGTCATATTTTTATCCTTGGCTACTGCTTTTACTTCTTTTAACATTAAATCTACAATTTTTCGCAGTTCTTCTGTAGAAAGTTCTGTAAAGACTACAATTTCATCAATACGATTTAAAAACTCAGGGCGAAAAATTTCTTTAAGAGCATCTTGGGCTTGGTATTCACGAGCTTTGTATTCATCCTGAACAAAACCCATGCTTGCAGCTTTTAAACTAGTGCCTGCATTGGATGTCATAATTAACATCGTGTTTTCAAAATGAACCGTTTTTCCTTGGTTATCCGTTAGCCTACCATCCTCCAATATTTGTAAGAGCATATTAAAAACATCTGGATGGGCTTTTTCAATTTCATCCAATAAAATAACAGAGTAAGGTTTTCGTCTTATTTGTTCAGTCAATTGTCCTCCTTGGTCATAGCCAATATATCCAGGAGGAGCCCCAATTAATTTTGATACAGTATGTTTTTCCATATATTCGGACATGTCTAAACGAACCAAAGCATCTTCACTGCCAAAAAGTTCATGGGCAAGAGCCTTAGCCAATTCTGTTTTTCCTACTCCTGTAGGACCTACAAAGATAAAAGAAGAAGGCTTATTTATTTTTCGAAAACCAGAGCGTGTACGACGAATGGCCCTAGCTAGTGCAGAAACCCCTTTTGTTTGTCCTACAACACGTTGATGAAGACGTTCTTCAAGATTTAGTAATTTTTCTGCTTCTAATTCAGTAATTTTTTGTACAGGAATTTTTGTCCAAGCTTCAATAACATAAGCTACATCGTCTACAGTGATTTCTACAATGGCTTTTTCTTGTTCAAAGGCTTTGATTTTTTCAATTAATTTAATTTCTTTCATTTTACATTGAGCAACTTTTTCAAAATCACTCTTTTGAGCAAACTGCTCCTTTTCTTCTTGAAGTTTTTCTAATTCGCTTTTTAATGCTTGTAATTCCACTAATCCTTGATTTTTTAAGTTGGCTCGAGAACCTGCTTCATCAATCACATCAATGGCTTTATCAGGAAGAAAACGATCAGTAATGTAGCGATCTGATAAGACAACGGCTTTTTCGATAACTTCGTGAGGAATCTTAATTTTATGATATTCTTCATAATAGTCTTTGATCCCTTCTAAGATTTCAATGGATTCTTCAATAGAAGGTTGCTCTACTAAGACAGGTTGGAAACGTCGTTCTAGAGCTGCATCTTTTTCAATGTATTTACGATACTCATCTAATGTAGTTGCTCCAATAATTTGAATTTCTCCACGAGCTAAAGCAGGCTTTAAAATATTCGCTGCATTCATAGCTCCACTTTCAGCCACTCCGGCTCCGATGATGTTATGAACTTCATCAATTACTAAAATAATATTACCAGCATCTTCAGCTTCCTTAATAATGGATTTCATTCTGGATTCAAACTGTCCACGAAATTGGGTACCAGCAACAACAGCTGTCAAATCTAAAAGATAAACTTCTGCATTATACAATTTAACGGGGACTTGTTTTTCCACAATTCGCACAGCTAATCCTTCAGCAATGGCTGTTTTCCCAACTCCAGGCTCTCCAATAAGAATAGGATTGTTTTTTGTTCGTCGATTTAAAATTTGAATAATTCGATCAATTTCACGATGACGACCAATGATTCGATCTACTTTATTTTGTTTGGCCTCATTTGTTAAATTAATTCCAAAAGAATCCAAGTATTTGCGTTTCTTTTTTATTTTGGAAGGAGAAGGGGAAGTTGTTGTTTGAGAAGATTTTTCTTGTTGTTGCTTCCCAGCATTCTCTTTGTCTTTAGGATTTAATTTAGAAAAAGTGTTCGTCACAAATTGTAGAATGGAACTTTGGGGGTCTTCTGTTTCATCAAAATTTTCTATCATATCATTGATATCTACATCTTGTAGCATATCCATCATTTGTTCATTTAAATTATTTAATTCCTCTTCCGTCATACCACTTTGCTGTAACATTTGATTGATAGGAGCAATTCCTTGTTTTTTAGCACAAGGCATGCACAAACCTACCATTTCTGTTTTACCATCAGAAATTTTGGAGGTAAAAATGATTGCAACATTTTTTTTACAGATTGAACACATCATCATTTTGATCATCTCCGTTGTTCTCTAACTTACTTTGTGATAACTCAGTATATCATATTTTAAAAAGAGTTGCTACTTGAAAAAAAGAAACTAAATGCTTTATACTATGAATATATCATAATAAAGGGGGAATAAAAGGATGCAATATCGAAATTTTGGTAAACTTCAATTTCCAGTATCCACTTTTGGTGTAGGTTGTATGCGATTTCCTACAATGCAAACATCGGAGGGGAAAGAAAAAGTAGATGAACAAGAAGCCATTAAAATGATACGATATGCGATTGATCATGGAGTAAATTATATTGATACTGCTTATTTTTATCATGGAGGAGAAAGCGAAATTATTGTGGGGAAAGCATTACAAGATGGCTATCGTGAAAAAGTTTCCTTAGTAACTAAATGTCCAGTTTGGGATGTGGAAAAGTACGCAGATTTTGAACGTTTTTTAGATGAGCAATTAGAAAAGTTGCAAGTAGATTATTTGGATTTTTATTTAATGCATGCATTAGATAAAAATCGATGGGAAAAAATAAAAGCCCTTGGCTTTGAAAAATTTTATGAGGAAGCCATACAAAAAGGGAAAATTAAGTATCGAGGATTTTCTTTCCATGATGAACTTTCTGTTTTTCGCTCCATTTTAGATGAGTATGATCGGTGGGATATGTGCCAGATTCAATTAAATATTTTGGATCATCAATACCAAGCAGGAGTAGAAGGGCTTCGTTATGCCGGTTTAAAAGGAATTCCTGTTGTTATTATGGAACCTTTAAAGGGTGGAAAGTTGGCACAAAAGATTCCAGCTGATATTGAGGCCATTTGGGAAGAAAGTCGCACGAAGAGAAGTCCAGTAGAATGGGCATTTCGATGGCTATACAATTTTTCGGAAGTTGCTGTTATTTTAAGTGGAGTCAGTAATATGGAACAGTTACAAGACAATATAAAGATTTTTCAAGAAGCGCCAGCCCAATGTATGACAAAAGAAGAAATAAAACTTGTAGATCGAGTGCGAGAACAATATGAATCTAAAATTAAAGTAGGCTGTACAAAATGTGAGTATTGTATTCCTTGTCCTGCGGGAGTAAGAATTCCTAATATTTTTGATCTATACAATCAATCATCGATGTATGGAAGCAGTAAAGAATATGCAATGAGTTACCAAAGGATGATGGAAAAAAATGAAGACGCAACCCAATGTGTACAATGTGGACAATGTGAGAATGCTTGTCCTCAACACCTTCCTATCATTCAAACGTTGCAGGAAGCTCATAAAGTATTGACAGAATAAGAAAAGAAAATCAAAGTCCCCGAATGTTAAGGGGACTTTATTCTTTAATACTCATTCTTTACTTTATTGCTTGATGAGCAAAATCTGTATTGACAATATCTTCATAAGGAACTCGTTTTTCTAATTCACCAGCCATTTCTAATATATCTTGCAATAAGTCTAAGGATTCCTTTTCAAAAACAGGATTCAAACTCCAACTGCCTTGATCCTTATACCTTCTTACAATGGTTGTAATGAGATCTAAATCTGTTTCTGCAAAATGCGGTTGAATCACTTTGGCAATCTCTTCTGGCTCATTTTCTTCTACCCATTGTTGAGCTTTATAGATGGCATTTGTAAATCTTTGAATTCGATCAGGATTTTTTTCTATATATTCTTGAGTAGCTGCATAGGCTGTATAAGGAACATTTCCACTTGCCGTTCCTAAGGAAGCAACCACATACCCTGCTCCTTCTGCTTCAATGGTAGAAGCGGCAGGCTCAAATTCTACAGTATAATCTCCTGTACCTCCTATAAAGGCACCAGCTGTTGCATTAAATTGTAGATTTGTAATGATATTGACATCTTCAAAAGGTTGGATTTCATTTTGTTTTAAAATGTATTCTAATACCATCTGGGGCATTCCTCCAGGACGTCCTCCTACAATGGTTTTACCTTTTGCCTTTTCCCAAGTAAAGGTGGAATCAGGTTCCCTGGCAACTAAAAAGTTTCCTGCTTTTTGTGTAAGTTGTGCAAAGTTTATTACATAATCCTCTTTACCTTGGTTATATACATAGATCGAAGCTTCTGTACCCATTAAGGCAATGTCCGCATTTTTGGAGACCAATGCAGTCATTGATTTGTCAGCTCCCCAACCAATCGAAAGTTCGATTTCTAAGCCTTCTTCTTTAAAAAATCCTTTTTCTATGGCCACGTATTGAGGAGCATAGAAGATAGAATGTACAACTTCATTTAAGCGAATTATTTCTGTCTCTTTTTTTTGACAGCCAGTACATAGCAAGAGTAGGAAGATCAAAAAAAATGTGGTACATTTGATCCAGCCTAATTTTTTCATTAAAAAGACCTCCTTTTATTTTTTACGTATTATATAATATTCTTATAAGGTTTGTACTTGAGACAAATTTCAATAAAATTATTGTATAGTATTGTAAAGAAGAGAAGAAAAGAAAAAGAGTACGCTAGAAATATTGCAATTTGAGATTAAGTTGGATATAATATAATCAATAATAAATATCAAATGATAATAGATGAAGAGATTTACTATATTTTCCATGCGTGCTATAATGATTTTAGGATCATCATGAAAAGAAGGTGGGAAAATGGCTTTTTTAAATGATTGGCGAGGTAAAATTGCAAAAGCAGCAAAAACCGTAAAAGATACTTCAGGAGATCTTTACAAAACAAGTAAAATTAACTTAGCTTTAGGTTCAGAACAAGAAAGCTTAAAAAAAATCTATTTAGACATTGGGAAAAAAGTTCATGAGATTTATCAATATGGGGGAAATTTAGGCAAGTTTTTTGATGAAAAATATGAAGAAATCCGTATGGTAGAAGAAAAGATAGAAAACTTGCAAAAACAACTAGAAGAATTAAAACAAGTTAAAATTTGTCCCCATTGTATGAAAGAAATTGAGCAAAAGGCGGCTTTCTGCCCTCATTGTGGGGAAGGAGTTAAAGAAGTTAAGACCAAAGAGACTGAAGAAATCAAAGAAACTACAGAAATTAAAGAAAAACAAGAAAAAACATCTCTACAAGATCAAACAATGGAAAATCATTTGGAAGATAGAGAAAAGAAAGAAAGTACCCAAGAAAAACCTCATAAAATTTGCCCAGTTTGTAAAACAGAAAATGCACCAGAAGATCGTTTTTGCATGTCTTGTGGTCGAGCTATTTTTTAAAAGAGTAAATTTAGTGAATGATGATTATCAGTCAGAGTAGATATGGTGAAAGAGGGATAAAAATGAATAAAATACTAATGTTAAGAGAAAACTTAGAAGAAGGCACTCTTTATTTAGGAAAAAAGACACAAGAATTAATGGATAAAATGAAAGAAGAAATGCAGATTGCAAAATATAAAAGTCAAATTAAAAAGCAATATATAGCTTTAGGAGAATTGGTTTATTCCATTAAAACAACGGAAAATCAAAAGGAAGAAGAGCAAATCGAAATTATTTGCAATAAAATTTCTTTGTATAAAGCATGTTTAGAAGATTTACAAAAGAAAAAAGAAGGAATTTTATTTTCAGAAGAAAACATAGAGCCAGAAGAAAACATAGATCATGTGACAGAGAAAAGGATAAAATGGGAAGAAAAGCCGAAAAGAAATCAAGAGGGGTATACATTATTAAAATTTTGTCCTTCTTGTCAAATTGGTAATCATCCAGACGCAACAACATGTATTTCTTGTGGAGATACTTTTCCTTCAAA
>JGI24708J26588_10002698_pt1 | contig 13290 bp, 11 predicted proteins | sample BioPla1DNA2_FD_26588 | JGI IMG/M metagenome (IMG submission 26588) | reverse complement strand
TACGGTATCCAATACCATGTAGTTATCGTATTTGAAATGATCCTGTTGTAAGAAGGACAATCTTTGCCCAGGGGTAATTATAATTTCTCCCTGAGTTGGTTCTAATTGTCCACTTAATATTTTTAGAAAGGTGGATTTACCGGCACCATTTGCACCAATAATTCCGTAGCAGTTTCCTTCGGTGAATTTTATATTCACTTCCTCAAACAATGCTCGCTTTCCTAATCTTAAAGTTATGTTACTGGCTTGTATCATTTATTTCCTCCTAATATTCATTACTTTTCATTCAAAAATCATGTTAACCCTAAAAATCCACTCTATTGGGTAACATGTTTATTTACATACAATATTATCATTACTATTGTATCCTAAGATGATTTTTTTGCAAGCATTTTTAAAAAACCATGACAAGAAAATGTAGAATCTTTGTCATGGTTTCTTATATTTTTATCTTATAAACTATTTAACTAAGAAGTGAAATTTCTGCCAATCTATCCATAATTGGAATGTGCTGGGTACATAGCCCCTCACATAGTCCGCACTGTATACATTCTCCAGCTTTTGAAGAAGAAAGTCCCCAATGTCCTTTCAGACGTCCAGCCATATCTTGACCAAGTATCTTAATGTTATAGGAATCCATGAATTTGGGTATATCTATGCCCTGTGGACAAGAGTCGCAGTAAGCACATCCGGTACATAGATTGTTAAGGGAAACTCCTTTTTGTTCATAGTCGTCATATATCTCTTTAGCAGGTTTTTCTTCAAGATTTTTTACAGCCTTAAGAGCATCATCTATGTGTTCCTTCTTTGTACAGCCTGCCAAGGTTACGGATATTTCCTTATGAGAAGCAACAAATCTTAAGGCGGCCTGGGCTACAGTCAAATCAGTTCCTTCAGTAAGATATGAGAAAGTTTCAGGGTTTTGAGGTATTAATCCTCCTCCAAGAGGGTTCATAACTGCGATTCCCATGCCTTTGTTATATGCGGCTTCTATTCCTGCTTGGCGAAAACGGTAATTAAGTGCATTATAACCTATAAGCATACCGTCAAATAAAGAAGTATCCACAACCTTCTCTAGTTCAGTACCTTGCATATGGGATGATACGTTAATATATTTGATTAAACCGTCTTTTTTTGCTTCTTCAAAATATTTGTATAATAAATCATATTGTTTCTTAAAAGATTCAAGATCAAGCATACACCATAAATAATAAAAGTCTAGATAATCCACCTTAAGACGTTTTAATGATTTCTCCAGTCTTCTACGAAAATCATCTGGCCCCTCCTTGTTGTCTAGGGTACCTAAGTTAACCTTAGAAGATATGTAATAGCTATCCCTTGGAAGCTGTGATAAAGCCATACCAGTTATAGTTTCACTTTGATCTTGGCAGTAGAATGGGGCACTGTCAAAAAAGTTAATACCTTTTTCATGGGCATATAATACCACATCAGCACATTTGTCCAGTCTTCCTGCATTAATATCTTCATCATCATATCGCATGGTACCCATGCCTATAGCACTTACCTTTAAGCCGGTATTACCATATTGCTTGTAATACATATAACATTCCTCCTTATTAGTCAGTATAGATGCTTTGGCAAAAGTATAGCATATGAAAAAAACTTTCACAATGGATTAAAGTCTACAGATTTCTTTGCAATGATTGGCTTGACTCAGGTAAAGAATATACTATAATATTAATAAATGTTACTATTGTTAATTGGATTATTAAAAGCTAAACGGAACCCCTGTGAGAAGGCAGAGGTTCTTTGTTACTAAGAGATAAGTTGACAGGAGAGACTAAAGATATGAAGAAAGTAGATGAAGCAAGAATTGAAGAGTTACTATCACAGCTAACACTTGAAGAGAAAATCGGTATGATACATGGGGAAGGCCTGTTCCAGACAGCTGGAGTTGCCAGACTTGGAATACCCCCACTTAAGATGTCTGATGGACCCATGGGTGTACGAAAGGAATTTGCACTAGATAGCTGGGTTAATACATCAACCACAGATGATAAAGTATCATATCTTCCTAGTAATAGTGCCCTGGCATCAACTTGGAATAGGGAAATGGCTTATAAAACAGGACAGGTATTAGGAGCAGAAGCAAGAGGTAGGGGCAAGGATGTTATATTAGCTCCAGGAATAAATATTAAGCGTAGCCCCTTATGTGGAAGAAATTTTGAGTATATGAGTGAAGACCCAAGATTGATAGAAGAGTTGGTTGTTCCCCTAATCAAAGGGATTCAGGAAAATGATGTNGCTGCTTGCCTTAAGCACTTTGTTGCTAATAATCAAGAAACTGACAGGTTAGAAGTGGATACCTATCTTGATGAGAGAACTTTAAGAGAGATATATATGCCTGGCTTTAAAGCAGCAATCGATAAGGCAGAAACTCATAGTATAATGGGTGCTTATAACCGCTTATACGGAGAATATTGTTGTCAAAGTAAGTATTTGCTTACAACTATACTTAGGGATGAGTGGGCCTATGATGGAGCAGTTATCTCAGACTGGGGAGGGGTTCATGATACCAAAGAAGCAGCAGAATCAGATCTTGATATTGAGATGTCTGTAGTTAGTAATTTTGATGAATATTATATGGCTAACCCTCTGCTAGAGGCAGTTCGAGCTGGTGAAATACAAGAAGAATGTATAGATAAAAAGATTCGTAATATCCTTCGTACTATGCTTAGGTTGAATATGTTAGGAGATGACAGGAAGAATCGTGTCTCTGGTACTTATAATTCCCCAGAACATCAAAAGGAAATTCTTGAATGTGCAAGAGAATCAATTATTCTTCTTAAGAATGATGATCAACGTTTGCCACTGCAAAAGGATAAAATTAAGAGTCTGGCTGTAATAGGACAAAACGGTGAACGAGTACATTCAAATGGTGGTGGAAGTGCAGAGATTAAAGCCTTATACGAGATCTCCCCTCTTCTAGGGCTTAAAATGGAATTAGGTGGAGCTGTTGATGTTAAATATGCCAAGGGCTATTATGTTCCCACGAAGGAAGAGAAGAAGATTAACTGGCAAATAGATAGCCTTGATAAAGAACAAATGGATAAGTATGAAGAAGAAAGTCAAGACAGGTTAAATCAGCTTCAAAAAGAAATAGAAAGTAAACAAGAAGAGTTACTGGCTCAGGCAGTTCTTCTTGCTAAGGAAACAGAAGATGTTATCTTAGTTGTTGGCCTAGACCATGAGTATGATGTTGAAGGTAAGGATCGTAAGGATATGAAATTACCCTATGGTCAAGACAGGTTAATAAAAGAGGTATTAGCGGTTAATCCTAATGCCATAGTTGTTCTTATAGCAGGATCACCTGTGGAGATGGAATCATGGGCTGATGATGCTAAGGCAATTGTCTGGAGTTATTATGCTGGAATGGAAGGTGGAAGAGCTTTGGCTGAGATACTTCTTGGCAAGGTAAATCCTTCAGGAAAATTAGCAGAGACATTACCTAGAAAACTAGAGGATTCACCTGCCCATAGTTTAGGTGAATTTGGATTATATGGTAAGGTTACTTATAATGAAGGGGTTTTTGTAGGTTATAGGTATTTTGATAGCCATAATACAGACGTTCAATTTCCATTTGGACATGGTCTTTCATATACAAAGTTTGAATACAGTAATCTGATGGTATCAATTGATGAATCCAGTATGGAAGATGATCTTATTGTAAAGATTAAGGCCACTATTAAGAACACTGGTAATCAAGCAGGTGCAGAAGTAGTACAAGTCTATGTGGCTGATAAAGAGGCTTCAGTATCAAGACCAGTTCATGAGTTAAAAGGGTTTGATAAGGTTTATCTAGAGCCAGGCCATGAGAAGATGGTTGAAGTAATCCTTAATAAAGACTCCTTTGGATTTTTTGATGAAGATGGATCTAGTTTTTTAGTAGAGCCTGGTGAATTTGAGATACAGCTGGCATCATCATCAAGAGATATAAGACTTAAAGAACTTATAAAGATTGATAAGGAATATAGGTATTCATAAGTAGTACATTAGATATAATGGGATAAATCTTAGAATGGAAAGACCGATACAGGAAGATTTTAGACTTGTGTCGGTCTTTTAAGATATATATTTATAAGGCTATGATATACCCTTTAGTCTAGGCCATTCAAAGGGATAATTGACATTTATATATAACTCATTTAAAATGTTAATATCTAATTAAAGGAGGAATTTATGGCAATCAACAAGGCAATGAGAATTGCATTAAAAGCATTGTCATATCCGGATTTGGATGTAAAGAAAAACTATAAAATACATCGCAAGGTAAATAATGCCGTACGTCCATATCTGAAGCCTCGATATACGATATGGGATCATAAAATTGCCGGAATTGATTATGAAATTCCGGTAAGGCTTTTTTTGCCTCCGGATACATCTGCTGTAGATAAACAAAAGATACTTTTGTTCTTTCACGGTGGGGGCTGGGTCATAGGCAATATCGATAGCTACAGTAATGTCTGTGACAATATGGCTAAGATGACAGGATGTGTGGTTGTATCTGTAGATTATCGTCTGGCGCCAGAACACCCTTTTCCACATGGTTTAGAAGATTGCTATATGGTTGCTAGGGAGATATTTCTTGATACTAGCATATTTGGAGTGGATAAAGAAGACATAGTCCTTATAGGAGATAGTGCAGGAGGTAACTTGGCTGCAGCAGTATCACTTATGGCAAGAGATAGGGGAGAGTTTAAGGTGCCTAAGCAAATCCTTATATATCCTTCTACTAATAATGATCACAGTGATGAAACTGGTTTTCCCTCTATTAGAGAGAATGGAAGGGATTATTTACTTACATCAAAAAGAATTAGAGATTATATGGACTTATATAGAAGTAGTGATGAGGATCTTAGTAATCCTTATCTGGCTCCACTAATAGCAGATGATTTGACTAGACAGCCTAAGACTTTGATTATTACTGCACAGTACGATCCTTTAAGAGATGAAGGAGAGGCCTATGGCAAGAAATTAGAAGAGGCTGGTAATACTGTGTATATACATCGTATGAAAAATGCACTTCATGGATTTATATCACTGCCAAAGCATTTTGTTCATGTGAAACGAAGTTATGAGTTAATTAATAAATTTTTAAATGATACATTATAATAATGTGGGTAGAATTTAGAATAATTATATATACTTTAAGGTAAAAGAAGGGGTAATATTAATGACAAAAAGAAAGCCTATTGAATGGACAAAATTAGATAACGCTGCCAAGATATTTCCACCCACAAGCAATGAGAAAGATACTAAGGTATTTCGTTTTGTTTGTGATATGAAGGAGGACATTGATCTTCCAATCCTTCAAGAGGCGGTAGATAAAACCATGCTTCTTTTTCCCTTTTACCGTACTGTACTTAGAAAAGGTGTATTTTGGTATTATTTTGAAAGCACTGATCTGATGCCAATAGTCCAGGAGGAGAATAAACTTCCTTGTAGTATGCTATACCATCCTAATCGTAAGAACCTTTTATTTCAGGTTACTTATTATAAGACACGGATTAACCTTGAGGTCTTTCATTCACTAACTGATGGTACTGGAGCTTTAGGTTTTCTAAAGACCCTTCTTTATTATTATATAACTATAAAACATAAAGATGATTTTAAGGATAAGCTTCCCGTATTGGACTATGATGCTTCCCTATCACAGAAGATGGATGATAGTTTCTTGAAGCACTACACAGATACCAAGCTACCCAAAAGGATAAAGATTACAAAGGCCTATCAAATTCCAGGTAGAAGATCAATAGATAATCGTATAAAGGTAATTGAAGGAGCTATGTCAGTTAAGAAGGTTCTTGAGCTATCCCACAGATATGATACCACTCTTACCATATATCTGACTGCCGTATTTATAAAATCCATATATATGGAGATGTCTGCACGAAGTAGAAAATATCCAGTGGTATTATCAGTTCCGGTTAATCTTAGGGCTTATTTTCCATCGGTAACTGCAAGAAACTTCTTTTCAACTATTAATATAAAATATGATTTTACTTCATCAAGTGCTAAGTTAGAAGATATAATTATAGAAGTAAAGGAAAGTTTTGAGAGAGAACTTACACAGGAAAAGGTTACAGCCAATATGAACAGATTATTGGCTTTGGAGCAAAATGCCATAATGAGGCTGGTACCATTAACAATTAAAGATATGATTCTTAGAGTGGCAGATCGAATTAATGATAAAGGAATAACCACAACACTTTCAAATATTGGTAAGGTTACAATAAGTCCGGAGCTGGCACCTTATATAAATATGTTTAACTGCTTTACCAGTGCCAGGAGACCTCAGATAGCCATATGTTCATTTCAGGATAAGTTGATGGTAAGTTTCACATCACCGTATAAGGAGACCGATATACAGAAGAATTTCTTTCGTCATCTGACCAATGAGAAGATAGACGTAACCATATCCACAAATATCAAGGAAATATAGGAATGGGGTGTTATTGATGATAAAATGTATCCACTGTAATGTAGCTATTAAAGGCGATCATCTTGTCTGTCCATTATGTGCAGGTATACTTGAGGATAAGGGTAAAGAGGAGGATGTGTTTCCCCATATTCCAACCATCTATCAGGAGTTTAACCTTTTTATTAGAATACTTATATTAGTATCAATTGTAGCTGTTGTGATAAGTTTCGCTATAAATATGATATTTACAAAGGAATCCCGTTGGGCTTTTTTAGTGGCAGCAGGGGTGATTTGCATGTGGATAAGTCTCTTCTTTATAATACGAAAGAAAAGCAATATCCCAAAAACCATACTCTGGCAGGTAGGCATAATAAGTATACTATCGGTAATTTGGGATTTATCCATGGGCTGGATAGGATGGTCTATTGATTATGTAATACCATCAGTCTGTGTTCTGGCCATGATTGTTATGGCTGTCGGGGCTAAGATATTAAAGATAGGCGTTAGAGATTTAATCATATATATCTTCATAGATGCTATATTCGGATTCATTCCCCTAATATTTATATTATTTGGTTGGCTAAGTGTTACATTTCCAACAGTTATATGTGTGGCGGCCAGCATAATATCTTTGTCAATACTAATATTGTTTCAAGGGGATAATATGAAGCAGGAATTAGATAAGAGGATGCATATATAATAATAAATAATAAGGAAGGTATATCTTATGAGTTCATTTTCGTTAAAAATGATTGCTATAATTACAATGTTCATTGATCATGTTACAGCTGTTTTTGTTCCTACTGATTCTGCGTTTTATTATGTAGGTAGGATAATAGGAAGAATAGCATTTCCTATATTCGTGTTCTTATTGGTAGAGGGTTTTCACCATACCAGTGATGTGAAAAAATACCTAAAAAGATTAGGAGTTTTTGCTCTCTTATCTGAAATTCCCTTTGACTTGGCCTTTTATAATAGTGTTTTTCAGGGAGCAGATATTAAGACAGACTTACCTAAGATGTTTTCAGATCCATATATGTTTGATACTGTAATAAAGCGGTTTTTAGCTAATCAGAATGTCTTCTTTACATTGTTTATTGGTCTTGGGACTATATATTGTATAAGTTTGATTGATAAGAAGTATAATGGAAACTTGAAATATACCAATATATTTAATGCTATTATTACAATTGTAGCTTGTTTTATAGCAGTATTTTTGAAAACTGATTATAATATGTTAGGAATATTGTTGATTGTGGCCTACTATCTATTTAGGGGAAATAATATTTTACTTGCTTCAGCTACTGTTATAATAAGTGGTAGCCTGGTACAAGCTTTATCGGCTTTAGCAATAATACCGATTTCATTTTATAATGGTAAAAGGGGTAAAAATATAAAATATTTCTTTTACGCATTTTACCCCCTTCATCTGTTAATCTTGTATTTTATAAGCCTTTTTATCTAGAAGTTTAGATATCATAATTTTGTTCTCTTTCTGGCATGTAGTAGGTTTTTGATGTATGTTGATACTGGGAGCTTTCATTTGTATAGCTTGGTTTTTCAGGAAAATACATTTGACTATCTAATCTTGCAACGGATCGAGCTGAAGGAAAACGATAATAAGTCTTTTTGGTTGGCTCAAAATACATAATTATAAACCTCCTATGTGTTATGAAAGTAATTATATTGTTTGTATTACAAGAAAATATATACTAGGAAATTTTCCTAACATGTAAAATAATCCAAAAATTTAAAATGTAAGAGAGTAGGTTGGCAATGATTTCATTAAAGGTTGAAGATGTAAAGTCTTTTATGGCAATACTTCTTACCAATACTTTGTTTGACGAGTTTGTTTTAAAGGAAATGGAGATTCAAACCTTCAAAAGTTTCTATATATCCAGCAGCTTTCATGAGAACTTTTTCTCAGGGGAGGAATTGGAGGAAAGAACAGAGAAGAGTGATGCCCTGTGGAGTGAAATTAGGGGAATAGCATTTTCCATAATTCGAGGTAACAAAACCCCCTTATCTATGAAAATTGTACTTCAGTTACCCAAAAAACATGTAATAAGTTTGGTTAATGGTTTGGGAGGTAAGTTAAATATTGAAGATGTAGGTGGATTATATCTCAATATCCGCTTTGATAGGAATGAACTTAATATTATAACAGGAACGGCTATCAAGACATTTACATTGGATAAGACTTTGGAGCAGGAATGGGATATATGGGTTAGGGGATTTCTAAAAGCACAGAATATTGCATTTACAGAATAACATAGTATTAATTGTTAGCACTCTCTTTAGAAGAGTGCTAAATTTTGCTTGACTTTTTATAAAGCAAGTACTAATATTATTGGTAAAGGAAAGCCTGTATGATTAATATGTTGATGAAACGGGCTTATATAAGAAAAAGATAGGAAAGGAGGCATATCAGGTTGATCTAAAACCTGATTAGCAGAGTATGAGTGTAAAAACAGAGAGAGGCAGTTTGTCGATTAATTCGGAAAATATATTTCCTATTATTAAGAAATGGTTGTATTCAGACCATGATATATTTATCCGTGAGCTAATATCAAATGGCACGGATGCAATAACAAAATTAAAAAAGCTTGAAGTAATGGGTGAAGCTGAATTACCAGAGGATAATCATTTTAAGGTTACTGTGACAATTAACCCAGAGGAAAAGACAATTTGTTTTTCAGATAATGGTATTGGAATGACCGCAGATGAGGTTAAAGAGTACATTAATCAGATTGCATTTTCAGGAGCTAAAAAGTTCATAGAAACATATAAAGATAAAACCAATGATGATCAAATTATTGGACACTTTGGACTTGGCTTTTATTCAGCTTTTATGGTTGCTGATAAGGTAACAATTAATTCATTATCCTGGCAAAAGGATGCGGTTCCAGTTTTCTGGGAATCAGATGGTGGAACAGAATTTGAGATGGGTGAAGGCAGCAAAAGTGAACGGGGTACTGATATAACCTTATATCTTAATGATGAAAGTTATGAATTTTCTAATGAATATAGGGTGAAGGAAGTTATATCAAAATACTGTTCCTTTATGCCTATTGAGATATATTTTAAGAATGCAAATGCCCCTGAACCAGAGGTTGAGGAGGAAGAGGTTACCCCTACAATTGTTGATGAAGATGGTAAGGCTGACGAGACCAAAGAAAGTGAAGATAAAAAGGTTGATAAGCCAAAACCTCTTAATAATACTTCGCCGTTGTGGACAAAACACCCTAATGATTGTACTGAGGAAGAGTATAAAGAATTTTATCGCCAAGTTTTCCACGATTATAAGGAGCCACTTTTCTGGATTCACCTTAACATGGACTATCCATTTAACTTAAAAGGAATATTGTATTTTCCACAGATTAATACAGAATATGAATCTATTGAAGGTACTATAAAGCTTTACAACAATCAGGTATTTGTTGCTGACAATATTAAAGAAGTTATTCCTGAGTTTCTAATGCTTTTAAAGGGTGTAATTGATTGTCCTGATCTACCCCTTAATGTATCAAGAAGTGCATTACAAAATGATGGTTTTGTAAAGAAAATCTCAGATTATATAACCAAGAAGGTAGCTGATAAGCTTTCTGGTATGTATAAAGTTGAGAAAGAAAACTATGAAAAATACTGGGATGATATTAGTCCATTTATTAAATTTGGTTGCTTAAAAGATGAGAAATTCAATGATAAGATGAAAGACTTTATCTTATACAAGAATCTTGAAGGCAAATTCATTACCTTGGATGATTATGTAGAGGCTGTAAAATCTAAAGAAGATGTAAAGGATAGTGATTCTACAGATTCCAAGGAAGAAGAAAAATCCAGTGAGGATAATAAGTCTGATNAGATTAATAAAGATGATGAGGTTAAGGAAGAGGATAAGACAGTTGTCTATTATGTAACTGATGAAAAACAGCAAAGTCAGTATATCAACTTGTTTAAGGAATCTGGTATGGATGCACTGATATTAAAGCACAACATTGACCAGCCATTTATAACTCATGTAGAGTATAGAAATCAAAAAGTTACATTCAAACGTATAGATACTGATATTGCAGATAGTTTCAAAGATGAAACTAAGAAGAAGGATCAGAAGATACTAAAGAATAATACAGAGGCCATGACTAAGTTATTCCGTAAGGTTCTTGATATGGATAAGCTGGAAGTTAAAGTTGAAAAACTTAAAAATGACAAGTTATCCTCTATGATTACCTTATCTGAGGAAAGCCGTAGAATGCAAGATATGATGAAAATGTATAACATGTCAGGCATGGATCTAAATATGGGCGGTGAAGGGGAGACTCTAGTACTTAATGCCAATCATGAACTTGTGCAGTACATTATTACTAATGAAAAATCAGAGCATACACCGATGATATGCCAACAACTATATGACCTAGCATATTTAAGCCATAGACCTTTAGAGCCTGAGGCTATGACAAAGTTCATCCAAAGAAGCAATGATATAATGATGCTTCTTGCAAAATAAAAATACAAAGAAATAATAGACTATATATAATGAAGCTGTTTGAAAAGAAACAGCTTCATTTTTATAAAAAAATAGATATTGGTAAAACTAAATATTAAAATTCTATAATATTTAAGTGAATTACTTGAAATATTATACCATATGCTTTATTATGTAGTAATGAAAACCACATAACAAGGTATTAATATTACAAATAATAGAAAAAAATAATAGAAAAACTGATAATAGAATGACATAGTGGAGGAAAACATATGGATTATAGGATTTTAGTAGATAGCTGTACTGATTTACCAAAGAAACTGAAAGAAGATGAACANATTAAGATTATCCCATTAACTCTTAGGATAGATGATAAAATTTTTGTAGATAATGAAGATCTTAATCAGAGTGATTTGTTAAAGACTATGAAAGAAAGTCCTAACAGTCCTAAATCTGCATGCCCATCACCTCAGGATTATTTAAATGAGTTTGATGTTGAAGGTGATATCTATGTAGTGACAATTTCCTCTGCATTAAGTGGCTCAAATAATAGTGCTGAACTAGCCAAGAAGATATATCTAGAGGAACATCCAAATAAGAACATTGCTATTTTCGATTCTCGTAGTGCTTCTGTTGGTCAGACATTAATCTCTATGAAGATAAAGGAATATATTACAGAGGGACTTAAGTTCGAAGAAATTGTATCTAAAGTTAATGCTTTTCGTTCCGGAATGAATACCAAATTTGTTCTAGAAAGTCTTGAAAATCTCAGAAAGAGTGGAAGGCTTAGTAACCTTAAAGCGGTGGTAGCTAATGTACTTAATATAAAACCTATTATGGGTGCTACAGCTGAAGGAACAATAACAAAGCTAGAGCAGGCAAGAGGAATTAGTAAAGCCTTAATTAACATGGCCACCATAATTGAACATGATGTAATTAAGCCTAAGGAAAGAATTCTTGGAATAGCCCATTGTAATTGTATTGAGAGGGCAATGTTTATAAAGGATGAAATACTAAAAAGAGTACCCTTTAAAGATATCTTTATTGTAGATACGGCAGGGGTAAGTAGTGTGTATGCCAATGAAGGCGGAATTATTGTTGCATACTAGGATGGTTAAAGACATAACAGATAAATTTCTTTTTTACTACATTAAGATGCATAAAAATAAATTTAGACCTAGATAGGGCGCTTCAACGCTCGTACTAGGTCTACTTTTTTACCTGTTCTAGAATAAACATTGTAAATCTAATAGTATGAAAGGATATCTAAAGAATTAATTCAGAAATAAGGCCTTATCATTTATCGCTTAGAAGATATCATTGACTTTACTAAAGAAAGTGGTGATATTCTCAAAAATTGTCTGAAAATTGTAAATGTATGTTGAATAATGTGTGAACGTATTATAAAGTATATATATATCAATACTTTACTTAGGAGAAGGGTATCCGTGAATATATTTACTACTTGACGGCTAATTATTTTCCATGGATAAATGAATATAGAATTTGAGAAAAAACTCCTAACTAAGTATGCAATGTTAAAGTTATTAGCGTTGTAGGTTTTAGTCAGGAGTTTTGTGATTATAAACTATAAATTAGAGTTTATGCTTGGTCAAAAGCAAGGAGGAAAAGTGAAAATAGCTAGATTTTGTGAGAAAACAAAGAAAGTACAATCTGTAAAAGACCATTTGGATAATGTAAGTGCTTATTGTGTAAATAGAGCACGGGGTATTAACTTAGAAAATACAGCACATATTATTGGGCTGTTGCATGATATGGGAAAATTAAGTGTTGATTTTCAAGAATATATAGAAAGAATACTTAATAATGACAAACAAAAAGGCAGTAAAGTTGATCATGCTGTTTTTGGAGCAAGGTATATCTATGAAAAATATAAAGATGGTAATAGGATGGAACAATACAGCTCTCAAGTGATAGCCCTAGTGGTTTGTTACCACCATGGTGGGCTTCCTGATTGTATCAATACAGATAAAAAAATAACGCTTATCGAAAGAATTAATAAGGTATGTGATTCAAAATATAAGAAGGTATCGGAAGAGTTCGAATGTATTTACGGCAAAGAGCAAATAGATTATTTATTTGCAAAAGCTAATCATGAAATAGAGAAATTTTTAAAAAACATATATGAAAGTACTGATAAAGAAAACCTATCATTAGGAGCGGTCAGATAGGGATTTATAATTCCTGAAAAATTCGGCATAGTCGTTGATATTAGGCTATGCCGTTTTTTCGTTTATTTTGGTAAGTCGATCTTATAGTAGCTATCGCCGAACTAAAATCTTTAAAAGTATCCTGTTTATCTGCTTTTGCCCTTTTTCCTGTTACCGGGTTATAGGGAACT
>JGI24708J26588_10002694_pt1 | contig 13297 bp, 9 predicted proteins | sample BioPla1DNA2_FD_26588 | JGI IMG/M metagenome (IMG submission 26588) | reverse complement strand
ATTATAAAAAGAATTTGGGAGAGTTTTTAATAATATATATTCTTTTACTACTATACTGTTATAGTTAATGCATGTATTCATTACGTGGATTCATTAAGTAGATTCATTACATCTATTATTTATACATATATTCTATTACTACTACTATTTATGAAATAATAACAAATGTAATTATTATAATAAATAAAATTGCGTGAAAATATGTCAGATACAAATGAAAATCATATAAAAAATCCATATATAAACAAGGAAATTAGTTGGCTTGCATTTAATAATCGAGTAATTGATGAAGCATATAACGAAAATAATCCGTTGCTTGAGCGTGTCAGATTTTTGTCTATTTTTGCAAGCAATTTGGATGAATTTTATATGGTGAAAATTCCGGTCGTACATGACAAAGTTCTGGAAGCCGGAATGAGTACGGAGACGGGAAATGAAGCATATAAAGATATGAAAAATTTATATTGCGAATTGGAGCATGCTCTTTACAATATGGAAGATTGTTGGACGAGAGTTATTTTGCCTGAGCTTGAAAAAAACGATATTCACATTAAAAGTTATAAAAATTTAAAAGATTTTCAAAAAAGATATTTGGATAATTATTTTTCAAAAATGATATTTCCGCAATTAACGCCTCTTGCGTTTGATTCAAGTCATCCGTTTCCATATATTACAAATCAAAGTATAAATCTTGCGGTAATTTTGGAAGACATATATCACTATGAAGTGTTCGTTCGAGTAAAAGTTCCAGGAAACGTAAAAAGATTGGTTTTGGTGCCGATCAAAGAAGATATTGAAAAAATCGGGCAGGCAAAAGAAGAAATATTTGTAAAGCATGAATCAAAAAAACATGAATTTATATGGATTGAAGATTTGGTTATGGAAAACTTAAATCAACTTTTTCCAGGACAAAAAATAAAAGAAGTTCATCCGTTCAGAATTACACGTGATGGGGACGTCGATATAGATGAAGATGGTGATTTGAATTTATTAAAGACTATTGAGAAAAAGTCGGGAACCAATTATTTCGGGTCACCTCTTAGAATTGAAATCAACGACAAAATGTCTGAAAAAGTATTAAATATATTGCTTGAAAATTTAAAATTGAATTCATCACAAGTAGAATCACTTTCATCGCCGCTCGGACTCTCAGCAATCGATGAATTGTATGACATAGACATTCCCGAATTAAAATACGAATCTTTTACACCAGTTAAAAAAGAATATCTTTCAAAACTTAAAAAAACGTCTTCTATTTTTGAAAAAATAAAGAAAAGTGATGTTTTTATATACAGGCCGTACGACAGTTTTGAATCTTTATTGGATTTTGTGAGATCAGCATCGGAAGACCCGGATACGATTTCAATAAAAATTGCATTATACAGAGTAGATAAATATTCAAAAATAATAGAATATTTAAAAATGGCTGCAGACAACGGAAAGCAAGTAGTTGTACTTATAGAATTAAAAGCCAGGTTTGATGAAGAACGCAATATTGCAAAAGCAAAAGAATTGGAATACGAAAATATCCACGTAATTTACGGAGTACACAACCTTAAAACTCATGCAAAACTTTGTATGGTTTTAAGACGAGAAAACGAGGGTATCGTACCGTACGTTCACATGAGTACTGGAAATTACAATGCGGTTACTGCAAAAATATACACAGACTTTGAATATTTTACTGCGGATCCTGAAATAGGAGAGGATGCCGTTGACCTCTTTAACAGTTTGACAGGAAATGCAAGAATTAACAATTACAAAAAACTGCTTGTAGCTCCTTTAAAATTGAGAGAACAAATGATTTCAAAAATCAGAAGAGAAGTCGAAAATCACAAGAAATATAATAACGGGTATTTGATTTTCAAAATGAATTCTTTGATAGACATCGAGTGTATTGACGAGCTTTACAAAGCATCGCAGGCGGGTGTCAAAATCGAACTTCAAGTAAGAGGAATGTGTTGTTTAAGACCGGGAGTTCCGGGACTTAGCGAAAATATAAGGCTAACTTCAATCGTCGGAAGGTTTTTGGAACACACAAGAGCCTATTATTTCTACAACAACGGAGACGAAGAGCTGTATTTGGGAAGTGCGGACTTAATGGAAAGAAATTTGGACAGAAGAGTTGAAGCGCTGTTTCCCGTAAATGCGGAATATTTGAAAAAGATTAAAGAGAATATTTTGGATATACATATAAAAGATAATGTCAGAGCAAGAATAGGGCTTCCCGACGGAACTTACGTAGACCCCGTAGTAAAAGAAGGAGAAGAACCGCTTGATTCCCAATTGTGGATGATGACACACCAACACACTTGGGAATAAAATAAATTTCCGGGAATGATAAAATGCATATAGAAACTGAAGTAAAATACGGTATAAAAAATCAATATGCCGCCGATTTGTTTTTGAAAAGTAACGAAATCGGGCCTTTTTTAATTTCTTTGGGTCGTTGGGTTGAATTTGAGGATACGTTTTTAGATACTGAAAGTTTCGGGCTTTTTTCTGACGGTTGTTATTTAAGATGCCGAAAAGAAAAGGGCGTTTCTGAATATGTTTGGACACTTAAGAAAAAGTCGAAAGTTTCTAAAAACAAACATATAAGAAAAGAATATATTGAAAAAACGAATTCCGATTCGATTTTGAGTTTAAAAGGAACTGAAATTGAAAATGTATTAAAAGAAATCCTAAATTCCGAAATGAAAGTTGTACTTGAAATGTCACAGAAAAGATATTTCAGAGATATCATAAACGAGGGAGAGAAAGTTGCTGCTTTATCTGTTGATTATGTAAAATGCGACGACTTTTCGTTTGAAGAAGCGGAAATTGAATTTGTATCCGACAACAAAAAAGATTTAAAAAAATTGTTAAAAGAAATCGGAGAAAAAATCGAAAACGACAGCTTTTTAAAAGAAGGATTGGAAATTGAAAAAGCATCGAAATATGAAAAATGTCTCGAAAACAAACTTAAAGAAAACGACAATCCGGATTCGTTTTTGAGTCTAGAAGAAAAAATAATTTTAAAAAATATCGTTAATTCGAAAGATATCGATAAAACAAATATCGAAAAAACAAATATCGAAAAAACAAATATCGATAAAACAAATATCGACAGAACAGATATCGAAAAAACAAATATCGAAAAAACAAATGTCGATAAAACAAATATCGAAAAAACAAATATCGAAAAAACAAATATCGAAAAAACAAATGTCGATAAAACAAATATCGAAAAAACAGATGTCGATAAAACAAATATCGAAAAAACAAATATAGACAAAACAGATGTCGAAAAAACTAATATCGATAAAACAAATATAGACAAAACAGATGTCGAAAAAACAGATGTCGAAAAAACAAATATCGATAAAACAAATATAGACAAAACTGATATTGATAAAACAGATATCGGCAAAACAGATGTCGAAAAAACAAATATCGAAAAAACTGATATCGATAAAACAGATATCGGCAAAACAGATGTCGATAAAACAGAGACAAGCAAATGCTGCAGTACAATTATAAGAAAGTCCGATATTTTGCTTAAGCTTGATTCGGGTGAAAATCTTGAGTCCGTTTCAAACTTTTTTAATATTTCTCCGGGTTTTATTAAAAATATAAAAAATGATTTTTTAAAATACGGAACTTCCATATTTCCTATAGTCAATTGCATTGATTCGGGTTTTAAACCGTTTCACGATTTTCACACTTATTCGAAAAAAGAGAATGAAAATATAAAAAGTACGTTTGACGAAATCGTTGAAATGTATGGAGTTACCGCAAATCATAAAAAAGATATTATTGAAAATATATCTAAAATTTATGACGGGTTTTCTCCTTTACTTTTGCTTAATGATTCGGAAAATAAACTCTTATTGAAAAAAGCGTATGAAATTTCAAATATCGAGCAGAGGTTTTTATCTAAATGTGCTCTTCAATTTACAAAAGAAATATTTTTAATTCATGCGCCGGAAGATTTGTCACAAAAAGATTTTTTAAAAATCGAAATTATATTTGAAATATTAAATTCACTTGATTTTAAAAAATACGGAAAGAAAAGCGAATTAAAGAAAAAAGAATATGTGCACAAAACGATCAAAAAAATATTAAAAAGAAAATGTGCACAAATTCATTTGTCGCCCAAAGAACAAACTGACATAATAAATCTTTCCGCCGTTTTTGAAATTTCTCAATATTTAAAAGAAAATTTATACGACGTAAATGAAATTTCCGTTACCGAAAATTTAATTGAAATTTCGTATACGACAAACGAATACGGTGCAGAAGAATTTAATTCTGAAATAAATGAATACAAAATGAACGAATATAAAATAAACGAATACGAAATAAAGAATTATGAAATATATGAATCGCCGCTTATAAATGAAGTTTTTTCAATTCCTATAAAAATAAAAAAATCTGATAAAACTACAGACGAAATTTTAGATTTGAAAGACAAAGATTTTGCGAAAATTAAACCGGACGATTATATTGAAACAGCTGCTTCGAAAATTTTATTAAATCAAATAGAAATTGTTTTAAATAAATATGAAACGGCTTCAAAAGGAGAAGATCCGGATGCGGTCCACGATATGCGAGTTGCGATTAGAAAAATCAGAGGAGTATTTACCGTATTTCATGATTATTTAAACGAAGATTGGACAAAAAAATATTCGGACGGATTTAGGAGAATTGTTTCGTCAACCGGTTTTGTAAGAGATTTAGACGTTTTAAAAGAAAATACGATAAATTATACAAATGAAGAAGAATCGGACGAATCGACACAAGAATTTTTTGAACTTCTTCAAATTAAAAAAGACAGTGAAATATTGAAAATGCAACAAGTTTTGCATGCAAAAGAATATCAAGACATAATTCACGATTTTAAAAAGGATTTGGAAAACGGAAAATATATAGGTCGCTATGTCAGAAATAAAAAAGGAGACGTTTTTGCTTCACGAATAAAAGACGTAATTCCGATAATTATTTCAAAAAGGGCTTCAAATATCACAGCGTATAACGAATGGCTTTTCGGAAAAGAAGTTAATCTTAATACATTTCACAGGCTCAGAATCGAATGCAAAAATATGAGATACACTTTGGAATTTTTTAACGATATAGTAGGACCTGTCGGAAAAGAAATGGAAAACGACTTTAAAACGCTTCAAACGATTTTAGGAGATATACAAGACATTTCCGTTGGGAATTTGATTATTAAAGATATGAAAACTGAAAATAAAGAAGATATGAAAAACCTGCAAACTTTTACTGAAAAAATACAAAACGATAAAAAGCAGGATATCGAAGAATTGATGAACAAGTTTTTTGAAATTTGGGACAAAATCGATGAAAACTATATGAATGAAAAAATATACGAAATAATAAAATATATGAATTCGATATAAAAACGCAAAGGATAATTACAAATGAATAAAATTCATAAAAATCGTGGAAAACATAAAAATCTTGAAAATCAAGAAAATCCGGAAAAAAATAAAAATCATGAAAAACCGGAAAAACAAGGAAATCNAGAGAATCCGGAAAAACACGAAAATCGTGAAATCATAATAGCAATTACAGGTGCATCCGGAGTTTATTATGGAATTCGTCTTCTTGAGATATTAAACGCAACCGATATAAAGATTCATCTTGTTTTGACAAATGCGGCAAAAACGGTTATACCCATTGAAACTGAAGTTTCAATTGAATATATAGAAAGTTTAGCCGATTTCGTTTATGACGAAAAAGATTTTACTGCAAAAATTGCAAGCGGATCTTACAAAACATGCGGAATTGTAATTGCGCCCTGCACTATGAAAACGCTCGGATTGATTGCATCGGGAATTTCCGACGATTTAGTTTCAAGAGCCGCCGACGTTTGTTTAAAAGAAAAAAGAAAAGTAATTTTAATGGTCAGAGAAACACCGATAAACGAAATTCATATAGAAAACATGTTGAGAGCTTCAAGAGCGGGTGCAATAATTCTTCCCGCATCCCCCGGATTTTATAACAAACCGAAATCAATCGATGATTTATATAATTTCATGGCCGGAAGAGTACTCGATTTAATGGGAATTGAAAATGAAAGTTATGAAAGATGGAAATAAAAACAACAGATAATAATAAAAAAAATAAAAAAAAACAGTAATCGATAAAAAAGTACAAAAAATGACGAAACATTTATTTATAAGGAACACCTGTTTAGGATGCTGAATCGGTTATGAAAACGATAAAAAAACGATAAAAATCGTATAATTGTTTCATACTCGATAAAATCATTCTGAGGGGTAATAGGGTAGCCTGGTCCATCCTCGAGCGTTTGGGACGCTTGGACTGCGGTTCAAATCCGCATTATCCCATGTTTTTTTGCGGGGACCGCAAAAAAAACAAAAAAAGAATGAAATGTAAAAAATATCAATAAATGTAAAAATATATATAGAAAAAGTAAATAATTAAAAGTTAAAATTTATCAACGTGGGGTAGTAGGGTAGCCTGGTCCATCCTCGGACGTTCGGGACGTTCGGACTGCGGTTCAAATCCGCGCTATCCCATCATACTTTTTTAATTTTCACTTTTTCGTTTTTACGTTTTCGTTTTATTCTTTTCCTTTAAGGTTTCAGCGTCGGTGGCCTAATTTAGTTTTTACGTATTATTCTTTTCCCGTAAGGTTTCAGCGTCCGTGGCCTAATTTTGTTTCAACGTTTTATTCTTTTCCCGTAAGGTTTCGGCGTCGGTGGCCTAATTTAGTTTTTACGTATTACTCTTTTCCTTTAAGGTTTCAGCGTCGGTGGCCTAATTTTGTTTTTACGTTTTATTCTTTTCCTTTAAGGTTTCAGCGTCGGTGGCCTAATTTCGTTTTTCCGTTTCATTCTCTTTAAGATTTTAACGGTTGCCTCGTTTTATTCTTTAAAAGAAAAACCGGAATCCGGTTTTTCTTTTTTTGACAAAAAAAACGAATTTCGCTTCTTTTTGCGGCACGGCGCTTTTTAGGATTTTAACGGACGCCACAATTTTTTAAATTTTAAGATTTAAACGGTTGCTTAGTTTTATTCGTTTTTAAGATTTAAACGGTTGCCTCGTTTTATTCATTTTTAAGNTTTTAAGAGTTGCTAAGCTTTATTCGTTTTTAAAAAAAAATCCGCATTCGGCTTCTCATTTTTAGGAAAATCCCAAGAACCCGTTTTTTTGTTGCGGCGCGGCACTTTTTAGGATTTTAACGGAACACCCAATTTTTCAAATTTTAGGATTTAAACGGCTGCTAAGTTTTATTCTTAAAAAGAAAAACCGGATTCCGGTTTTTCTTTTTTGACAAAAAAACGTGAAACGTATCCGACATTATAAAATTTATAGACTTATGACATTAAAATTTATAGAATTATGACATCGTGTAGGGTTGTTTTTCTTCGGGAAGGAACGGAAGTTTTGACCCTGTTACCATAAGCGGCGCTTTAACGTATTTTGCACGTTCGAGCAAAAGTTCTTTTCCGGCTTGTGTATACGCAACGAGCGGAACTGCCGATCCGACTTGGAGAAGAGGTTTTGTTTCCCTTAAAGTAGAAGATGCGCAAAGCGTGCATATGTCGGAATATTCCTCAAATAATTTTGCTTCTTTTTGTGTAATTCCGGTTGTGTGAACGCCGATTAAAATTAAATCCACATTCTTTTCTTTTGCCAGATTTCTAAATTCAATTAAATCTTCTGCTTTCGAAACGGTTACCGCAATTTTATTAAAGCCTGCGTCAATTGCGTATTTTAAACCGCTTTTAGGGTCGATTTTTGCAGTTTCTTTGTCTACGACATAACCGTCTCTCTCTTCGATTGCGTTTATCGTCTCTACAATCGGCTCGGTATATACAAGACCGGACATTCTGCCGCCCATTCCTTGAACGAGTTCCGGATTTGATGTGACAACTGTGCCTGCACCGTCACAAACTGTTACTGTTGTATCAAGCAAACCGTGCTCAAGTCCGGTATACATAACTTCCGATGCACCGAAAGATACAAAATCGTCGAAACCGTCAAGTTTGCGGTTTTTAGTAAAAAGGCCGAAGTCTTTTATCCTGAATTCTATGTTTTTCTTGACTTCTTCAGGAGTAATCTTTTGAATATCTCTGTATTTTGCAAAAATAGGACACCACTCCAAAACCGGATCTTCAACCGAAACTACTTTTCCATCTACAACAGTCACACGAGTTTTACCTACAAGCTCCATAATATGTTTCATTAAAATCACCAAAAACTGTCCAAATTAAAACAAATAAATAAAAAATAAAAATAAATGAATAATAAATGAATAATAAATGAATAATAATAAACAAAAATAAACTATCACATAAATAAAGGATTCGTTTTCATATATTCTCTTAAAACGGTTGTTGCATAACTTCCTTTCGGAAGCGAGAATTTTAAATTCAAATATATAATATCGTTTTCTGTATCGTTTTCACTGTTGTTTTCATTGTTGTTTTCTGTTTCGACTTTGCAATTCGGATTTACGTTTAAAAGAATTTCTTTTCTCAATCCGGACGATGCAACTTCAGGGAAATGAGGAACATGAAACATATCGGCTGAAATGTTTTCCGCTTCCAATATTTTTGATTCTATTTCTCCCGGAATTCCTTTTGCAAGCGGTGTGTCATATCCGAAAAGCGGTGCTGTTACAAAAGCTCGGTTTCTTTTAATCAAATTATTTATTCCCGATATATTTCTATCTGACACTCGTTCCAATGTTTCCGGATCGGGAATGTTATCTTTAGTTCTGTAACATACAATGTCACCTAAAACCGCTTCGTTTAAAGGAATATTTTGTTTTATACGCTCGGATATAATTTTGTTGAATATTTGAGATTGATACGCATGAACAAACATTAAATAGAGATTTTTAGGAAGACATTTAAAAGCACCCGTATAATCGCCCGGATTTGATATAATGTGACTGATCAAAGCTTTTTCGTGTCTTGAATAGCTCGGGAATTTCGTAATTCCTTCTTTTAAATTTCCCGTGTTTGTTATGAATTCCCGGGCATCGTTTACTTCTGAGTTTTCATATTCTCCGAGTTCGCAAATATAACGAAATACGGCATCATGCATATTTCCTAAAAGAATATCTTTTCCGACCTTGTGAGTAATCGGGCGCTTTGCGCCAAATCTTTGAATTCCGAAAAAATTCGGAACGCCTCCGTTTTCAATAATTTGGGAAGTAGTTTTCTCGGAAATTTCTTTTGCGGAATCAAAATCACAATTTAAATTTCGAACGTTGATTTCAAATTCGTTTCCTTTTAAGTCACCAAGGCCAATTGAATTTTGAGAACGACCCAAAACTTTAATTTCGATATCTTTTAAAACCAAATCTTCAACGGCGCTTGAATCCACATCGTAAATACTCATCAGTTGCGTCGTAATTGCGCGCTTGTCTTTAGTTCCTGCAAAACTAATTCTCTTGTGGCTTATTCCAAGTTTTCTCGACAACATTTTCATAAAATGATGAGTATCCCAATTGTCTTTTGTCAATTCCGCAATTAAATATTTTCCGGATGTTCCAATTTTAAAATCAGAAATTTCACGTACAATAAAATCTGTTGTATTCTCTCTCAAAACACCGCCAACCCCGGGCGTGTTTGTTAAATAATAAAGAGAACCTACAATTTTATCAAGTGAATACGGAGATTCACTTACAAATGATTCCAAACTTGAAGAAATTTCAGAACTGTTCATAATAAAATAAAATAATTGCTTTAACAGTTATAAACATATTTGAAATCTGTAAAAAGTCTAAAAATTAATACAATAAAAAATACAAAAAATACAAAAAAGTCTATAAATTAATACAAATAAGACTATTTTTTTAATTAAAAAAAAATCGACTTTTTTATTTATCTTTTCGACAAATGACGGATTTTTTATTCAAAATGGCCGTAATTGTAATATATGATCATTACATTTTTCGTACAATATTGTTTTGATATCCTATATTTTTAGGTTTTTGTTTCTGAAATATTTTGTAAATTTTAGGAAAGATAACATGAGCGAATTTTTGAAGAATATTGTTAAAAGGGCTTTAAATGACAAAAAAACTATTGTTCTTCCCGAGGGGTCGGACGAAAGAATATTAAAAGCCGCTGTAAAAGCAAAAGAAATGAATATTGCGGATATAATACTTTTAGGGGATCCGGAAGAATTAAAAAACAAAGGAATTGATATTTCAGGAATAAAAATAATAAATCCTAAAAATTCCGAATACAACGACCGATTTGCGGATTCATTTTACGAATTGAGAAAACACAAAAACGTAACAAAAGAGTCCGCCGCCGAAACTGTTAAACAGGAATTATATTTTGGTGTCATGATGGTAAAAGAAGGGCTTGCCGACGGAATGGTTGCAGGTGCCGCAAATTCGACTTCCGATGTTTTAAGACCTTCGCTTCAAATATTAAAAACGGCACCGAATACGAAACTTGTTTCCGCATTTTTCGTAATGGTGGTTCCGGATTCTGAATACGGCGAAAACGGTGTGTTTATATATGCCGATTCGGGATTAAACGACAATCCGAATGCCGACGAACTTTCGGAAATTGCAATTGCTTCTGCAAAATCTTTTAAAAACTTGGTGGGAGCCGAGCCTAAAGTCGGAATGCTTTCGTATTCGTCACACGGAAGTGCAAGAAGTGAATTAACCGAAAAAGTCGTAGAAGCAACGAGAATTGCAAAAGAAAAGCGTCCTGACATAAAACTTGACGGGGAACTTCAAGTTGACGCTGCAATAGTTCCTGAAATTGCCGCATCTAAAGCACCTGACAGCCCGATTGAAGGGGCGGCAAACGTATTGATATTCCCCGATTTGAATTCAGGAAATATTGCATACAAACTTACAGAAAGATTGGCAAAAGCCGATGCATACGGACCGTTAACACAGGGAATTGCAAAGCCTGTAAACGATTTATCGAGAGGGTGCAGCGTAGACGATATAATCGGAGTAATTGCGATTACATGCGTTCAAGCTCAAAATGATCAAAAAACAAAATAAGAATAAAAAACAAATCGCAATTATGTAAAACAAGGGGTTATAGAATGAAAGTTTTAGTTATAAATACGGGAAGTTCATCTTTGAGATATCAATTGATAGATACGGAAAAAGACTATGTTCTTGCAAAAGGTCTTTGTGAAAGAATAGGAATTGAAGGTCCGTTCCTAAAACACGTTGTAGAGGAAGATGAAATATTAATTGAATGTGAAATGGGAACACACAGACAAGCGTTGGAGAGAGTTTTGGAAACTATAATATATACGGAACCGGCACCGATTAAAAGTCTTGACGAAATTGATGCGATAGGACACAGAATCGTACACGGCGGAGAATATTTCACAGATGCCGTACTGATTGATGAAACCGTAAAAGAGCATATTGCCGAATGTGCGAAATTAGCCCCGCTTCACAATCCGTCGCACTTAATGGCGATAGAAGGCTGTGAAGAATTAATGCCCGGAAAACCGCAAGTGGCCGTCTTTGACACCGCATTTCACCAAACTATGCCGCCGATGGCGTATATGTATGCGATTCCTTATGAATATTATGATAAACATAAAGTTAGAAAATACGGATTTCACGGAACCTCGCACAAATACGTGGCAAGGCGTGCTGCGGAAATGATCGGAAAACCGATAGAAGAATTAAAAATTATCACATGTCATTTAGGAAACGGAGCAAGTGTAACTGCTATAAAAAACGGAAAATCGATTGACACGTCAATGGGATTTACACCGTTGGCCGGACTTGTTATGGGAAGCAGATCAGGAAACATAGATCCGGCAATCGTAAGTTACATTGCCGAAAATGAAAATATAACCGCAACGGAAGTTACCGAAATTTTAAATAAAAAATCCGGTCTTTTGGCAATTTCCGGAATCAGTAACGACATTAGAGATATCGAAAAAGCAATGGACGAAGGAAACGAACGTGCCAAAAGAGCATACGATACTTTTGCATACCGTGTTCGATTATATATAGGACAATATTCCGCATCATTAGGAGGAATCGATGTTTTGGTGTTTACTGCCGGAATCGGAGAAAACAGCGCCAGAATGAGAAAAAAGATGGTGGAAGGCCTCGAATATATAGGAATAAAAATCGATGACGAGAAAAACCAGGTTCACGGCGTTGAAGCTGACATTTCCGCAGACGATTCAAAAGTAAAAACATTAGTGATTCCGACAAACGAAGAACTTATGATAGCAGAAGACACCGAAAGAATAGTAAAAAAGGAGCTCCTTAAAAAACAGAATAAATAAGAATATGCTTAAAAAACGAAAAAATAAGAAAGATTAAAAAATAAAATGAATATATTTATAATACTTTAAACTTATTTAATATTAAAACGAATTACATTTTTATAAAAACATAAAATTAAAAAATTAAAGATTAAAAATTAAAGATTAAAATTGAAGATTAAAAATTAAAGATAAAAATTGAAGATTAAAAATTAAAAAGATTAAAAATTAAAGGTTAAACTGAGGAGATAATATGAGTAGTAATATGAGTCCGGAAGAAAAGAAAATAGTTGAACTTCAATATAAACTTGAAACGATGTCGGAAATGGAAATTTATGAATATGCTGTAGAAAATTTCCCAAATATGTCTCCAATAGGAAAAAAGAAAATACTTATTCGAAGAATTGTAAATACGGCACGAAACGAATTAATTGAAAATAAAAAGACGTAAAAACAGAAATAAATTAAACGAAAAATAAATAGAAAATATAAAACAAAAAAAATAAAATCGTTTTTTTATAATTAATAGAAATTAAAAACACGTATAAATTCTTCGATTCGTTGTTTTATTTCATCGCGTATCGCACGTGTTTCGTTAAGTTTTTCTTCATAACTTCCGGTTAATTTTGAAGGGTCCTTAAAGTTCCAATTTAGGGAAAGTTTTTGTGACGGAAAAAAAGGACATTTTTCGGCTACCTGCGGATCACATACGGTTATAACGATGTCATATTCTCGCTTTGCTTCATAAAGAGACCGGATATCTTTTACTTTGTTATTTGAAATGTCATATCCGATTTCAGACATTACATTTACTGCAAGCGGATTTAAAACTCCGGGCTCAAGACCGGCACTCTCTGCTGAAACACCTTTTCCCAAACGATTTAAAAAGGCTTCGGCCATCTGACTTCTGGCGGAATTATGAACACAAACAAATAAAACTTTCATTAAAGTTTTCTCCCTTTTAAAATTTTAATTCCTAATTATTAATTTCGAATTTTATCCTAATTATTAAATTCAAATTTTATCTTAATTATTA
>JGI24708J26588_10002693_pt1 | contig 13304 bp, 9 predicted proteins | sample BioPla1DNA2_FD_26588 | JGI IMG/M metagenome (IMG submission 26588) | reverse complement strand
ATGAGGACAACCAGGACATAAGATTGGAGGTCGATTGACTACCGAAACTGCAGATGATATAAAGGGGTTCTCTCCTTTGATTGCCTTACGCAAAAGATTGGCTGAATATTCTCCTTGAACCGTTAGTATTTCTTTTCCAACTGCCTGAATTCCCCAGGATTTCACCTGTTCCTCTATGATTGGATCCAATTCCTCAACGATATAAAGAGTCTCTACCTTGGAAGCAAACTCTTCAATTAATTTTCTTGGCAAGGGATTTACCATACCTAGTTTCAGTACCGATGCTTCTGGAAGTGCTTCCTTTACATATTGATAAGGAATTCCAGAAGTAATAACACCAATTTTCTTATCCTTATACTCCACTTGATTGATAGGAAAATCACAACCATCCTTCATTAAGGCCAATTCCCTGCTTTCCACCACCAGATGGCGTCCTTTTGCATTGCCTGGCATCATGACATACTTGGCGATATCTCTTACATAGGTTTTATCTTCTATTTCCATCCTATCATTCAGTTCTACCATTCCCTGAGAATGAGAAAGCCTTGTGGTAGTTCTGATAATTACTGGTGTATCATATTTTTCACTTAATTCATAAGCAAATTTTACAAATTCCTTTGCTTCACTACTATCGGATGGCTCCAGCACTGGAATTTTGGCGGCTCTTGCCACAGCTCTGGTATCCTGCTCATTCTGCGAACTATAAAGTCCAGGATCATCCGCAACAATGATAACCAAACCACCATTTACCCCCGAGTATGATACGGTAAATAATGGATCCGCAGCCACATTTAGTCCCACATGCTTCATGGAGGCAAGAGCTCTGACTCCACTAATGGAAGCACCTATAGCAACCTCTAAGGCCACTTTTTCATTGGGTGACCATTCTGAATATATTTCATCATATTTTACTATGTTTTCGCTAATTTCTGTACTCGGTGTTCCCGGATAAGCCGCTGAAACCTTACATCCTGCTTCATAAGCCCCTCGGGCAAAAGCTTCATTACCGAGCATAATTACTTTTTCTGACACTGATGTCTACCCCTTTCGTTTCTGTAACTTCTTGATATCTATGTCTCTATATACGGATTTATCTATAATTTTTTTATCCTACTACAACATATTTGTCCTTAAATCCGTAACTCTTCTAGCTTTTCCTTCAAAACGCTTTAAACTCCTTGGAGCAACTAGCTTTATACTTGCATCGATTCCAAGGATTACTCGTATCTTCGATTTGATCCTATGCTCTAATTCCCCAAGCTTTGCATAGGAATCTAGCAAGGATTCATCGGCCAACTCTACTTTAATTTCCATGGTATCGAGATGATCCTTACGATCTACTATGATCTCATAATGAGCAGCAATCTCTGGCACCTTTAAAAGAACCTCCTCGATTTGGCTAGGAAATACATTGACCCCTCGGATAATCAACATATCATCGGACCGCCCAGATAGATTTTCCATCCTCACAGTTGTCCTACCACATTTGCATGGCTCATACATCAATCTGGTAATATCTCTGGTTCGATAGCGAATCAGTGGAAGGGCTTCCTTGGTAATACAGGAAATAACCAGTTCTCCCTTCTCACCTGGTGGTAACACTTCTTCGGTTTCAGGATCTATGATTTCTGCAATAAAATGATCCTCATTGATATGCATGCCACAAAGCTCTAGACATTCCCCAGATACTCCTGGCCCTATTAACTCACTCATACCATAGTTTTGTGTCACTTTCATATCCTGACCCCAGAGTTTATACATTTCCTGGCGCATTGCTTCGGTCATTCCTTCTCCACCGAACAAACCAATCTTCACCTTCAAATCCTTAGCCGGATCAAATCCCATCTGTCTAGCCACTTCCCCAATATGTAAGGCATAAGAAGGTGTGGCAACTAAAAGGGTTGTGCCAAAATCCTTCATATACATGATCTGCTTTTGCGTATTCCCCGATGAAGTTGGACAAACGCTAGCACCAATATTCTCTAAGCCATAATGAAGACCCAGGGCACCAGTAAACATACCATAGCCAAAACAAATCTGAGCTACATCATCATCGGTAGCTCCACCCATAGCAGCGATTCTGGATACACATTCCGTCCAAATCTTCATATCATTCCTAGTATACCCTACCACTGTAGGTTTTCCTGTTGTCCCCGAGGAAGCATGGATGCGCACCAGTTCCTTCTTGGGAACCGTAAATAATCCAAAGGGATAATTGTCCCTTAAATCCTGTTTGGTAGTGAAGGGCATATTCTTTAAATCCGAAAGACTTTTCACATGATCCGGTTTTATCCCCTGCTGATCCATTTTTTTACGATATGCTGGTACCTTTTCATATATCCTCCTTACCACTTCCTGCAGTCTGGATAGCTGAATTTCTTCTATCTCATTTCTTGAAAGTGTTTCTTCCTTAGCCCAAATCATAGTATTATCCTCCCTTTCCTATGGGTTTCATTTCTAAGTATTAATAATTCATTTATTAATATCAATTCTATTCCTGAAGTGATTTTTTCTTATGTACTACCACGGTTTCATCATAGCAAGAAAATATTGCATTGACTTCATCCTTGGAAAGCTTTGGTGTTAGCAGACTAACCACTGGTACAACGATAAGACCGGCTATCATAGCAAGAGCACCTGCATTAATCGGGGATGCTATGAATTTAAATTGCAAATTTCCTACCGTAATACCAACACCTACTATAAAGCTAGCCCATACTGCTGCCCTAGTAACGCCCTTCCAATAAAGTCCATATAAAAATGGGGCAAGGAATGCGCCTGCCAAAGCTCCCCAGGAGATGCCCATAAGTTGAGCAATGAATACTGGAGGATTTAAGGCCAGAACAACAGACACCAATATGAAGAATACAATAAATATTCTCATGGTGAGCAGCTGCTTTTTATCACTCATGTTTTTAACAATATTTCCTTTAATAAAATCCAATGTCAAGGTAGAACTAGAAGTTAATACTAAAGCAGAAAGCGTTGACATGGATGCGGATAATACTAAGACGATTACAATTGCTATTAATACATCTGGAAGTGTCGATAACATATTAGGTANAATGGAATCATATAAAATTCCNCCATCTGCAGNNCGNNCAANACTATNNCNATACAATCTTCCAAANCCNCCCATAAAATAACTTCCGCCAGCAATGATNAATGCAAANATGGTTGATATTANNGTTCCTGCNTTTATGGATTTCTCGTTATCAATTGCATAGAATTTATGTACCATTTGAGGAAGCCCCCAAGTTCCCAGGGATGTGAGTATCACTACACCCAGTAAATTCATGGGATCTGGACCAAAAAAGGAGGCAAAGGCACCCGGCTGTCCTAGGGTTACTGGTACATCGCTTTCCAATTGAGCTAATTGATTGATTGCATTTATAAAGCCACCATTATTATTCAAAACTGCTATTATGACAGCTGCAATCCCTACAAGCATGATAATTCCTTGGATAAAATCATTGATGGCAGTAGCCATATATCCACCCATGATAACATATACACCAGTTAAGATAGCCATGGTCCACACACAAACCGAATATGGAACATCAAAAGCCATACCAAAAAGTCTTGATAAGCCGTTATAAACGGATGCTGTATAAGGGATTAAAAATATAAATGCAATCCCTGAAGCAGCGATTTTCAAAGGTTTACTATGGTATCGACTACCAAAAAAATCCGGCATGGTCGCAGATCTTAAGTGATTGGTCATTACTCGGGTTCTTCGACCCAAAATTCCCCAAGCCAAAAGACTTCCAATCAAGGCATTTCCAAGCCCGATCCAGGTTGAAGAAAGTCCGTACTTCCAACCGAATTGCCCTGCATAACCTACGAAAACCACAGCCGAAAAATATGAGGTGCCATAGGCAAAGGCAGTTAACCAAGGACCAACAGATCTGCCTCCTAAGACAAAATCTCCGACATTGGATGCATGTTTTCTAGCATAGATCCCAACGGATAACATAATGGCAAAGAAAATAATTAAAAATATAATTTTTATTATCATGTTTTTACCCTCTCTTTTATGCTTTAACGCTTTAAAGCGTCGGAACTTTAAAGCAATAGTAACAAAATTACGATACTTTGTCAACTAGATAACAAGATTTCTTTCGTCTTTTTTTGTTGTTTTTTTAACATAAAAGAGCAGATTTAGATTGACTTTTCATGCAATAAAACGAATAAGCCATACAATCAAGGAATGGATTATGTATGCTAACTAGTGGTTCATGCCATAGTAAATTAAAATGATAGAAAGGATTGCAGATAAGGGCAAAAGAATAAAGAATTTAGGATGTTTCGTTTTATGAGAAAATAGAATCATCCCTAAGAAAGAACCTGTCCCCCCTCCCATGAAAGCAATCAAAAGAAGGGTACGCTCTGAAATGCGCCACCCCTTCTTAATTGCTCGGTATTTATCAATTCCCATAGTTACCAATCCTACCCCATTCATCACGAAGAGATAGGAGGCAACCAGGGATAATATGATTTCTTTCATAAATACCTCCCTGTTGCCAACCTATTTCAGAAAATTTCAATTAAACTCCTACTTAAGATTTAATAGATTTCAATTTAGACTTAAGTTTTTCCAACTAAAGCTTCAAATAAGTTTCGACTTAAATCTCAAATAGCTTTCAACTTATCTTTCAGTAGGTTCCAACTAAAACCTCAAATAAGTTACAACTTAAATCTCAAATAGCTTTCAACTTATCTTTCAGTAGGTTCCAACTTAATCTTCTATATTTTTACGATCAATCGCAATACTTAATTCTTCTAATTGCTTATCATCCACGATATTAGGAGCATCGGTCATCAAACAGGAAGCATCTTTAACTTTGGGAAAGGCAATGACATCACGAATACTATCCACCTTAGCCATAAGCATAACTAAGCGATCCAGTCCGTAAGCCAATCCCGCATGAGGTGGTACTCCATATTTAAAGGCATTTAAGAGGAAGCCAAAACGCTCGTATGCTACTTCTTTGCTAAATCCAAGAACTTCAAACATTTTCTCTTGAACCTCGCTCTGGTAAATACGAACAGAACCACCACCAATTTCAGTACCATTTAAAACAATATCATAAGCTTTGGCTCTTACCTTACTAGGATCCTTATCTAATAAAGCTAAGTCCTCCTCCATAGGCATGGTAAAGGGATGATGTTTCGCTACATATCGATCCTCTTCCTTGGAATACTCTAATAGAGGGAATTCGGTTACCCAGAGGAACTTATAGACATTTTTATCTAGTAATCCTAAATTCTTAGCAATCTCTAGACGAAGATTTCCTAATACATCAAATACCACTTCATCTTCATCCGCTGCAAATAAGAGTAGGTCACCAGGTTTACCATCCATCTTGGCAACCAAAGCCTGTAATTCTTCTTCGGTCATAAATTTTGCAAAGGAAGACTTGTAGGAGCCATCTGCATTCACTGCTANATAAGCAAGACCCTTTGCACCAAAGTCTTTGGCAAAAGCTACTAAGGCATCAATCTTCTTTCTTGGCATATCTGCCTGACCTTCTACATTAATACCTCTTACAGATCCGCCATTTTCCAAGGCTCCAGTAAATACGCCAAAGCCACAATCCTTTACAACATCGGATACATTCTTTAATTCCAATCCAAAGCGGATATCCGGCTTATCGGATCCGAAACGTTCCATAGCTTCTTTGTATGTCATTCTTTGAATTGGAAGTGGAAGGTCAATTCCAATACTCTCCTTAAACATTCTTTGTAAAAGTCTTTCATTCACATCAATTACATCATCCACATCCACAAAGGACATTTCCATATCGATCTGAGTAAATTCCGGCTGACGATCAGCACGTAAATCCTCATCACGGAAACATTTTACGATCTGGAAATAACGGTCATAGCCGGAACACATAAGCAATTGCTTAAATAATTGTGGTGACTGAGGTAAGGCGTAGAAATTTCCAGGATGTACACGGCTTGGAACCAAGTAATCCCTTGCACCTTCTGGAGTACTCTTGGTCAACATCGGTGTTTCTATTTCTAAAAAACCTTCATCAGACAAAAATGAACGAGTAATATTGGCAACCTTGCTGCGAAGAATCAGATTTCTTTGTAAGTCTGGTCTTCTAAGGTCCAGATAACGATATTTTAATCTCAAATCATCCTTAGTCTTACTATCCTCTTCGATGGGAAAGGGAGGNGTCTCTGCTTCCGAAAGAATTCGGATTTCCTTGGCTCTGATTTCAATATCACCGGTAGCAAGATTTTCATTGATTGCACCGCTACGAGCCTCCACTTTTCCCACTACAGCAATGACAAATTCACTTCTTAGGCGTTCTGCTTTTGCAAAACCTTCCTTGCCCACATCGCTTTCTTCAAATATAATTTGAAGCAGACCGGAACGATCCCTTACATCCACAAATATAATACCGCCCTTATTTCTGCTTTTTTGTACCCAACCCATAATTGTTACTGTCTCGCCAATATTATTTCGACTAACTTCAGTACACCTATGGCTTCTGCGTAGTCCTTTCATTGATTCTGCCATATTAATTTCTCCTTTATCTTAACTTAAAACTTCTTATTGTATATCATGATAGATTCATTTTATTCTAATGCATTTTATTTTATCTGTCCATAGAATTTTATATATTTACTTATAGTTGAAAGTTTTCATAAAAATCAAGACACTTTCTATTCTTGGTCACAGGCCTAACATAAGCTTTAGCCACTCGTACGTGTTCCGGATGAATGGTATAAGCTTTTAAGGCTTCCTCTGTTTCAAATAAACTATCCAACATCAGATCCGCATCGGATGTATCTATAGACTTGGTCAATACAGCCATGGATACGATCCCCTCAAGGATGTTTTTTAGGTTTTCCAATTCTTTTTTTATCTTTTCTGCATGTTTCGCCTTTTCTTCCTCTGTTAAACCATCAACAAAATTCCATGCGACGATATGACGTACCATCTTAATCCTCCTTCACTTAAGTCACCCTATACTGCATTATATGGGCTTTGACTAATTATTTCAACCCGCAATATAGCGCTCTATTTCTAATTTCATTTGCGACACATACTTCATTGCCTTACGCCGTTCCTTATTGGCTATGGTACGGCTTATTGCATTAGAAAGATCCTTTAAGCACTCTAAATCGTTTTTACTTGCCAGTTCATGAATTTCTGCTAATAAAAAGTTGGCGATATCATAATTGGCATATTCCAAGGCAGCTTCTAACATCTTGATATCCAATTGTATTTCTCTTAAATCATTTTGGCTAATTCTTTCTAATATCTTATTATGGAAATTTTCATGCTTACTTTTTGTCACCGTCTCAATGATTTGGTATAATTCATCCAACTGAATTGGCTTTGTAATGTATTCGTCCAAGCCAAAACGTAAAAACTTCTCCCTATCCCCTTGCAAAGCATAGGCAGTAACTGCAACAATGGGAATACCGCTGGCAGGCCCATCCATTTTTCGAATCCTTCGTGTTGTTTCAATTCCATCCATTTCAGGCATTTGTATATCCATGAAAATAAGATCAAAACTGTGAGTTTTTAATAAAGCTAAGGCTCTTTTTCCACTACTTGAAGTGGTAACCTTATGTCCTATTTCTTTTAACATCTGAGTTATTACACGTCGGCTAACCTCATCATCTTCTACCACCAAGATGTGTTTGGAGGCCACCCCTTCCTTTTCTATGGGCTCAAGGGTTGATGGCTGTTGCAAGCAGTCACTATTACCCAATTTAGATTTAAAAGTAAAATAAAAGGTGCTCCCTTCACCCTTTTTACTGCTTACACCAATGTTTCCACCCAGAAGTTCCGCTAGTTTTTTTGATATGGCTAATCCCAGGCCAGTCCCTCGGTATCCTTTTTTCTTCGAAGGTCCCACCTGGCTAAAGGATACAAACAACTTGTCAATATCCTCAGTTGCAATCCCCACCCCAGTATCTTGAACACTTATTTTTAATGTTAAATTCTGTTCTTCTTTTTCTACTAACTCAACACGGATCCTAATCATACCATGATTGGTAAATCGAATCGCATTGGATATAAAATTATCTATAATCTGCTGAATTTTTTGACGATCTGCAAAAATAATATGTGGAACATCCTCAGCAATATAACTTTCTAATCTTAAGCCATTTTTATGAATACTAGCTATATGAGTTTTTACGATATCACTAATTAGATCACAAATATTAAAATTNANTTCCTGAAGACTAAGTTTCCCCGCTTCCATTTTGGATAAATCCAAGATNTCATTAATGATTCTTATTAATGAATTGGCACTGGATTTGGCTATCTTTAACTTTTCCTTTTGCTCTTTTGTCAAATCAGACATCAAAGTTAAATCAATCATACCTACAATGCCATTAATTNGTGTCCGTATTTCATGGCTCATTTGTGCTAAAAATTCACTTTTTGCCTGATTGGCTTTCTCAAATAGCTAATATCCGTAGCAATAAGAACGAGTCGATTGCTTTCAATTGTATAAATAATAAACCGACACCATTTTTTATGTACTTCTTCGTAATATTCCTCAATTTTTAAGGTTTGCCCTTTCAAAAGCCTATGGAGATTTTTATTGATGCATGCCAAGAACTCATCACTTTTATCTAAGTAAAACTCTTTAATGGATTTTCCAATAAATATTTCTTGGTTTTGTTCTGCTAATCTTTCATACTCATAATTTGTCTCTAGAAATATTAAATCAACAACTTCACCATGATCGTTATATATTATTTTAAAATATGCATAACCACTTTCCATATTATTAAAGAGGGAGCGATATTTTGCTTGTCCACGAAAGACTTTTTTCTCTGCATCTTTCTGTTCACTAATATCCGAAAGAACTCCTATCACTCCTGCAACATTTCTCTTAGTATCCAAATGTATTGTGCCTAAGACTCTACAATTCCGATAAACCCCATCATACCTTAGTAGGCGTATCTCATGTAAAACATATCCCCTTCGTAAGATTCCGCCTAAGGTTTCCTCCCTTAATAACTCCACATCCTCTGGATGCAAAATTTTATACCAACCATCCCCAGATAAGCTTTCAAAGGTTTCTCCCGTAAATTGTAATAGCATTTTATTGATGTATTGTAAGCGAAGTTCATTATCAAGAATCCAAACACCACTGGGTATTTCATCTATAGAATAACAATTGTGACAACAAGAATGATTACATCGCCTCAAAGCCCTATGCTCCAGATCTAACTGACAGCTTATAAAAATATTTATGCCAATAACGCTTCCCCCTGCTAAGAAAGCAGGAGCAAGCGTAAGATTTTTCTTTTCGTAGGTTTTCCTATCAACAAAATATATCTCACAGGGATTTAAATTTAGAGTTACATGCTGTCTACCTACCATTCGCATATAACTATGAAGTCGATACATAGAACGGTAACCACTGGTGGTGAGAATACTTTTATAACTTTTACCTTTTACCGAAGCTGTGTCTTTATTTACAAGAAGTTCGGCTTCTTTATTCATATGGATGATTCTGTATTTATTATCTAGTGTGATGAGAGCACCTTTGAAGTTACAACAAGATGTGATCGAATGTTTAAACATATCCATTGAATTATGAAATGCCATGTTAAAACCACAGTCAAAGACCCATGAAACTCATGAGAGGAGACTGCCTCCTCCTTTCTCATTGTAGTATATTGGTAAATCNTCTCCACTGATAATATTTAATTTTGCTTTTAAAGAAATAATTTTTCGATTTGATCTAAGGNAACTTCCGTCTGTTCACCAGTNTCCATATTCTTTAATTTTGCCTTATTTTGTAACAGCTCATCCTCACCAATAATTACGGTATTCTTGGCTCCAATTTTATTGGCATACTTCATCTGAGCTTTTACACTGCGGTCTAAGTAGTCCGTTTCTACAATCAGACCAGCCTTTCTTAATCTTTGAACGAATTGATAAGCAGAGGCCTTGGCTTTTTTCCCAAGAATTCCAACATACAAATCTACAGCAGGTTCCGCTTCTAATTCTACACCTTCCGCTTCCAGTTCATTGATGATTCTTTCAATTCCAAAACCGAAACCAACCGCTGGAATATTCTGTTTTTCATCAATTTCATGGACTAAATTATCATACCTACCTCCACCGCATAGGGTAAAGCCCTCGGCATTGACAAACTCAAACACTGTCTTGGTGTAGTAATCCAAGCCTCTTACAATGCCTGTATCCACTTCAAAGGAGATGTCCATTTCCGTAAGTAGTTCTTTTAATTCCTCAAAATGATCCCGACATTCATCATCCAGATATTCTATGGTTCTTGGAGCATCCTTGATTAGAATCTTACAAGAATCGTTTTTGCAATCCAGAATACGTAAGGGATTTTTTTGCATTCTTTCCTTACAAGTAGGACAAAGCTGATCCTCATGTTGGGTCAAATATTGCAATAGTGCTTCATTATATATCTTCCTACAATTGCCACAACCGATGCTGTTGATGTGAAGCTTTGCACCTTTTAAGCCTAATTCTTTCATAAACTCGGTTAAAAGGGTGATTAATTCCACCTCTGCTAAAGGGGATCCTGAGCCAAAAAACTCAATACCAAATTGATGATGCTGTCTTAATCTACCACTTTGAGGTTTTTCATAACGGAAGGCCTGGGTAAAGTAAAATAGCTTGGTTGGCTGACTCTCTGCATATAAACCATTTTCCAGATAGGCTCTTACCGCTCCAGCAGTTCCTTCTGGTTTTAGGGTAATGCTACGATTTCCTTTGTCATCAAAGGTATACATTTCTTTTTGAACAACATCCGTTGTTTCCCCTACACCTCTTTGGAATAGGATGGTATGTTCAAAGACAGGTGTTATAATCTCCTTAATATGATAGGTCTTACATAACTTTCTAGCAATTCCTTCTATGATGTTGCGTTTATGCATTGCTAAGCCGTACCAATCCTGTGTTCCCTTTGGTCTTTGTGTTATCATCATATTCCTCCTATCCCACTGCGCTCCAAGAAAAGGCGCTTTCTTTCTATCATTTCATCAATTCTTCCAATATAATCTGTAATACTTTTCACATTATCAACCCGTTCAATTCTATGTTCCTCATGGAATACAAACTTCGATAAGGCTCCTGCACCAAAGGCCAAGATGGTTTGTTGTTCCTCCATGATTAGGATATTGTATATACCCTCTTTCCCATATCTGGCATAACCGATATTTTCAAGGTTCTCCGCCATATTCTTTTGCCTATATAGATAATAGGGCAGATAATGATTGTCTTCTGCAAATCTCATGGTCATATCCATCATCTTGGATACCCCCTGAGCCTTAAGGTCTTCATATTGTTCCTTTTCCATGTTCAGCCGGGCTGCTCTTTTTAAGGCTAAGGTATGAACCGTAAGGCTATCCGGATTAAGTTCCTGAATCTGCTTCAAACTATCCAAAACATCCTCTGGTTTTTCTCCCGGAAGTCCGATGATTATATCCATATTTATGTTATCATGTCCAGTTTCTCTGGCCAGCCAAAAGGCTTCCTTAACCTCTTCCACAGTATGTTTTCTTCCGATTAAATCTAGGGTTTTTTGCTGCATGCTTTGAGGATTAATAGAAATTCGGTCGACACCCCATTTTTTTAAAACCTCTAGCTTTTCCTTAGTAATACTATCCGGTCTTCCGGCCTCTACACAAAATTCCTTAACTTGAGAAAAATCAAAATGCTTCTTTAAAAATCCTAGTAAGCGATCCAACTGCTTGGCAGTCAAGGTGGTAGGGGTTCCCCCTCCTAAATAAACTGTGGTTAATTTCTTATTAGGAAAACAGGTGGATCCAAAGAGGAGTTCTTTTTCCAAAGCCTCCAGATACCTCTCCACTTCCTTCTCAAATTTTGTTATGGAATAGGAAGTAAAGGAACAATAGAGGCATGTACTAGGGCAAAAGGGAATCCCAATATAAATGCTGTAGCCATTTTTATAATCCATGGACTCCAGCAACTCTTTCTCCCTTTTTGCAATCCCTATACTCATGGCCACCTTCTCTTCGGAGCATAGGTATTCCTCTTTCATATGGATGAAAATCTCAGCTTCCTCCATCCCTCGTTCCAGCATTTCATAAACAATTTTTGTTGGTCGTATTCCAGTTAGAATTCCCCAAGGCAGAGTCTTATTAGAAGCTTTAGAAAAAATCTCATAAAGATGCCGTTTCATGGCATTTTTATAGGCTTTCTGGTCCTCTATTTCCTCTAATTTAAGATCTCTGAAAATGGTAGTCTTTCTATGACAATCATGCTCTATAAAATCAATGACCATTTTAATATTTTCACTGTCTAAGTCAATTCCGATCCGTTCTGGTATACTAGCAAGTAGATTTGTCGCTTCCTCTAGCTTATATTTTTTAACACCCCTTGTAAATGTTTCTTCTGATGTAAGTAATTCTTCTGAAATGGCTTCTTCCCGGGAAACCAAACGAATTTCTTCTTCAGGATAAAAAGCTTTTACCAAGGGATAGACATCATTGTAATAAGCTTGATTGGACAGAATAATCTCGATCATATTTACTCCCATCCATTATCCCTAAGATAAAAATTATACACTTTTTCATGGCCGATGGTGGTTGACTCCCCATGACCTGGATGTACCTTCACTTCATCCTCCAAGGTCATTAATTTAGTTCGTATGGATTCCACCAGCTGCCTTCCATTTCCCGTAGGAAGATCCGACCTACCAATATCCTCTAAGAACAAGGTATCTCCACTAAACAGTTCTTGATAGTCAGGNAAATAATAACATACGCCTCCCCCCGTATGACCNGGGGTATGGATTACTTTGATTGAAAAACCTGCNAGAGAAAGTTCTTGTCCATCCTTAAGTAATACATCNGGAGTNAAGCTACATTCTGCTCGAATATGGGAGGATGCATTTANCTTAGGATCCTGGAGAAGAACCATTTCAGCCTCATGGGCATATACTTTTGCTCCTGTGAGNTCTGACAACTCACTTACTGCCAGGATATGGTCAAAATGACCGTGAGTGAGAAGAATTCCAAGACAAGTAAGCTCTTGTTCTTTTAAGAAGTCTTCAATTTTACGGGCATGATCCCCTGGGTCAACGACAATTGCTTCCTTAGTTATGGGATTGCTTATAATATAGCAATTCGTCTCTACCATCCCTAAAACCCAAGTATCTATCTTTAATGTTTTCATAGGATTCTTCCCACCTTTCTATATCAATTACTTTAACAATCATTTTAACAGTCAATTAATCGATATTTAGTCACTAATCCATCGCTTTTCAGTCACTCTATCAACCTTTATCAGTAACTCAACCAGCACTTTATCA
>JGI24708J26588_10002691_pt1 | contig 13307 bp, 18 predicted proteins | sample BioPla1DNA2_FD_26588 | JGI IMG/M metagenome (IMG submission 26588) | reverse complement strand
CGCTCAATTTGATAACATAAAGAAACCCCACAAACATAATAGTTTGGGGGGTTCTGTATCTTCGTTGCCGACCAAATTATCTTTTTGAGAATTGTGGAGCGCGTCTTGCACCCTTTAAGCCGTACTTCTTTCTTTCCTTCATACGAGGGTCTCTTGTTAAGAAACCTGCTTTCTTTAATGCTGGACGAAAGTCTGTATCTACCTGTAATAAAGCTCTGGATATTCCATGACGGATAGCACCTGCTTGGCCAGTAAATCCACCGCCTCTTACATTTACCAAAACATCAAACTTATCTTGGTTATCTGTTAATTCTAGAGGTTGACGTACAATCTTCTTCAATGTATCTAGACCGAAATACTCGTCCATTTCTCTTTTATTTATAGTAACCTTACCAGTACCTGGTAATAGATATACTCTGGCAACACTACTTTTTCTTCTTCCTGTTCCATAATATCTTGCCTTAGCCAATGTTATTTCCTCCTTTCAACCTTCCCTATTAATATTTAATCTCTAATGTTTCCGGTTTCTGAGCTGCATGAGGGTGCTCAGATCCAGCATATACATGTAATTTCTTCAGCATGTTTTTTCCTAAAGGTCCTTTTGGAAGCATTCCTTTAACTGCAAGAGTAATTACATCTTCAGGCTTCTTAGTCATCATTACTTCTAATGTTGTCTCTCTAACACCGCCAACATGACCGGAATGGTTGAAATATGTCTTCTGTTGTAATTTCTTACCTGTAACTTTAATCTTATCTGCATTTACTACTATTACATAATCACCTGTATCAATAAAAGGTGTATAAGTAGGCTTATGTTTACCTCTTAATACTCTGGTAATCTCGGATGAGAGACGTCCTAATGTATGTCCTGTAGCATCAACTACATACCATTTCTTTTCTATAGTCGATGGGCTAGCCATATAACTCTTCATGGGTTTTCCTCCTTATGAAAATATAATTCGTATTTTCACTCTCTTTACATTCTAAAATCGCAACAATCCAATTTTGTTGCATAAGTCAAACATTTTACGTTCATTTCAAACACTTTTAGCCGGGGCTGTGGCAAAAGTATTTTGTCACGTCACATTTCTGTATTATATTACATGTTGCCAGGTGTGTCAAGGATATTTATCTAAATTTCCTGAACAAACTCCACTCCGTCTAGATTTGATATCTCAGATATCACATCAACTTTTACTTTCCTTTCTTTTAGTCTTATACTTATAATCCCTGCAATTTGTGCATTTTCAGTATATGAGGGTTTTATTAGTTCAATGGAATCAATCATCATATCTAGACCTTTTAATGCATCTAAAACCATTGTAACCCTTACCGACTTAGAAAATTCCATATATAAGCCAATAACTTTTGATTTGGATAGCAAAAAATTATCAATTCTATGTAGGATAACAGTGGCAAATGTTATCATAATACATCCAATTATAGCTGCCTTATAAAAACCTATTCCTATGGCCAGACCCATACATGCAGTTGCCCATAGGCCTGCTGCCGTAGTAAGACCTTTTACCTGATGTCTACCGGTAACAAGGATTGTACCTGCTCCCAAAAAACCAATCCCTGATATAACTTGTGCCCCCATCCTAGTAGGATCACTTACCCCAAACTCCTCAAAGATATATTGATTTGTCATAATGGCCAGCGTGGATCCTATACATACAAGAATATGCGTTCTAAATCCTGCAGGACGTCCCGACCTTCCCCTTTCAAATCCAATTATACCTCCAAGTATTACAGCAAGTAACAATCTCACTATTATTGTAGTATCATTAATAGAAGATAAATCTGTAGAAAACTCAAACATAGCATCACTCCCAGATCACAAAATCAATTACTCATTATCATATTCTATTTTAACTAATGTAAGTCCATGGGCAGGGGCAGTAGGTCCAGCTAAGCTTCTATCAAGTCCATTAAGCATCTTCTCCACTTCCTTAAGGGACTTTGTCCCTCTACCTACCTCAATCAATGTTCCTGCAATTATACGAACCATATTATACAAAAAGCCATTTCCAACAACTCTAACTTTTATCATATCTTGGTCCTTTTCAACCCTTAGATCATAAATTCTTCTTACCGTATCTGATACTTGGGTTTTTACAGAACAAAAACTCTTAAAATCGTGCTCCCCTATTAAAAGACCAGCAGCTTCATCCATAGCATTTACATCAAGATCATAATAAACAAAATTAGAATAAAGCCTCTTTGTTGGTAGGGATATGCTTCTATTTAATATATTGTATTCATAGGTCTTTTTGCTATTAACCCTTCTAGGATGAAAGTCTTTTGAAACCTCTACTGAGCTTTGAACTCTAATATCCCACGGTAGATGCTGATTCACCGCATATGATATTTTTTCAGCTGGTATCATGGTATTTGTATCAAATACAGCTACATTTCCCAGAGCATGAACACCTGAATCAGTACGACTTGCCCCTATTACAACAATCTCTTCATTTAATAGGGTTGATAGTGCCTGATTTAATACTCCCTCTACGGTCACTTCCTCAGGCTGCACTTGCCAACCACAATAACTAGTTCCATCATATGCAACTACTAATTTAATTCTCTTCATATATACACTCCAACGGTGTCAGGTACCTGTGTCAAAATTGTGAACATTCCGTGAACGGTGCCAGGCACCCGTATTTTATAATATCACTGGTAAACGATCTTCAAATATACTTATAACTATTACAACTGCCAAATATGCCAACAATACTATATAAGCTAGGCCATCTCTTCCTTCATAGCGGAGGGGTTTCATCTTTGTTCTACCTTCGCCACCTCGGTAGCATCTAGCCTCCATAGCCATAGCCAGGTCATTGGCTCTTCTAAAGGCTGAAACAAATAATGGTACCAATAATGGTACAAGTCCCTTGGCTCTTTTTATTATGCCTCCGGATTCAAAGTCTGCACCTCTTGCCATCTGAGCCTTCATTATTTTATCTGTTTCTTCAAGTAATATAGGTATAAAACGAAGTGCAATTGACATCATCATAGCTATCTCATGAACTGGAACCTTAATACGTCTTAGGGGCCATAACAAGCGCTCTAATCCGTCTGTAAGTTGGTTTGGAGTTGTTGTAAATGTCATTAAGGATGAACCAAGTATGAGATATGTGAGTCTGATTCCCATAAATAAGGCGGAATGAAGCCCCTGTCTTGTTATCTTTAAAAAACCTACTTGAAGGAGAACATCTCCAGGTGTAAGGAACAGATTAAAGGTCATGGTAAATAGAAGTATGACTATAATTGCCTTTAGTCCCCTTGCAATAAATTTAAATGGCACTTTTGACATCTTAATTATTGACGCCAAAAATATTGTGACAGCAATATATCCATAAAATGTATTAAATAAAAATATTGATATTATAAATATCAGCGTTCCATTAAGTTTTAGTCTTGGATCCAGACGATGTAGGATGGAATCTGCTGGATAATATTGTCCTATTGTAATATCTCGAATCATAACTTTCCCACTTTCTCTAGGTAAAAGTATTCCTGTAAATACATATACTAATTGTTAATATATTTTAAAATATCTTCTTTTGCCTCGGCCACTGTAGTTGCATCAGTATTTATATCCAAGCCTTTTGCTTTTAATTCATTCGTTATATAAGTAACCTGAGGTGCTGCCAAATACATCTCTTCTAGTTCTTTATATCTTGCAAACACTTTCCTTGTCTCTTGATCCATAACCAAGTTACCCTTATTCATAACCAGAATCCTGTCTACATATTTTGCAACATCTTCCATACTATGAGTCACTAATATTACAGTGAGCCCCTTTTCTTTATGAAGATTTGCTACCTGACCAAGGATTTCATCTCTTCCCATAGGATCCAGGCCTGCTGTAGGTTCATCAAGAATTAATACTTCAGGTCTCATGGCCAAAATTCCAGCTATAGCTACTCTTCTTTTTTGCCCACCTGATAGTTCAAATGGAGAGGCATCAAGTAGATCTTCACCTATTCCAACCATCTTAAGAGCCTCATAGGCACGAAGTTCAACTTCTAGTTTGTCCAGTCCAAGATTTTTTGGTCCAAAACATACATCCTTAAAGACAGTAGTCTCAAAAAGCTGATGTTCAGGATATTGGAACACCAGTCCTACCTTACTTCTTAATTCTCGCATACTGTAGTTGCTGTCATAAATATTCTGTCCTTCATAATAAATCCCACCACTACTGGCTTTAATTAGCCCATTCATATGCTGGATAAGAGTTGATTTACCGGATCCTGTGTGTCCAATTAGACCAATAAATTCTCCCTTACTTATCTTTAGATTTATATCTTTTAGAGCATATTGCTCAAAAGCCGTACCACTGCTGTATACATAATTTATATTATCAAAAACTATCTGCAAATTTATCACCTACCATCATATTAAATCCTATTTAACTATTATCTCTTGATTTTCCCTAAAGCTTCTACCAACTCTTCTACATATAATATTCCCTTAGGAATATCAAGCCCTGCCTTTCTTAACTCATAGGCTAACTCTGTTACTTGGGGAACATCCAAGCGGTAGCTTTTAAGCTTGTCAACCTCAGAAAATATCTCTCTGGGACTTCCTTGTAAGACAACTTGTCCCTTATTCATAACAAATACTTTATCAGCATTTATCACCTCGCTCATATGATGAGTTATAAGAATAACTGTGATATTATCCTGCTGATTAAGCTTGTGTATGGTTGAAATAACATCATTTCTACCATCTGGATCTAACATTGCGGTAGGTTCATCTAATACTATACACTCAGGTTTCATAGCCATAATACCTGCTATTGCCACTCTTTGTTTTTGTCCACCAGACAGTTTATTGGGAGACTTGTCTCTATGCTCCAACATATTAACTGCCTCCAGGCTTTTTTCTACCCTTTGCCAAATCTCATCTGTTGGTACTCCTAGATTCTCTGGTCCAAATCCTACATCTTCTTCTACAACAGTAGCAACTATCTGGTTATCTGGATTTTGAAATACCATTCCAGCTGACCTTCTTATCTCCCAGATGTTTTGTTCTTCAGAAGTGTTTAAGCCATTAACCCATACTGTTCCTTCAGTAGGATATAGAATAGCATTAATATGTTTTGCAAGAGTGGATTTTCCGGAACCGTTAGCTCCAAGTACAGCTATAAAATCACCCTTCTTAACATCCAGGTTTACTCCGTCTATGGCTCGATTTATAGATTCCACATTGCCTTCTTCATCTCTTCTTATATATTCAAATGCTAGATTTTCAACTTTAACCATTTCCATTACTATCAACCTCCACGGAACTAATGCCCGGATCTTTGTAGATACTTTTACTGTATCCAATATAATGTTTTATTTGCCAATTGTAAAGCATTATATTAAAAAAGGGACGTTAACCTTTATAAGTTTTACGTCCCCTAATATCTACAATTTCTGCATCTGAGTAGTAATTTACCTTATACTAACTCTATAATAACTTCCATTGCAGCATCGCCCTTACGAGGGCCGATTTTAACTATTCTTGTATATCCACCATTACGGTTTGAATACTTAGGTGCAATTTCATCAAAAAGTTTATCAGATAAGTTGATAGACTTTGTATTTCTCTTTCTACCTGCATTTTCTTCAGGTACTTCAGTAATAGGGTATAGGTACTTCATCATCTGCTTTCTTGCATGAAGACGGGAAGCATTATCCTTCTTTATTGTCTTTTCAACTTCGTCATATACGGTAACTTTCTTACCATCTACAACTTCCTTAACTCTTTTGCCATCTTTATCCTTACGTGCAACCTTAGCTGTTACCGTAACATTTTCAAAGTTATCTTTTTCTTTTACAGCAAGTGCTATCATACCTTCCGCAATTTTGCGGATTTCTTTAGCCTTGGCTTCGGTTGTAACGATTTTACCATGATATAATAAATTCGTAACCTGGTTTCTAAGTAAAGCTTTTCTTTGGCTTGATGTTCTGCCAAGCTTTCTATAACCTGCCATCTCTTTCCCTCCTTTGAATCATTTCCTGACTGATTTAATCATCGCTCTGTTTTAAGGTTAAACCGAGCTCTTTCAGTTTGGTCAATACTTCTTCTAAAGACTTACGTCCAAGGTTTCTAACTTTCATCATATCCTCAGCTGTCTTGTTAGTAAGTTCTTCAACAGTATTGATTCCTGCTCTCTTCAAGCAGTTATAAGAGCGAACTGATAATTCCAATTCGTCAATATTCATCTCGAGTACTTTTTCTTTTTCGTCGTCTTCCTTCTCTACCATAATCTCTGCAGTCTTTGCATGTTCTGATAGATCAATGAAAGAATCTAGATGTACACTTAATACCTTAGCAGCTAAACTAAGAGCTTCATCCGGTACCAAAGTAGCATCTGTGTAAACATCCAAGGTTAATTTATCATAGTCAGTAATCTGCCCTACACGGGTATTCTCAACAGATAAATTAACCCGTTCTACAGGAGTATAAATGGAATCAATGGGTATAACTCCTATGGGCAGGTCATCTTTTTTGTTTCTTTCAGCACTAACATAACCTCTACCATTAGTAATTGTAAGTTCCATATATAATCTACTGTCTGCGCCGCCACATAAAGTAGCAATCACTTGGTCTGGATTAAGTATCTCGATATCCGGGTCAGCCTGTATATCCCCTGCTGTAACTACTACTTCGCCTTCAGCCTCAATATAAGCAACTTTGGGCTCATTCGTATCACTAGTATTTCTGATTGCTAGATTCTTGATATTCATGATAATCTCAGTAACGTCTTCCTTAACGCCTGGGATTACACTAAACTCATGAACCACTCCGTCTATCTTAATCTGACTTACTGCTGAACCTGGTAAGGAAGAAAGCATAATTCTTCTAAGGGAATTACCTAAGGTTGTACCATATCCTCTTTCTAATGGTTCTACCACAAATCGGCCAAATTTTTTATCTTCGGAAATTTCTGCAATCTCTATTCTGGGTTTTTCAAAATCAAACACAACAGGACCCTCCTTCTGGGTTATTTGAATCGATTTCTATCCCAACAATATTATAAATAGACATCTATTATTTGGAATATAACTCTACGATTAACATCTCATTTACCGGAACATCGATTTGGTCTCTTGTAGGAACCTCTAAAATTTTACCTGATAAAGTTTCCTTATCAGCTTCTAACCAAGCTGGTGTGGATCTACCACCAGTTACCTCTAAGACATCTTTATATCTCTGGGCACCTTTAACTTTTTCCTTAATCTCAATTACATCTCCGGCCTTTACTGTATAAGACGGAATATTCACGCATTTACCATTTACTAATACATGCTTATGGTCAACAATTTGTCTTCCCTCTGCTCTTGTTCTAGCAAATCCCATGCGGAATATGATATTATCTAATCTAAGCTCTAATAAAGTAAGCAAGTTTTCACCAGCTGTACCACCCTTCATTTTCTGAGCTCTATTAAATAAATTTCTAAATGGCTTCTCTAACACGCCATATATAAATTTAGCTTTTTGTTTTTCTCGCAGTTGAAGACCATATTCACTAGTTTTCTTTCCTGCTCTTGCAAAAGATCTATTGGATTTCTTATCTATTCCCATATAAGCGGGCTCTATACCAAGAGATCTGCATTTCTTTAAAACTGGACCCATATCTCTAGCCATATTATTCTACCTCCTTATCAGACTCTTCTGCGTTTTGGTGGACGACATCCGTTATGTGGAACAGGGGTTACGTCCCTAATGCTTGTTACTTCAATGCCGCATGCCTGAAGTGCACGAATTGCTGCTTCTCTGCCTGAACCGGGGCCTTTTACCATAACTTCTACGGATTTCAAACCATGAACTAATGCTGCTTTTGCAGCTGTTTCCGCTGCCATCTGTGCTGCATAAGGAGTTGATTTTCTTGAACCTCTGAAGCCTAATCCACCGGCACTAGCCCAAGAAAGTGCATTTCCTTCTGCATCTGTCAGCGTAACAATTGTATTGTTAAAGGATGACTGAATATGTGCCTGTCCACGATCTACGTTCTTTTTGACACGTCTCTTCGTCCCTTTTTTAGCTGATGCTATTTTCTTAGCCATTTAAACAAACCCTCCTATTGGATTCTCTAACTTTGGAAGTAAATCTTTCTTCCTTAATTATAATGTGTTGCACTTCAAAGATTATTTCTTCTTATTAGCAACAGTTCTTCTAGGACCTTTTCTTGTTCTCGCATTGGTCTTTGTCTTTTGACCACGAACTGGAAGTCCTCTTCTATGACGGATTCCTCTATTACATCCTATCTCTTGTAATCTCTTTATGTTAAGAGCAATATCTCTTCTTAAATCACCCTCAACCATTTGTGTCTCATCGATAACTTCACGGATCCTAGCTGCCTCATCATCAGTCAAATCTCTGACGCGGGTATTAGGGTCAACATTTGCTTGCGCAAGAATACGCTTGGAACTTGTTCTGCCTATACCATATATATAGGTAAGTCCAACTTCTATACGCTTATCTCTTGGTAAATCCACACCACTGATACGTGCCATGTGCTTTTACACCTCCAACATAAAATTGTTTTATTTTGTTTTCCGCAATAAATATTTTATCTATTGCGACAGCCGCTTTAAATTGTAACAAACATACATTTCTTATGTTTGCTAAGATTCTATGATGACGGTCACAGATCTTAAGGTAAAGGTTATCTACCCACAATATCACAATGACTTGCCCATAGGCATTGCCCTATGGCTATGCCAACAGACCATTCAAAGTCTTAGGCAGTTGATTGTAACACAAAAAGCAAGAACTATTATATACATAAAACAACAGTGGAATAAAACTTCCGAACTATTGTATTAGCCTTGTCTTTGTTTGTGTTTAGGATTCTCACAGATTACTCTGATACTACCCTTTCTTCTAATGATTTTGCATTTTTCGCAAATTGGTTTTACTGATGACCTTACTTTCACAGTAATTCACCCCTTTCAAAAAAGTCCGCTTATTATTATATCACTGCTTAAAATTAATAGCAAGCAATATTTTTCTTTATATCTCTACATTTATACTAAACTTTAAGCCATCAGAATTGTAGTTTGATTTAGTTCTAAAACGCTTAGCATAAATGGGATATGCGTGTGGTTACTTGTCACGCCAGATAATTCTTCCCTTGGTTAAATCATATGGTGATAATTCTAGGGTTACTCTATCACCAGGTACTATCTTAATATAGTTCATACGTAGCTTTCCGCTAATATGTGCCAATACTTTATGGCCATTTTCTAGTTCAACTTGAAACATTGCATTAGGTAACTTTTCTATCACAGTACCTTCGATTTCAACTACATCGGACTTTGACATTACTCAACCTCCTTATATAAGATTTCATATTGTAACATTTTGTAACATTTTAAATGCTTCTAGCTTATTTATTTACTAAATAAACATATTCATTATAAATATTAATTATTACATGATGCTTTTAAGTGGTAAAACACATTTATAATTTAGTCAGAATTTCAGGTTCACCATCAGTAATCAAAATGGTGTTCTCATAATGGGCTGACAAGGAGCCATCTTTGGTAATAACAGTCCAGTCATCATCTAGCCAATCCACTTCATATCGACCTGCATTAACCATAGGCTCAATTGCTAGTGTCATACCTGCTTCTAACCTTGGCCCTCTATTTTTCTGTTTAAAATTTGGTACCTGAGGGTCTTCATGGAGATCCTTGCCGATTCCATGTCCTACTAGTTCCCTCACCACAGAAAATCCAAAGGATTCCACATATTCCTGTATGGCTTCTGAGATTTCATGTANATGTTTCCCAGCCTTTGCCAACTTTATACCTTCATAAAAACTCTGACGTGTTACTTTTATTAAATTTTCTGCTTCTTTGGTTATTTCCCCAACGGGAATTGTCCTAGCAGCATCGGAATGATATCCTTCATATATTACACCGCAGTCAAGACTAACAATATCTCCGTCTCTAATGATGTTCTTTTCATTGGGAATCCCATGAACAACCTCATCATTTATAGATATACATATGGATGCGGGAAATCCATTATAGTTCAAGAATGAAGGGATACAATTATAACTTTTTATTAAATCATAACACTTCTTATCTATATCCAAAGTAGAAATACCTGGCTTAATATAGCTTTCTAATTCCTCAAGTATCTCCGCTAGAATCCTTCCGGATTTTCTCATTAGTTCAATTTCATTTTCTGATTTAATAATTATTGGCATTCAACTCATCCTTTCAGATTGTGCCTTATTTTATGTCAAAAGAACACGAATGATTTCTTCATGTATCTTATTTATTTCATCTGTACCATCTACGGTATACAAGATACCTTTTTCTCTATAATAATCTATAAGTGGTTGGGTCTGCTTATGATATACCTCTAAGCGTTTTTCTACCGTCTCAGGTTTATCATCATCACGTAGCACTAACTGGGTGCCACAATGATCACACACTCCTTCTATTTCCGGACGAAGGGTTTCAACATGATAAGTGCGTCCACAAGTTAGACATGCTCTTCTTCCACCCATCCTGCTTATTATTACCTCATCAGGAACATTCACTTCTATTGTATATTCAACTTTATCATTATGCCTTTCAAGTACATCATCTAAAGCTTTTGCTTGGACTAAAGTTCTTGGGAATCCATCCAATACATAACCATCTTTACAGTCATCAAAACTAAAACGCTCCACAATTAAATCCAAAACTAAATCATCAGGTACTAAAAGACCCTTATCTATATAAACTTTAGCTTTTATGCCAAGTTCAGTTTCATTTTTTATGTTATCTCTAAATAAGTCTCCTGTAGAGATATGTGGTATCCCAAATTTAAAAGCTATTTTCTTTGCTTGCGTTCCCTTACCTGCTCCAGGTGGTCCTAAAACAATTATCTTCATGGTTTTCCTCGCCCCTCATTATACATATCATTGTGAGACAATCACAGATATGATTGCCTCACAATAGTAATCATCTATTAATCATTCAGGAATCCTTTATAGTGACGAACCAACATCTGTGATTCAATCTGTTTAACTGTCTCTATAATAACACCTGAAACAATAATTAATGAAGTTCCACCAAAGCTAACCCTAGCACCAAATGCACCAGAGAAGAACATAGGTATAATGGATACAATACAAAGTCCGATTGCACCAATTAATATTATATGATTAAGTACCTTTGTTAAATAATCCGTAGTGGGCTTACCTGGACGTATTCCAGGTATAAATCCACCCTGCTTCTTCATATTGTTTGCTATCTCAATCGGATTAAATGTGATTGATGTATAGAAGAATGCAAAGAAAATTAACAAAGCAATATATATCAATAATCCTATCGAATACTTAAATTCACCAAAATCAAAATCCCTAAAGTTAATTCTTAACCAGCTATTTTGATCTAATACTTTAAGTATCTTAGGCCATACATGTTCTCTTGCCGGATATACACCAAAGAAGGATGAAATAACTCCGGGGAATGACATTAATGAAGATGTAAATATAACTGGAATAACTCCCGCTGTATTTACCTTTAATGGGATGTGGGAGGTTTGTCCACCCACCATCTTTCTTCCTTGAACCTTTTTTGCATATTGAACAGGAATCTTTCTTTCGCCACCTTGTAATTGTAAAACATATATGATAACGAATAAAATAACTGCAAGAGTAACTACTACTGCAATAATTCCTTTCCAAACCGGCTTCTCATATACAAACTGATAAAACAGATTGATAAAATCTGCCGGTATTGTTGATACAATATTGATCAACAATATGATAGAAATACCGTTTCCAACACCTTTTTGCGTAATCCGTTCTCCAAGCCACATTAAGAATGTAGATCCTGCTGTGAATGAAGCAACAACTAGTAACACGTTAGTAAATGTAAGTCCATTTTCTAATACGCCTGAACTTCCACCAAAACCAATTGCCATAGCCGCAGACTCGATAATTGCCAGACCTACAGCCATATAGCGTGTAAGATTCTCAATCTTTTTCCTTCCGTCTTCTCCTTCTTTTTGCATCTCCTCTAACTTAGGTATTGCTATTGTTAAGAGTTGTAATATGATAGATGCTGAAATATAGGGAGAGATACTTAAGGCAAATATTGACATTCTGGTAAAAGAACCACCAGTTAGGTTATTAAAGAAACCAAGATTAATACTCGAAAACACTTGCTCAACTGCTTCCCTACTTATAGCAGGTGCAGGAAGTAATGTTCCCAATCTAACTATTATTAGACAGCCTAATGTGTATAATAATTTCTGCCTGATGTCTTTAATCTTCAACGCATTTCGGAATGTTTTAAACATATTAAATCACCTCAGCATTTCCACCAAGAGCCTGAATTTTATCTGCCGCACTAGCACTAAATGCATTAACCTTGACATCCAGTTTCTTAGTAAGTTCTCCATTTCCCAGAATCTTAACTCCATCTCTGGGGTTCTTTATGATTCCTGCTTCAATTAATGAATCAACTGTTACTGTAGCACCATCATCAAATCTATTTAATACATCTACATTAATTGTAACTATTACTTTTGAATTCCTGTTAGTAAAACCACGCTTAGGGATTCTTCTGTATAATGGCATCTGTCCGCCTTCAAAACCAATTCTTGGAGCACCGGAACGTGCCTTTTGTCCTTTATGGCCCTTACCTGCTGTCTTACCATTGCCTGAACCATGTCCACGGCCTTTTCTAAAACGATCACGGGTAGAACCACTTGCCGGTTTTAATTCTGATAGATTCATCTACGTGCACCTCCTTTTTTTTAGCAATTATATTTCTTCAACCTTGACTAAATGTTTTACATGATCAATCATTCCTCTAACTGCAGCATTATCTGGCATCTCAACAGTTTTATTTAGCTTTCTTAAACCAAGAGCTTCAACTGTTGCCTTATGCTTAGGAATGGCACCGATCGTAGATTTCACTAATGTAATTTTTAATTTATTTGCCATCTTTATACCTCCATATTAGATTACATGGTAGAGCTTTCTTATGAAAGCTGTTCTACCGGAATTCCACGAAGCTTTGCTACTTCCTCAGGAGTCTTTAACTGGCTTAATCCATTTATCGTAGCTAAAACAACATTTTGCTTATTATTTGAACCGAGAGACTTTGTACGAATGTTTTTATATCCTGCAAGTTCAAGAACGTTACGTACAGGTCCACCGGCGATAACTCCAGTACCTTCTGGTGAACGTTTCATAAGCACCTCAGCACTACCAAACTTACCAATAAAGTCATGAGGTGTACTACCATTTTCATCAATAGGTACACTTATTAATTTCTTAATAGCATCTTCTT
>JGI24708J26588_10002688_pt1 | contig 13310 bp, 12 predicted proteins | sample BioPla1DNA2_FD_26588 | JGI IMG/M metagenome (IMG submission 26588) | reverse complement strand
CAGTTTTGGATATGTTCCCATAAACGCAAAGGGGCATAAAATGGGAAAAATGTGATAAAGACATACTTCCTATCCTCTCGAGCCATGTGGAGACAGTAGTATTAATATCAAGGGTGAAAAACAATATAGTAATTTAAAATTTGCTTATGACGGAATGATTGTCGAGTTGTAGAATAAGTATCATAGTAATGAGACAACTACCAAGTTATTAAGGTAGCTGTTATGAAGAAGATTTAAAGAACCCACTTAGAAGAATAAACTCTCTAAGTGGGTATTTTAATGACCTACTGAATTACGCATAATCTAAGCTCGTAGGATCTGTACATTTATTCGATTTCCCTTTATTCAATGCCTAAGACAGTATTTAATTCTGGTCCTTTAGTGAATTTAAATGTTATAATATCACCGATATCGTATTTGATAATATTAACAAAGTCTGCCACATTTACATCAAAGATCTCATTGCTATTATTCAAAAGGATGAAGAAATGTGAATTTCCTTCAATAACTCCTTCAGCTATTTTTGTAATCGTACCTGTAATCTTAGGTAGAGTTGATATATCCTCTATGCCAATTCCGTTTAATCTCATTAGATCTAGATAAGTATCCTCACATTCACTTATTGTATCTCCAATAGCTACAATCTGGTATTGAGCAATATTTACCATGGCATATGCTTTTACTAATCCTGCAGCATCTTTTAAAGCCATGAAATAGGTTGGTTGTTGACCGATGTTGAGAAGTAAGGGAAAGGTTGCCCTATAACCTAGGTGCTGTACCTTACCTTCTGCGGAAGACATAGCGGAATACTCCTCAGCACCTGCAATTGGATAAAATCTAGTTTCAGCGGTTCTCTGATTCATTAGTACAAAGCCAACATTGGATTCATCAGCTCCGACAGAGGTTACACCGGTATACACCCAGACATCATCTTCAAGTGCAAGGTAATTATAGCCATCGGTGGTTTGTAGGGCGTCCCTTTGGCCAATGATTGAGTTCCAGAAACCATGTTTAAGGGTACCATGATAATCATATAAGGAAATTAGTAATTGTGCGGAATAAACCCGATCAACCCAATTAGGGACATCTTCTATGGCATAGTCCTTGTGTTCGCCAGTAATGGCGTTAACTATAACAGCCCGATCAATGGTCTGACCACCGAATAGTCCAATTGTATATTTTTTCACTGGGCAGATCCAATAGGGAATACCCTCATCATCAATCTCAAAATTTATATTACCAAAAATATAGGTTGGGTAATTGAAACGTATATAACGGTATATATTTCTGGAAAAACGTTCTGTTTCAGAGTATTTAATACCTGTTTCCAATTTTACAAGCTCTACTTCTTCTGTTGTCATATCGATACGAATGTAAGCAGGGATACCTTTGGAACGATTATTTATCCATTTGAATAAACTACCGTAGTTTAAAGGTGTCACACGCACTGGCGTTCCTTTGTAATTAATCTGAGTATAATTTTCACCTACCTCAAATTGGGATACATATTCAATCATACCACCCATTTTTCTTGAGCCAAGCATAGAAGCAGATGCCTTATCTAATAGTGGAATTTCATTATAGGATATCTGTTTAATATCTGTTGTAAAATCTCGTTCTTCAGGATTAAGAAGTTTTTGATATCTTTTTGCGTTGAAAATAGGGGAGGAGAGCAGACTTCCCAAAGCGAAAGCAAGAGCTACAATCAGAGTCAAACTAGAGATAGTAGCCAGGCCTTTGTGTTTGAATAAATCGCCGAGTGATGATATCTGAGCTTTATCCCCTTTGCTTGACGATATGCTTGCTAGGATAATACAAATCATAAATAGGGCAATGATTGCAAAGATCCAAAGACCTTTCGAGTGAACATTAATGGCTGGTAATGCAAGATAATAATATATCCCTGCAACCACTAGAATAAGAAGAATAGAAATAAGAAGTTTCGAAAATTTTTTCATAATGACAGCTCCTAACTTAAATTTGAATTTGCATATGTTTTCTATAGTATTATATTCGTATTTCACACATGAGTTGGAAATGTTTGTGGTATCTTGAATTTTAGTATAACAAAGGGATATCAAAAGTCAATGAAAGTAATTATATACTTTAATTATGTATATCCAAGTCACCTATGTTTGTTGCTTTGGTTCGCAGATTGACATTGTCTCATTAGTATCGTAATATTTAATAAAATAAGGTGTTATTAAGGTGATTTGCACTTATCTAGCTAGTAATATACGATATTGTAACCACGAAAGGATGCACTAGATGAAGGAAAAGACAAGTGATTTTAAAACGATACTACTGGATGCAGACGGAACCCTATTTGATTTTAAAGCAAGTGAAAGAAATGCTTTATCGGAAGTTTTCAAAAAGTATGGATATGCTCTAAATGAAGAAATTAGGAAAACTTATGAAAGAATTAATATGGATTTATGGGAGCAGTATGAACTTGGCCAAATCGACCGTAACACTGTGATATATAGTAGGTTTGGCAAACTTTTTAAAACAATAGGTATTGATGATGATGGCGTTGCCTTTGAGGATGATTACCAGAAGATACTTGGGATGCAGCATGATTTATATGAAGATGCATTAGAAGTTATTCAATATTTGCACGGGAAATACGATCTGTACATTGTTACCAATGGTGTGACGGCTACGCAGATGCAAAGATTAAAGGATTCGACAATAGATCAATATATGAAGGATATATTCGTATCTGAGGCAACCGGCTTCCAGAAGCCTATGAAAGAATTTTTTGATTACTGCTTTGAAAGAATTGCAACAGTTGATAAAAGTAGGACAATGATTATTGGGGATTCCCTTACATCCGACATGAAAGGTGGCAACAATGCTGGAATAGTAACCTGTTGGTATAATCCAGATAAGCTTATCAATAATACGGATGTTGTAATTGATATTGAAATCCATGGTTTAAGGGAATTGTATCAGATATTATAATTAGAAAGAGATTAATAATAATTAAATATTTAATCATGTTCACGATTAAATATGGGATGTATTCCATTTTAAAATGGCTGTACATCCCATCTTATTTCATGACAAGTGAATTAATAAACCTATAGACAAAATACTGCGATGCCTATCTTTATTTGATGCTTTATATTATTTTTATATTGTTTAGCAATTATCCTCGGGAACTCGGTTTCTCACATACTCACTTTCCACGTAAGAGAAATTTTTCTTATGAAATTTCGCAATTGGATCTGGTCCCCTCATGATGTTTCTTTCTACACGAAGCATTCCATTTTTATCTGCTCTGATTCTCCAGTCTACAAGCATGATCTCATCTTTTAATATTTCAATACCTGTAATTCCTCTGGTATTAATACAGCACCCGGAATTGAAGTAGGGGAGTTCACCCGGTTTTGGAAATTTTGGACGATGGGTATGACCACAGATAAGCATCATTTTATGTTTCTTAATCCATTTGTTATAATTTCTTTCAATTCTATGTCGCTTATATAGGTTTCTAGCAGGGCTGGAGGGGTTATGAAAGCCAACAAGATGCATATACCTCCAAAAATATCGCAGTAGTATTTGTGAAACGAACCAAAATTGGTCGTTGATGGCATCGCCTTGATGGCCATGAACGACTAGGATTTCTTGACCGGTTTTTCTGTGTTTTAGCACAAGGGATTCCCTCGGAATAAGTCTAGCTAGTAAATCAACAACCTCCTGTTTATATTCATCATAGAAATGATAATAGTTTTTACATACGTATTGCTTGCGTTTAAGATAAATATTATGATTGCCATAAAGAATAAATAAGCGTTTGTCTTTATGGAACTTCTTCAGATTAGTGAAAACATCGCTATGGGCAATTCGAATATGTTTGAATTTGGGATGCTCCCAGAGCTCATCACCATCTCCTGCTTCAACATAGGTATATCCATTATTATAATACCAATCAAGAGCGTGCAGAAAAAGTTGCTGGTTTCTAGCAAATTCATCCGATGCACTATCATCTCCCCTATGGCAGTCACTAAAAAATATATATTTCGAATTCTCGTCAAAGAATAATACCTTTGCGCTTTTATAAGCCTGTGTTAATCGCTTATCAGTGAACATATTATCACTCCATATCTGATTATAAAATATTTATATTTTTGTTTTTGCTTGATAGCATTCAATCAAATTTTTCCAAAAGACCATATATTTTCAAGTCTAGAGATATAGTATTCGAAAATAAAGCCAAAAATATTAAATTATCATAATTTATAACTCTGTATAACATACCCCTATCTCTCAAAAATATCCGATAAAAGAATTAATGATATTTTGAATTGTTCCATTAGTAAAATGATGGTAAAATGGTTTTAATTATTTGTAATAAATATGGAACGATATAATCTAAATTAGACAATTAAATCAGGACAAAAATGGATTAAAATAATCGATATTGAAGATACTGAATATGATAAACATAGCTAGTGAGAAATAGATGACATGAAATGTATGGTGGAGGTCGATTATGGATGGATTCTGTAAATGAGTATATTGACAGCTATGATGACGAGAAAAAAGAATGGATCACTACATTTGTAACCTTTATGAGAGAAAACTATCCAAACTGGGAGGAAACCATAGCATACCAAATGCCTACCTATAAGTTCCTTGGGCAATATATCGCTTTTAATGCAGCTAAGACACATTTTACACTTCATACCTTAGATTATGTAATGTTGGACAAATTAAAAGAAGAATTATCAGATGCAAAGTTTGGTAAAAGATGTGTTAAAGTTAAGTACAAGAATAAAGATGCCATACCCATATTATTTGATGCCTGTAGAGAAATTGCTAATCGGAGCATGATAAGTGAAACGAGTGATTTTATTATATAGTTAGAATTATGTCTAATCCTAACTAGAAAGTGAAAATATATGATATGCTAGTATTAATGTAATATATAGAGCTATTAGTTTTAAGATAGAATAAGTTTTATTGCTTCAGATAAGAGGGTATAAGTCCACAATAAATACACTGAGATAAAGGTTGATAAGATATGAATAATTATAAATTGACAATTCAATATGATGGAGGACGCTATAAGGGATGGCAACGCCTTGGTAATAATGAAAATACGATTCAAGGAAAGATAGAGAAGGTTCTATCTCTTATGGCTGAGGAGAAGATTACCATAATTGGCTGTAGCAGAACCGATGCAGGGGTACATGCAATAGGGCAGGTAGCTAATTTCAAGACAAATAAGAAATTCACTGAACAGGAAGTTAAGCAGTACCTAAACAGATATCTTCCAACGGATATTAGTATTGTAGCTGTTCAACTTGTTCCAGATGATTTCCATTCTCGTTATCATGCCAAGGCAAAAACGTATCGGTATCAAATTTGGAACAAAGAATATTCCAATCCTTTTTTGCGAAAATATAGTATGCATATAGAGGAAGCATTAAATATTAATGCAATGAGACTAGCAAGCAGGCATTTTATTGGTTCCCATGACTTTACGGCATTCTCCAATGCTAAGTCTAAGAAAAAGTCTATGGTTCGAGAATTATATTCCATTGATATCCAGGAAGAGGATGGCTTGCTTGTTATACATGTGAAAGGTAACGGTTTTCTATATAATATGGCACGCTGGATCGTTGGTACTTTAATCGATGTTGGATTAGGGAAACTGGAAGCGAATCAAATTCCAGCAATAATCGCTTCTAAGGAAAGAAATAAAACTGGACGCCTGGCGGATGCACAGGGATTATATCTAGAAAGTATCGAATATAATTGAAAGGAGGTAAATCGATGACCAAGAGGATAATTCTAACTATAGTCTTTATTATTTTAATATTACTTGTTTCATTTTTTGGTCTGGGACCGGTACTTTTTGCTGATGGAACTAGGACGGAAAGGTTGTTAACCTTATTTGTTGTTATAGCACTTTATATTATTATTTTTATCTCTTTCTATTTTTTAAATAAACGAATTAGAAAATGATATATCACGATTTGCAAAAACCTTTATGTTAAATTAAGGGTCTTATAATGAGTATACATTAAATTGTATAAAATTTGTTGTTATGGGGTGGATAAAGTATGGTGGAAGTGAGAGAAGTCTTAACCAAGAAGGAACAAAAGATATTTGCAAAATTCAATTATTCAATGTACAAGGATATACCGCAGGCAATTCCGGATTTAATACAGAATGAATTAGATATGTTTAATCCAAAGAAAAATCCGGCCTATAAATACTGCTCAGTGAAACAGTTTTTAGCTTTTAAAGATGGCAAATGTGTGGGGAGAATAGCAGGTATTATTAGTCACGCGGCCAATGAAAAATGGAATACGAAAAGAATCCGTTTCTCCCGTGTTGATTTTATTGATGATTTCGAAGTATCTGCAGCCTTATTCCGTGCGGTTGAGGAATATGGGAGATCAGAAGGATTAACAGAGATTCATGGGCCAATCGGATTTAGTGATATGGATCAAGAGGGGATGCTGGTAGAAGGATTTGATAAAGTTGGTATGTTTATTACGATTTATAATCATCCCTATTACATTGATCATCTTGAAAAACTTGGTTTCATTAAAGATACGGATTGGGTCGAATATAAGGTCATGCTTCCAGAGAAACTCGATGAAAGGATTGCTAAAATCTCCGAAGCTGTAATGAGGAAGTTTCGTGTAACATTAATTGAACCAAAGACACGTAGGGAAATTAAGCCTTACTTGCCTCAAGTGTTTAATTTAATCAATATCTGCTATCGTGATCTCTACGGAACGGTACAACTTTCCAAGGAGCAGATTGTAAAATACTATAAGGAATTTATCTTACTGATTAATCCAGAGTATGTGAAGTTACTACTGGATGAAAACAAAAAATTAATAGGTTTTGGTCTGGCTATGCCATCTCTTAACGATGCAGTGAAGAAAAGCAGGGCAAGATTATTTCCTTTTGGATGGTTCCGTTTGCTACGAGCGCCCTTTAAATCTGCGAAAGTACTGGATTTGTATCTGGTTGGTGTGATACCGCATATGCAGAAGAAAGGATTGACAGCAGTTCTTATGAATTCAATGACACAGACAGCACTTAAAAACGGTATTAGCTACGCTGAGACCGGCCCTGAGCTAGAAAACAATATACAAGTTCAAGCATTATGGAAGCATTTTAAGGCGAAACAGCATAAGCGACGCCGCTGTTGGATTAAACAATTATAGTACATATTAAAAAAATCAATAAACATAAGTTGATTAATAAAAAAGCTGATAAATATAGAATCAATATTTCAATAATATCGCCAGAAGCATAAGCTCTTCCAATCGCTATTAAGCAGGAAAGTGGTCTTATGTATCTGGCGATATTTTCTTAAAGAATATATGTTTATATAAATGTATTTAGTCTATTATACTTTTAACTATTAACTTTATTTATACACGAAGTATCTTTGGAGCTCTAGGCGCACGAAGCATACTAGCCTCTGGCATACCAGCTCCAAGTAAAGGCTGTAGATAATATTTAAAAGCATCTGTTACATTATTGCCTTTCTCATTGATAAATTCGTCTGGCATTAATTTTGTCTTAGCCGCTATTTTATGAAGGTCCGTTATTTGATAATCTACGGAATAGTAACCGGTTCTATGGATGGTTATAGAACCATCGATATTATGCCAAATTGCAAACTGGGCAGCTTTTTCCCCAACTTCTCTAGCCTCATGTTGGTCTACATCGGATACACAACCCATAAAGGAGCGTTGTAGATATCCCAAAGTATCGGCACGAACTCTTTGAATTTTTAATTTTTCCTTAATCTGCTGGGTGAGAATTTCGCCTAAGGCTCCTGTTCCGGATAATTGTATGTTACCGTGGGCATCCTTTTCGCTCTTTACTAATTTCGTTACAATCGGCACGCCATTTGCGTCCTGTACACCTTCTGAAACAGCAACAATACAGCGACCGTATTTATCATAAACTTCTTTCACATCTCTTAAGAAATTATCCATAATAAATGGTCTCTCCGGTAGATAAACAAGATGTGGACCATCATCTGGGTATTTTTTGGCAATAGAAGCTGCGGCAGTTAAGAAACCGGCATGTCTTCCCATTACAACGCCAATATGCACTCCTGGAAGTGCGCGGTTATCTAAATTAAGACCGATGAAGGTCTGAGCAACAAATTTTGCTGCGGAAGGATAACCAGGTGTATGATCATTGATCATTAAGTCATTATCGATAGTTTTTGGAATATGTATTGCTCGGAATTCATATCCAGAGGATTCTGCTTGCTCATTTACAATACGTACGGTATCTGCAGAATCATTACCACCGATATAGAAGAAATAGCGAACATTATGGGCTTTAAATACATTAAAGATCTCCTCGCAATAAGCCTTGTCTGGTTTGTCCCTGGTGGAAAATAATGCTGATGAGGGTGTCATGGCAACCTGCTCCAAATTGTGGGTTGTTTCTTGGGTTAAATCGAGAAAATCCTCATTGATAATACCAGAAACCCCATTAATAGCTCCATAAACCTTTGTGATTTGAGGGAATTTTCTTGATTCAAGAACAACTCCAACCAAAGACTGATTAATGACTGCTGTGGGGCCTCCACCTTGTGCTACAACTACTTTTCCTTCAAGTTTCATACCTTTGTACACTCCTTTACGATAATTTAAATGATTTGTTAGTTAGGTCCTGATAAGGTCCTTATGGTATCTTTTGTATATTCTTATCGGTACATAATTTTGCTGATTTCTAGTCAATTAGAAGTCATTACGTATGTCGGATAAGTCTTATCATAGAGTGCATTTGTAACATCAAGTGTATTCTGTAGAGTTTATTGTACCACAGACTGGTATAATATGTAAATAAATATAAAAAAAAAACAGTTTGCAAGAAAGCTCAGAAAAAGATATAATGAGGAAACCTAGTATAAAGGAGTTTTGCAAAATGATAAGTGCAAAGTTAAAATTAATTGCTGCTATGCTGATATTTGGAAGTATTGGGATATATGTCCGTAATGTTAATTTGTCTTCCGGACAGATTGCTTTGGCAAGAGGGATTATTGGAAGTTGCTTTTTATTACTTGCCGGTCGTTTGATGAAACAAAGATTATCCAGGGAAGCTATAGGTCGAAATATATTTTTATTAATTGCTTCCGGTGCAGCGATCGGATTTAATTGGATCCTGCTATTTGAAGCTTATAAATACACAACGATACCTAAGGCAACCTTAAGCTATTACTTTGCGCCTGTATTTGTAATGTTCTTATCCCCTTTTGTCCTTAAAGAACGGTTAACACCGAAGAAAATTATAGGAATCAGCGCAGCACTTTTGGGTATGTTTTTAGTAACAGGAATTGGAGGGGGTTCTGGTAAATCAGATTTGCTTGGAATTTCATATGGCTTGTTAGCAGCTGTACTTTACGCCTTTGTTATTATTATGAATAAATTCTTAAAAGGATTATCAGGATTAGAAACTACGATTATACAGATTAGTATAGCATCAATAGTTTTACTTCCCTACATACTTCTAACGGAAGAACTTCAATATTCTTCGCTTGATAGCACAGAATGGTTGTTGTTACTTATTATTGGTATTATAAATACCGGTCTGGCATATTTACTATACTTTACTTCCATGAAGGATCTTAGTGGGCAGACCATCTCGGTTCTAAGCTACATCGATCCCATCTTTGCGATTGTACTATCCGCTATTTTCTTAGGAGAGGGAATGTCTGTAAAGCAGATAATTGGTGGCGTACTTATTCTAGGTGGTAGCTTAGTCAGTGAATTGAAGGAAGAAGAAAAGCTTCCTTAGACGATAAAGATAATCAAAGTGGAAAATATAAATAAATATAGACTAATGTACAGAATAAGGATGGCGAACTCCCAAGTATTAATTAATAAGAAAGAATAGGAGAATTAACATGAGAATAGCTTCATTATTTGAACAAAAGAAAACAGTTTTCTCATTTGAGGTATTTCCCCCAAAGAAAACTAGTTCTATAGATACCATATATGCAACCCTAGAAGAATTACAAGGTCTGAATCCGGATTTTATCAGTGTTACCTATGGAGCTGGGGGTAACACAGGAGATCATATCACCTGTGATATTGCTTCCGTGATTAAGAATAAGTATAATATCCTACCACTGGCACACCTAACATGTATTAATGATACTAGAGAGGATATCGAAGTAGTGCTCGATCGTTTGGAGCAAAATGGTATCAAGAATATTCTAGCCTTACGTGGTGATATTAATCCTAATATACCGCCAAAGAAGGAGTTTAAACATGCCAGTGAACTGATTGCTTTTATCAAGCAAAGAGGTGGATTTCATATATCCGGCGCCTGCTATCCAGAGGGACATGTAGATTCTGATAGTTTAGTAGATGATATCTTGAATTTAAAAAAGAAAGTAGACGCGGGTGCAGAGCATTTGATTTCACAACTTTTCTTTGATAACAATTATTTCTACTCCTTTGTTGAAAGAGCTAGAATTGCTGGGATTAACGTACCAATTGAAGCAGGAATTATGCCGGTAGTAAATAAGGCGCAAATAGAAAGAATGGTAACATTATGTGGAGCCAGCCTTCCTTCAAAGTTTGTAAAGATGATACAGCGCTTTGAACATTCTCCAGAAGCATTACGGGATGCAGGAATTGCCTATGCAGTTGATCAGATAGTAGATCTGATATCCCAGGGGGTGGATGGTATACATTTGTATACTATGAATAACCCCTATATAGCGAAACGAATTAGTGAGAGTATCTCTGGCCTAATACAAGCATAGACCATGAGGCTTACGGATAAAGTATTAAATTCAATTACCTTTTCGCTGTATAAAATCGAGAATTTTGTGCAAGGATTAGATAGATTGTATATTCAAAAAGGTAAGAAAAGAGGTAAGATATGAAGAAATATATGAAGAAATATATGATGTTAGTATGTCTAGTCATGTCAGGGTTATTATTAACTGGATGCGGAAAAAACGGCAAAGATACAGAGGGAACTCCTACACCAAGTCCTACCATGCCAATTGAGCAAGAGAACCCCGAACCTAGCCAAACGCCTGAGCAAACTGAAGAAGGAAATGTGAAAGAGGCGGCCGAGGAATCAAATGATAATACTAATACAATTAAGGATTACTTTCCTCCATTAAAAGATACAACTTATATCTATGAGGGGGTTGGAATGGAGTATGCATCATTTACTGTATTCATGGATTATTTCGATGAGGAGGATAATCGATACCAGACAAGAACTGATAATGGTGGTACCGTAACTGTAAAGGTATTAGAAATCAATGATGGAAAGTTATCTGTAATCAAATCGATCGGGGAAGCCTATTATAGGGATAATATTCTAGATACCAAACCGGAAAAACATGTAGATGTTTTATTAAAGGAACCTTTGGTTAAAGGGACTAATTGGACAACTCCTGATGGAAGTGAACGATATATTTCCAATACTAATGTGAAAGTGGAGTCGGATTTGGGAACCTATGATACCATTGAGGTAACGACGAAAAGAGAAGATTCTACAACCAAGGAGTACTATGCAAAGGGAGTTGGGATGGTTAAGAGTGTATTTAAATCTGATGATTATGAGGTGTCCTCTACTTTAAGCGCCATTAAGAAGGAAACCCCTCGTACCCAAATCATTGAAGTGTTTTACCCAGGTAAAGATGAGAAAATTCACGTGGAACAAATATCAGTAAACTTCCACACTAATGACATAACGAGAATTGTATTAGAAAAAGCAGTAAAAGAAGAAGTCTTAGATGATAATTATCTTCCATTGATTAGTAGCAATACAAAAATTAATTCTCTATATTTAGGTAAAGATAATATTGTTTATGTGGATTTCTCTAAGGAATTCATAGAGGAAATGAATGCAGGTTCTGGCTATGAAGTATTAATATTACAAAGCATAGTAAACACCTTGGGAAATTATTATGGAGTAGAGAAAGTATATATTACTGTTGATGAGAAAGTATATGAATCGGGGCATATCCTGCTAAAGCAAGGGGAAACTTTGGAAGTTAATATGGAAGCAGTTGTTCGAGAGGAGTAAAATGTGTCTATAATTTAATAGCGGAACTAAAAAATGCTGGTTTAGGCCAGCATTTATTATGTGACTTTAAAGAAAAGGGACTTTCATCAAAATGATTTTCCTTTAGATTGACAGGGGCTTCTATTGGATTATATAATTAGGATATATTTTCATAATAACCCGTGCTAGGTATTTTAAGCTGGGTATTCTAATAAGTTGTGGTTAGAGAACTTTATAAAGAGAAGGAGAGAGTTACATGTATATAGCAAGCGATAATAGATATGAGAAAATGGTTTATAATCGTTGTGGCGAAAGTGGATTAAAATTACCTGCCATTTCTTTAGGTTTATGGCAGAACTTTGGCTACAGAGATAGTTTAGATAACATGGAAAATATGTGTCATACGGCATTTGATTTGGGAATTACGCACTTTGATTTGGCTAATAATTATGGACATCCTTACAATGGTTCGGCAGAAGAGAACTTTGGTAAAATCCTGGACCGAGGATTAAGAGTATATCGGGATGAACTTTGTATTTCCACAAAGGCAGGATATGATATGTGGCCAGGGCCTTATGGAGATAAGAATGGATCTCGTAAATATTTACTTTCCTCCCTGGATCAGAGTTTAAAGCGAATGAAGCTGGATTATGTTGATATCTTCTATCATCATGTATTTGATCCTAATACACCATTAGAGGAAACGGCTTTGGCTCTTGACCATGCGGTAAGGCAAGGCAAAGCTTTATATGTAGGTATCTCCAACTATAATAAGCAGCAGACATCGGATATTCTTAAAATTTTTAGAGAATTAAGAACGCCATTTGTAGTGAATCAGCCGTCCTATTCCATGCTAAATCGCTGGATTGAAAAGGATCAACTTAAAGACTTTGCGGTGGAAGAGGGCTTTGGATTGGCGGTATTCTCACCACTCTATCAGGGGCTACTTACGGATAAATATTTAAATGGGGTTCCTGAAGGTTCTCGCATTGCTAAGGGTGCCACCTGGATAGCAAATGAACTGACTGATGAGATGATTGCAAGGCTGAATAAATTAAATGCAATTGCAAGTAGAAGGGGACAGAAGTTATCTCAAATGGCACTATCCTGGATTCTTCGTGATGGTATAGTAACTACAGTTCTCTGCGGGGCTAGTAGTCCAGAGCAAATAAAGGAGAATGTAGAAGCAGNATATAATACNAAATTTACTGATGAAGAAATTAAGGAAATTGAAGAATTGCTTTAGATACATGGTCTAAGGGCGTTTAGAATTGGAC
>JGI24708J26588_10002680_pt1 | contig 13337 bp, 12 predicted proteins | sample BioPla1DNA2_FD_26588 | JGI IMG/M metagenome (IMG submission 26588) | reverse complement strand
CAAGCCAGCTCCATTCAAAGGAAAACCGTTCGCCGTCCGGGTGGAGGATACTGTGCAGCACCTCCAGCCATTCGCGGCCGGTCAGTTCTTTTGCCAGGGCTCCCATCACCTTGAAATGGTTGAGAGCGTCGGCAACGATACGGGAAAACCTCGCCCTTGCCGTCTTGATATCCTTTGCCTCGATGGTGAGAACAAGGTATTTTGTTTTGATACGGCCGTTGTTGCCGTGTTCAAGCTGACCTCGGAGCATTTGCGTGTAGCACTCGCGGATATGGTCGAAATCGTCGTTTTGTGCCGCGATTTCGATACGCTTTACGAAATCCTCACGGTTCATTCGGTGGCTCACAAGGGAGAGCTCCAGACCGATAGAAGCGTCGTGGGCGTTATACATATCGCAGAGAGCTTCAAAAATTGCCGTCTGATCGTCGGGCTTGGCAAGCTGATAATTTACGTCCTCAAACTCGATACAGCGGGACCAGCTTTTTTCATCCAGACGGCACAGACCGTCCGGGTACATTTGACGGAACGGTAAGGTGTCCTGCGCCGTTCTCGCCTTGCCGTCGCCCTTCGCATTTTCGATAATGCGCCTGATCTCACGCTTTTCAGCGTTTGTCAGCTTTACCTTCGGTCTTGCCGCCTTGACTGCCTGCGGCTCTTGCTTTGGCTTTACGAACAACAGCCATCACCTCCTTTTCTGTCTGCATTTGCCGCTTGACCGCGGCATAAAAATTGTTTGTCTGATAGGGTCGCTCCTTCGTTCTCGTAAACATTGAACGGATGATATGACCGCCGATCACCTCCAGGGGTTGGCCGTGACGCTCATACATAGCGAGAAGAAAGAACGGGAGCATGACTAAGATCATGCAGAGGGTGGCGGCGGTGGTATTGATAACCGCTTTGAGCAAAAAGAAAAGCGGTACTCCTATGAGTGCCGCCGCGCCGAAACATATTAGCTGCCGTTTGGTGAGACCAAACATGACTTTGCTTTTGACTTTGGTTAAGTCTTTGGGAATGGTTACATACGCCATTATCAGGCCTCCTTCTTAATGGGCTCCGAACAGACTCTTTGAGAGGCTGCCGGTCTTAAAAAGTGCGAAACACAGAAGCACCGTATATCCCATGCAGCTCCAGATGGCGCCGGAGATATTCCCGGTCGTGCCGATGGTCTGAATGAGAACGGAATAGATCGCCACGCACACCATAATGAGAAACGCCTGAAACGCCAGAGCGAACAGAGATTTTAAGTAATTCTGCCCGGTGGAGCTCCAATCACGGTTCGTCATAGTGGCAAGGGGGATCGGTCCGATGGAGGTCGTTAAATACACCTCGATCATGCGTCCGTAAATGACGAGCATAATACAGATGGAGAGTGCGTTCATCGTCAGCCCCACGAAAAGGGACTGGAACCATAGGCCGAAAAGTTCTCCTGTGCCGAGGGCTTCAAGCTGTGCCTCCATGTTGGATATTACGGTGTTCACGTCAAGGGCGGTGTTTCCGATGATAACGCCGGAGGCGCTGTTTACCACGCTTTGGCCCACGTCGAAGATACCCATGACGATATTCCAGGTGTTGGTTACGATCAGCACGGCGCAGAAGGTCTTGAAAATCCACTTGAAGAACATCCAGGTATCCACGTCGTGCATATTATTCTTTTCTGTCACAAGCTGGATCAGCTCATAACACATAACGAAAGTCAGGATAACCCCGGCTATCGGGACAATGACCGATTCTGAAAGATTGCGGATCATGGAATAGACGCCGCTGTTCCAATTCAGCGGCGTCTGTCCCACTTCTCCGGCGATCTCGCTTACTTTATCGTTCACTGTGTCGAACATGCCCGACAGGTTTCCTGTGATACCCTCAATGAGCAGCCCCCTGAGCCACTCATTGAGTTTGTCGAGTATGCCGCCCATAAGCGATCACCGCCGGACGATTAACCGAACAAACCGGAGAGCAGAGGTACGAGGGTGATACCGATGAGGGCAACACCGCCGCCGGCCATAAGCTGCTTCATACCCTGGGACTTGGCACCGGGGTTGTCGTTGCCGTAGCCTTCCAGAAGGTTGATAACACCCCAGATACCAAGACCGGCACCGAGAGCGATAACGAGAGTCTGCAATACACCAACTGCGCTATTGAAAAATTCCATAAAGTAAATCCTCCTAAAAAATGTTTTTGATTTTGGTTTTTATGTGGTTACGTCGATCTCGTACACATCGAAACGGTCCGTAGGCTTTACCACGGCGCGCTGTTTCTTCATGTACCTTTCCATGTCAAAGACATTTTTAGGGTCGGCGTCGGCTGTGTATTTGTAGTTCGGGTGCCTTGTGAGGTCGTATTTGTCCGAGAAGAAGGGACGCACGCCTCGCAGCATAAAAATACACTTGCCTCCGTCCATAACAGCAAGTTCGTCCTGGGTCATCAACTCCTTTCCTAATTTCTGATAACTGAGACCGTGGGAGATTTGCGTACCTCTGTTTTCGGATCGGTTGTAGCTGTCGATGGTCTCTTTGCCCAGCAGCTCCGATATCTCCTTCAGGGTCGTTTTCTCCTTGCCTCCCAAAAACAAGGTACTGTCGCAGTTGCCCACAATGGTATCCGCGCTGTCCTTGTAAATGGCTTTTAACTGACTCTGCGATTGCAGAATGATGGACGCCGATATTTCACGGCTCCGGATGGTGGCGATCAGCTTGTCAAATGCGGGTATCTGTCCGATATTCGCAAATTCGTCCAGGATCAGACGGACGTGGACGGGTAAGCGCCCGCCGTAGAAATCATCCGCCTTGTCGCAAAGAAGGTTGAAAAGCTGACTATACATAAGGGCGGCAACAAAGTTAAAGGTGCTGTCGGTATCGCTGATGATAACGAACAGCGCCGCCTTGCTGTCGCCCAGAGTATCAAGCTCCAATTCGTCATAGGCCATAAGCTCCCGCAGCTCCTTGATATCGAAGGGAGCGAGACGGGCGCCGCAGCTAATGAGGATGGATTTTAAGGTCTTGCCCGCAGCCATCTTGAATTTCTTATACTGCTTGACGGCGAAATGGTCCGGGTCTTTTTCCTCCAGGTCAGCAAAAAGGAGGTCAACGGGGCTTTGGTATTCCTCGTCGTCCTCCCTGGCTTCACTGGCATTGATAAGATCAAGCAGCGTTATGAAGTTTTTTTCGTCCTCCGTGGCCTCATACCAGATATATCCGATCAGTGCCGAGTAATAGAGGCGTTCCGCCTTTACCCAGAAATCTTCACCGGATTTGTCGCCCTCGCCTTTGGTATTCATAATCAGGGCGTTTACCAGCTTCAAAATATCCTTTTCGGATCGGATATACGCCAGAGGGTTATATCGCATAGATTTTTTGAAATTTATGAGGTTCAGGCTTTTAATGCGGTATTTCTTTCGCTCCAGGAGGCGTCCCACCTCGTTTAAGATCGTGCCTTTCGGATCGGTTACGACGTAGGAGGAATGGCATTGAAGGAGAGAGGGCTTGCAGAAGAAGCGTGTTTTACCGCTGCCACTGCCTCCGATCACAAGAATGTTTTTGTTTCTCGCGTATTTGGGCTGTTTCGGTCTGCTTGACATTGTGATACGCTCGGTCTGCGTGATGGGGATATTGTTGAAAAAATCCTCGTCCACAAACGGGGCGATATCCGCGGGCGTGCCCCATCGGGCGCTGCCGTACTCCACACCGTGGCGGTATTTCTTTGCGTTCTTGCCCTTGAAATGCACGATCAGGCGGATAATGACCGCACCCGCAATGCCGATCAGGAGGTCAAGAAGGTGGAAGCTGGGCGCGAGGGAGGAAAAAGCATTTGCAAATCCGTCCCCGATGGAGAGTATCTTTGCGGAAAGGTTCGCACCCGGTGCCAGACGGAAGGCCTGGGATACCTTGTCGAAGGGATACACGAACAGCACATACGGGAGGTTGGTTAGAATCAGTTTTTTCACGTTCATAGCTGCACGCTCCGATCTTTGACCTTGACTTTCTCCCGGTCAATGGTTCTTTGTTCCGCCCTCTGCGCCGCCTTTTCCTTCGCCTTTGCCAGACGCTCCCGGATGGTCGGCTTTTCCTCACGGGTCATTTTCTTTGCCGCAAACTCCTGGAAGGCTGCCGTGATCGCGTCGGCGTCCCGGCTCTTGAAGAACACCATATACCGCGGCTTTTCCGCCGTGGTGTCTTTCTTCAGGGCGAAATCCACGTGGTACTTTTTCGCGACCGCTGTAAACGCCTTGATATTCTTGTCGGTGATCTCGATATTCGCCAGCCCCGCGTTCTGCCCCGCAAGCTGTTTCAGGCTTTGCTTGCCCCGGTGTATCTTTGCGCCTTTATTTTTCTGCGCGTCCAAAAAGGCTTTGAGTGCTTTTTCAAGGGTGTGCTCGCTGATCTTGGCGCCGTCAATGATAATGGCTACTGCCTTGCCGGTTACTTCTTCCTGCATTTACTCACGCCCCCTTCGTCCGTCCTCGTACATATCGTGCTGTACCAGGGAGGAATAATAGCTGTTGATGGTGGAGGGTGCATTGTAGAGCGCTGCCAGGAGATATTTCTTGATATTGCGGACATAGGTGGTGTTGTCCCTCATGCAATCCATCACGTACTGAACGTGGGAGCTGTCCAGCTTCAGGAAACGGGATTTTACCACCTCCGCCGGATAATCGTCACCGGCTATGCGGATCGTACGCCTTGCCGAGCATACGGTATCCACGATGAGCTCCGCGATCTCGTCAAGCCTGTCTCGGTCGATATGCGTATCCTGAATGAGAATGTCATAGTCGATATTCTCCAAAACGATCTCACGATATGTTTCTCTCGCTCCCATCCCATCCGTTCCAATCCGTGAGCGTGTGCGCTCACCGCCTCCCGTGGGGGCTGGGGGATTTGATGGGATAGGATTTGATGGTTCAGTAATTGATAAATCAGTATTTGATTCATAGTTACTTGATATATCTATATTTAATTGTGCGGGGTTTTCCTGTTCAGGTTTTCCCAAGACAGGGTTATCCAAGATTGGATTTACCTGAACTGGGTTTTCCTGTTTAGGTTTTTCCCGTTTAGGTGACGGTTCTATGGGCTGTTCCAAAATGGTGTACTCGATGGCTCCGAGCTGACCGTTTTCGTTTCGGACACGCTCACGGATCACATACCCGTGTTCCTCCAGCTCACGCACTCCGGCGCATATACTGTCCACGCCATCCTTGCAGATATGAGCAAGACCTTTTGTGGTGTAGTCCCATTCCTCCGGCAGAGAGAGCATAAGGGAGAGCAGCCCCTTCGCTTTCAGGGACAATCCCGTGTTACGCAGATGATGGTTCGACATGACCGTGTAATCACGGGTCTTGTCTATGCGGAATACTGCCATTTCCGTACCTCCTTCCTGTAAAAATGAAAAGTGTTGTTTTTCGGTGTTTTCGCCGTCTGTATCCCTCCGTTATCCTTCGCAAAGGAAAACACCCACGCCCATCACGGAACGCAAGGCACAGAGGAAAGAACAGCGATTTTTTCACCCTAATTCATACATTTTTTCAAAGGCACAAGGAAAACAGGGCATAAAAAAACGCCATAGGATTTTTCACCTACGGCGTAAGAACAGGAAAAGGGCGCTGATATTTGCGTATCAGCGCCCTTAATGCCTGTCAGTATTTGATTTTTTCGACTTCGCACCGTGTTTGTACCTTGAAAAACATTGATATTACTGACTTTTTTAATGTTTTCTTATCTGGTACTAACATTCTGGGATAGCCTCTTTTATAAAAAACTGAATTAGTATCTGTAGCGTTGTCTGTTACCATAATTTCTTCTTCTCGAAACACCTCTTAGAATTAATCTTAAAATGAAGAAGGAGATAATTATGACAACTACCACTATAGCCATCAATCTAAGTTTCTTATCATTAACAATCTCTGTAACCTTATCCCGTATTTTCGCTGCCATTGTTTTTTCAATGTCATTCACGGCAACCAATTGGACAGAGCCTATTTCTTCACCTTTGTAAAACCATGTTCTGGTCCCTAAAATCTCACCTTTTTGGATTGGTGCGGTAAAAGGAGTGTTTAGAGTTTCCTGTACTTTAACTTCTGTTTGTAACTTTTCAGATGCAGTAGGTAGCAGGTGGGTTACTTCTCCTACAATGTGCAGATCAACAGGGATATTGTCTACTGAATCAATTACTTCATAGCGTCCGACATACTCTCCTGATGAAACAAGTGTTTGTACTTTGTAATTCTTAAAACCGTATTCCAATAATTGCTGAGATTCACTAAAAAGGATGTCATATGTTTCGGTGCCAAGAATTACACCTATTAGTTCAAGACCTTCGTTGTTAACAGCAGAAAAAACTAAGCAACGTCCAGCTTTGCTTGTATATCCGGTTTTGATCCCTGTAACTCGATCATAGTATTGTGAAGTACTATTCAACAGCTTGTTCGTGGTATCAATATGCCAATTCTCCCAATCACTACTTTTTCTTAAGTTAGTATCGGGCAACGGGACGGTTTTCTTCGCAACGATCTCCCTGAAAACTGGAATTTTCATAGCTTCCATTGACGTTATTACAAGATCACGTGCAGATGAATAATGCTCATCAGCATCAAGCCCATAGGTATTTGTAAAATGTGTATTCTTAAGCCCAAGTTCTGAAGCCTTTTCATTCATTAAGTCGACAAACTCGTTAATTCTTCCTGTAGGAGATATGTTTTCTGCAATCACATTAGCAGCCTCATTTGCAGATATAATTAACACAAAATTCAAAAGGTGTTCTAACTCCATTTCTTCACCAATTCTGATCCCTGCAAGACCATAATCCAATGGTATTGCGTTGATTGCATTGGCAGATGCTTTCATCTTGGTATCAATATCAGCATGTTCAAGAGCCACAAGTGCTGTCATTATCTTTGTTGTACTTGCTGGTGCCCAACGCATGTCAGCATTATTTTCATACAAAACCTGACCTGTTTTCATATCAACCAAGATTGCTGCTTTTGCAGTTAATTCAATTTCTTCTGCATAAGATAGGGTACCAAATAATGGGGAAACTATCATAAATACTATTAATAGGCTTATCATTCGTTTTACGCGATTCATTCTACCGAAACACTCTCCTTTATCTTGTGTAAGGCTTTTGCGATGTAACCTTAAGCTGTGCAATATGAGGTAGCAAAGATTCCGTGGATAACCACGATATATTGTACAGTAAAATTGAAAACAAGTAATATCGCAAATTGCCCTGTGTAGGAGGAGATGTTAATGATTACAGTAACTATGCTGTCGAAATTATGTATCTATACATATTACTGATAACTTCTCCCCAGATTAATAAATTCCTTACTAACAGTCATAAGTATAACAGAAAAATAGCATCAGTTAAAGATGGTATTAAAAGAAAAAATCTACCAATTTTGACTTAACTAGCATTGAAATTTTGCTAGAAATATTCTAACTCAGTATTTCAATGTTGTAATTTTTGATGTTGGTAAAGAATTTTCACAAAAAACTATAAATACTGTAGTTTTTTGCTCAATCTTGCTATATAAATTTTTAATCTTATTATATAATATAGCATATAGAATGAAAAGTAATAATTTTATTACACATTACATAACACACATCGAGAAACCTGTTAACTAATAAGTGCAAAAGGAGGTTATATGATGGCAAAGTTTTTGCTAAGTGGTTTTGCTGATGAGATTGATACTAAATTAGATGTACAGGTGAAAGAGCTTAAAAGGCTTGGAATTGACCGTATTGAGATTAGGGGAGTCAATGGTAAATCTATTATAGATTATACCGAAGAAGAGACGAAGGAGTTCAAAAAACTATTTGACGATGAGGGAATAACAGTTTCGGCTCTTGGTTCACCTATAGGAAAGATAGGAATAAAGGATCCCTTTTCTGAACACCTTGATAAGTTCAAACACACAATAAATCTTGCAGGTATACTTGAAACTGATTATATACGTATGTTCAGTTTTTACATGCCAGAAAATGAAAACCCTGACAAGTATCGAGATGAAGTTCTCGAACGCTGGTATGGTTTTGTAGAAGCTGCAAAAGGCACAGGACTTGTATTGGCTCATGAGAATGAAAAGGGAATATACGGAGATACTGCACAGAGATGTCTAGATATTATTGAATCTATGAATGTAAGTTATGTGCGTGCTGTTTTTGATCCTGCAAATTTTATTCAATGTCATGAAGAAACATACCCGAAAGCTTNTAATATGCTTGCACCATATATAAGCTATATGCATATAAAAGATGCAATTCTAGATACTGGAGAAGTGGTACCAGCAGGGTATGGTGATGGAAAAATTCTTGAAATAATAAAAGAGCTTGATAGTAGAGTTGATAGTGAAATGGTATTGTCACTGGAGCCTCATCTTGGATCATTTGAAGGCTTGGCAGGACTCGAGAAAGCATTGAACCTAAGCAATATGGAGCAAAGCGGACCCGGAAAGTTTGAACTTGCAGTAACTGCTCTTAGAGCTATTCTAAAGGAAGTGAATTAAGATTTTTTCAATGCCCATAATAAAAATTGCTGTGTAATATGTGGTGATTACCTTTCATGCAGCCGCAATATATTGTACAGCTGACTTAAGTAACATTGCAAAAGATTCAAATATTACAAATAATGGAGGTTTGCATATGGAACAAGTAAGATTAGGAATCATTGGTTTTGGAGTTATGGGGGAGAATCACTCAAAATACATTTTCAATGGTGAGGTATCTGGATGTATTTTGTCAGGTATATGTGATGATAATCCCGAAAGATTGAAAAGGGCCAGGGCTCTGTACCCCGATGTAAAATTGTTCAACGACTATCAAAATATGATTAATAGCGGAATGATAGACGCCGTTCTTATTGCAACTCCTCATTATGATCATCCTAAAATTGCTATTTATTCATTGCAAAAAGGACTACATACTTTAGTTGAAAAACCCGCTGGAGTATATACAAAGCAGGTTTTGGAGATGAACGAGGCAGCTGCAAAAACTGATAAAGTATTTGGCATCATGTATAACCAAAGAACCAATCCATTATATCAAAAACTACGTGATTTAGTTATATCGGGTGAACTTGGTGAAATAAAAAGGACAAATTGGATTATAGATTGGTATAGACCTCAAAGTTATTATGATTCAGGCGGATGGCGTGCTACATGGAAAGGTGAAGGTGGTGGCGTTTTGCTTAACCAAGATCCTCACCAATTAGATTTATGGCAATGGACTTGTGGCATGCCAAAACGAGTCAGAGCCTTTTGCTATTTTGGCAAATATCATAAGATTGAAGTTGAGGATGAGGTGACGGCTTTTGTTGAATACGAAAATGGCGCAACAGGAGTGTTTGTTACTTCTACTGCTATGACCCCTGAAACAAACCGCTTAGAAGTAATGGGAGATAAGGGCAAAGTTGTTATTGAGGATGGAAAGCTTACATTTGATAGATTAAGAGTTCCTGAAAGGCAATTCAATGAAGAATATAGTGGCGGCGCTATTGCTAAACCTGAGTGCTGGAGATGTGATATCCCCGTTCCTTCTGGTCAAGGAGGACAGCATGTCGAAATAACTCAGAACTTTACCAATGCAATACTTAAAGGAGAAGAACTATTAGCACCGGGTATTGAAGGTATAAATGGTCTTCAAATTTCTAATGCAATGCACCTATCTTCGTGGATAGATGATTGGGTTGATATTCCTGTAGATCCAGACTTATTTTACGAAAAGTTAATGGAGAGGGTTAAGTCTGAATAATTATAATAAGCTTCCGGGGCATTTTGCTATCTAAGAAATGCCCTCGGGGGTATTTAGAATTGGAATAATTAAGTAGGAATATACTGGAATTTGATTTTAACAATAGTTAAGATTTCGTAATACTAAGATTTTCGTAATGATTAAGAATTCATAGTAATTAAAAATATAAAAATTTGTATTTAATTATGAATTCATAATAATTAAAATTTGTATTAATAAAGATTTCGTAATGATTAAGATTTCATGACATATATTGAAAACACACGAAATGGTATATCTATTTTATTAATTGCGTCCGATATATTTTAAAAGACAATTTTTTAATGTACAAAGGAAAAAGAGGTTATTTATGAAGAAAATCGTTTGCTTTTTAAGTGTAACTTTATTTATTCTTGTTTTTACTCTAAATGTAAATTCTTTTGCGGCAGATTATCGAAGTACTGTAAGAATAGGCTTGAATTATGGTAGTGATTCTGTAGCAAGTGTTCGGGTAAGTGCAGTAAAGGGATTTGATGTCGGCTTCTATAACAATGATAATTTTTCAATTCTTTTAGAACAAAACAATAGCAGTCCTCTTATAATTAGAAAAGATGGACATTTCATTAGAACTGATAATGGTGTTTTAGAATATTCACCTACCGAAGGAATACCATATGCAGGGCAAGTAATTGGTCCGTGGCATTTAAAGGTGGGGGGAATGATTCAGGACTATGGCACAGCTATGAGCATTGTTGAACTTCTTGAAAGCACTGGAGTAAATGCTTATGTCGCATATGAAAATGGATGGCAAGTNTGGATGGGCTTTTATTCAGATAGGAGAGCGGCAGAGAATGNTATTTCCAATGTAAAAAAAACTACTGGATATGAGGACATTGCAGTAGTTGAGGAATCTAATAAAAGAGTAGTAATTTATGATGATAACTTCAATGTGTGTTTGGTTTATGGTGGAGTAGACGGATACTTACAAGTTCGTCCAAAGAAGGAGAACGATCCATACCTTTTATCTGTTAATGGGAAGAGGTATAGAAACTATATTGAAATAAGAAGATATACAGATAGTGATATGACTCTTATTAATATTATAAATATTGAGCAATACCTTTATGGAGTAGTGCCTGCAGAAATTGAGGCTGACGCACCCTTAGAAGCAGTTAAAGCCCAAGCTGTTGCTGCAAGGACATATACATATAGAAACCTAAACAGATACAGTAATTGGGGTTTTGATCTGACAGATACTGTATCTTCACAAGTTTATAACGGATATGATAGTGAGCGGCAGTCTGCAAACAGAGCAGTTGATGAAACAAAAGGTAAGAAAATGCTGTACAATGGCAATCTTGCACATGTCTATTATTTTGCTTCAAGCGGAGGTATGACCGCCAATGTTAAAGAGGTATGGGGTTCAGAAATTCCCTATTTAGTAAGTGTAGAAGATCCATATGAATCAGAAACATCCTCTCATTATATATGGCAAAAAACATTATCCGCTGAGGAAATTAAGAAAATACTATTTATTAGTGGTGTTGAAATCGGGGATATTCTTTCTGTCAGTGCAGAAAATTATTCACCCTCAGGTCGTGTTACAGAGCTAAGAATTACAGGAACGAAAGGATCTATAACATACTATACACAAGACACGAGGATGATTTTTAGTCTGAACAGTCAAAAATATACAATTCAGTCTGCAGGGAATGCTGTTGTTAGAAGTGCAGATGGTACATTGAAAACGCTATCTCTGGACGGTAGGAGTGTGACATCCAAATCAGGTACCACAAAGCTATCAGCATATAGCAATACTGTTGCTGTAGTTGGAAGTGGCAATAACGTTAATAAAGTAAATATGTCATCAAACACTTATGTTTTCAGTGGAAGAGGCTGGGGTCACGGAGTTGGTATGAGTCAAGAGGGTGCAAAGGGCTTTGCAAGGCAAGGCTATAATTATGAACAAATACTCAAACACTATTATCAGGGCATAACAGTTGAGTAAGATCCTTTTGTTGACATCGTATTGAACCTGTGGGTATACTGTTATGGAAATCAAAAAGGAGGAAGGTTCATGCTCTGGGCTATTATAGTTGCAGTATTGTTTGCACTTGATCAAATAACAAAAACCTATGTAAAAAACAATCTCCCTTTAGGGCAAAGTAATGAAGTAATTCAAGATTTTTTTTATTTTACACATGTTGAAAACACGGGTGCTGCATTTGGTATATTAAAGAACGGTCGATACTTTTTTATCATACTAACAATAATTATTTCTTTTGTATTGATTTACGTTATGATTAAAAACAAATCTAAGATTTTAAGGTTGGCCATTTCGATCGTATTAGGTGGAGCATTAGGAAACTTTATCGATCGCCTATTATATGGCAAAGTAACTGATTTCTTGGATTTCTATATTTTTGGATACGATTATCCAGTGTTTAACGTTGCAGACATTTGTGTAAATATCGGTACAATATTACTTGCCATATATATTATTTTCATCTATAAAGAGCCTAACAATGAAGAGGCGGAAGAATCCAATGAACCTCTGAGTAGCGAAACAGGTGATGGACTTAATGAGTAGCAATAGAAATATAGTGCTTAAAGTTGAGGAGGAAGAGGCAGGGCAGCGTATTGATGTTTTTTTGTCCTCAAAAGTACCCGATATATCCAGAAATTATGTCCAAAAACTAATAGATGATAACTGCATACTTGTGAATGGACAAAGAACGAAAAGCAAAACCAAGACCTATGCTGGGATGGAAATATCGGTTAGTATACCAAAGCCTCAGACTCTTTCTATAGAACCTGAAAATATTCCATTAGATATTATCTATGAAGATTCAGATATCTTAATAATCAACAAACCTAAAGATATGGTTGTTCACCCTGCGCCTGGGAATAATGATAAAACTCTTGTAAATGCTCTCTTGTATCATTGTAAGGATTCCCTTTCTGATATTAATGGTGTAATACGGCCTGGTATTGTTCATCGTATCGATAAAGATACAACAGGTCTAATTGCTGTGGCAAAGAATAATGCTGCACACCAATCCCTTGCTTCACAATTAAAAGACCATAGTATGGGCAGGATATATGAAGCAATTGTTGAGGGGGTTATCAGCGAAAAAACAGGCGTTATAGATGCTCCCATAGGTCGGCATCCTGTGGACAGAAAAAAGATGGCTGTTACACCTGGTAAAGGAAAGAATGCAATAACACATTTCGAAGTGTTAGAACGTCTCAGTGGTGCTACCCATGTCCGACTAAGGCTTGAAACTGGCAGGACACATCAAATAAGAGTGCATATGTCATATATTCACCATGCAGTTTATGGTGACCCTTTATACGCAGGCAGCAGTAAAAGCAAAATTACCAGTGGTCAGATGCTGCATGCAAGATTTCTATCCTTGAGACATCCTTCCACTGGTAAGATAGTTCAATTTGAAGCAAACCTTCCTGAAGAATTTACAAATCTTCTTGCTTCCCTGCGATAACACGGTAACACAGAGAACACAGAGGGACGGTTCTTTTGTGTTATTTATTTTGAAATATACACCCGTTAGCTACTTATTTATCTGAGTAGCTATTTTTTCGTGGTTCTGATCACTT
>JGI24708J26588_10002673_pt1 | contig 13359 bp, 8 predicted proteins | sample BioPla1DNA2_FD_26588 | JGI IMG/M metagenome (IMG submission 26588) | reverse complement strand
ATTATGATAACTCAAACAATAATATTGGTAAGTTATTATTATTTATTCTATACTGTTTTAGGCTTGAACAAAGCTCAGAATAGTCTGAATACTCTATGTTAATACTGAGGAATAAATAATAAATATGTCAACAAAACCTAAAGTATCATTGATAGTTCCAGTCTATATGGAGCAAAAGTATATCAAGGATTTTTTAAACTCCTTACTTAAGCAAACTTATCCAACAGAAAAATTAGAAATTCTTCTGATTGATGGTATGTCTACTGATGGTACTCGTGAAATTATCAAAAAATTCATTGAGAAACATTCCAACTATGATTTTAAGCTACTAGATAATCAGCGTAGATACCAAACCTTTGCTTTAAACATTGGGATTCAACAGGCAGCAGGTGATATCATCATTCGTTTAGATGCTCATTCAAAATTTCCAGAAAACTATGTTGAATTATGTGTAGAAACATTATTAACCACAGATGCTGATAACGTGGGTGGTTTGGCAATTACGAAAGGTACAAATGCATTTTCTCGCATTTCTGCCAAAATGTTAAGCTCAGTATTTGGTGTAGGTAATTCTGGTTTTCGTACTAATGCAAAAAGTGGTTACGTTGATACCGTACCTTTTGGAACATTTCGTAAAGAACTATTTGATGAAATAGGTTTGTTTGATGAGCGATTAATCAGAAATGAAGATAATGAATTCAATTCTAGGATCTTAAAAAACGGTGGAAAGATCTATCTTAATCATGAAATTCAATTTGAATATTATAGTCGCGATAGTTTTTCTGGTTTAATGCAATATGCATTCTCCAATGGAAAATGGAATATAATTACTTTGTATTTAACTAAAGGTAGTATGAGAATTCGGCACTTCGTACCATTTTTCTTTTTCTTATATTTGCTTGTGGGTGCAATTACAACTTTGCTTGTGCCAAGTCTTTTATTCTACTGGCTAAGCATTATCATTATATACTTTGTTTTAGATATTCTTGCTACTATATCTGCGATGGAAAATGTTAAAGATTTATTATTGATTCTTTTGTTTCCTGCTTTCCATTTTACCTACGGTTTTGGTTCTTTTGTTGGTTTATTTACAATTTTATTTCGCGGTAAGAGGTATAAATGAAAAAAATTAAAGTATGTCATTTAACGAGCGTACATCCACAATTTGATATTCGTATTTTTCGTAAACAACTCGTTTCATTGGCTAACGCCGGATATGATGTTTATCAAATTTCACAAGGTGAATCTGGCAAAAAAGATGGCGTAAATTTAATTGGTTTAGGAGAGATACCAGATTCTCGTCTTAAACGAATTTTGTTTTTTACGAGAAAGATTTATCAAGCAGCACTAGAACTAGACGCAGATCTTTATCATATTCATGATCCCGAACTTTTGCCATTTGCAGTTAAATTGGCCAAGCAAGGTAAAATCGTAATTTTTGACAGCCATGAAAATGTGCCAGGACAAATAGCCGAAAAGACCTATATTCCTAAATTTTTTAGAAATATTATCGCAAATATTTATGCAAGCTATGAAAAAAGAGCTGTTCGTAAACTGGCTGGTGCTATTACCGTAACACCAAACCTAACCAAAATTTTAAAATCGTACAATCCAAATACAGTGACGATAACCAATTATCCTCTTTTGTCGGAAGCTAAAGAAGATGAAGTCAGGCAAGTTGACGTAAAACAATTTAAATTTTGTTTCCCAGGACTTATTTCAGAAGAGTGGTGTCATCTAGAATTACTTGAAGCAATTCGGGATTTAGATGTTGAATATACATTGTGCGGTTTATACCATGATGATTATTTACCATTATTAAAAGAACATCCTAGCTGGGCAAAGGTTAATTATCTAGGTGTTGTTACAAGAGATGATGTAATTGAGATTATTAATTCAAATAATGTAGGTATAGCATTGGCACGAAAAATGCCCAATACTTTTTGGGATGAAGGTACGCTTGGTAATACTAAATTGTTTGAATATATGTTACATAAATGTCCGGTTTGTTGTACCAATTTTACCTTGTGGCAGGAAATTGTCGAACAATATGACTGTGGTATCTGTGTTGAGCCAGATCAACCAGAGCAAATCAAAGAAGCCTTGATATGGTTTATGGATAATCCAGAAGAAGCAGAAAAAATGGGTGAACGTGGCTATCAAGCGATTATTGACAAATATAATTGGTCAACCCAAGAGACAATACTTGTGGACTTTTACTCTAAACTATTAACCTAAAAAAGAAATGCAAATAGTTATCTGCATTTCTTTTTGATACGCCCGACATGTGTAATTACTAAGGCTCAATTTTCTCCTTAGATTAGGATAGATTTTTTTTTAGTTTAAGTCTACTTCTTTATTAAGATAAATAGTTTTGGCAGCGGGTATCATTAACCAGAGGACCAGTAAGCAGGTTGCCATTTCAGATAAAAAAGCTCCTCCGTTCACTGTCAGTGAGTACCAGATAGGCGACATTCCTTCTGGTGCATATTCGGACCAAAAGGCAATGCCAGCAATAAAGTGGATAAAATAGCGGACAAGGCCTCCAATTATTGCGGAAATAGATACTAGAAATCCTACTAGTTACTTTTCTTTTTCCTATCAAGAAAAAGCACTTTTTTTATTTTAAATTCAAAATAGTAACATAGGAAATATATTTATTTTTTAATATATGAGAAAATAAAATACATTATTAAAACGTTTTGGAGGTTGTTTTTATGTCAGAAAGAATTCTTGTTGTTGGTGCTAACCATGCAGGTACAGCCTGTATCAATCAAATTTTTAGCCTGAATCCTAATGCGGATGTCACTGTCCTAGACAAAAATACTAATATTAGTTTTTTAGGATGTGGCATGGCCCTGTGGATTGGTAATCAAATTACTACAGGTGATGGCCTCTTCTATTCTAGCAAGGAAATGCTAGAAGAAAAGGGTGCCAAAATTCATCTTGAAGCAGAAGTAACAGAAATTGACTATAGTAAAAAAGTTACAAAATACTTAGATAAAAATGGTCAAGAACATGAAGTCCCTTATGATAAATTAGTTTTAGCTACAGGCTCAAGGCCAGTTTGGCCAGCAATTCCTGGTTTAGAACTAGAAAATATCCAAAAGGCTAAAATCTATCAAGATGCCCAAAAAGCTGTTTCTCAAATACAAGATGACCCGAGCATCCAGAAAGTAACTGTTGTTGGTGCTGGTTATATTGGAGCAGAACTAGCAGAAGCCTACGCATTGAGAGGAAAAGAAGTTACGCTTATTGATGCTTTAGACCGTATCTTAGGCACCCACTATGACAAAGATTTTTCTGATGTTATGGCCGACCGTTTGAGAGAGAATGGAATCAAAATCCAACTCGGTGAAAAAGTAGAAAAATTTGAAGGGCAAACAAAGGTAGAAGCTGTTGTCACAGACAAGGGAAGATATGAGACTGATCTTGTCATGTTCTGTATTGGTTTTAGACCAAACAATGAGCTTGCTGGCGACCATTTGAAACTCTTTAAAAATGGAGCTATTGAAGTTGACCTCCGCCAAGAAACATCTGAAAAGGACGTCTATGCTATTGGCGATTGTGCGACAGTCTTTGACAATTCAATTGACCAAAAAAATTATATCGCTTTAGCAACCAATGCTGTTCGTTCTGGTCTAGTAGCAGCCTTCAATGTTTGTGGACTTGAGGTAGAATCTGTTGGTGTTCAAGGTTCATCAGCCCTCAATCTCTATGGTTTAAAGATGGTATCTACAGGTAAAACAGTTGATACAGCGGCAAAACACGGAATTGAAGCCCTTGAGACGAGCTTTAGTGATTTGCAAAAACCAGCCTTTATGAATGAGGTGGGCCCAAATCCAGAAGTTAAAATCCGTGTCGTCTATAGAAAAGATAATCATCAAATCATTGGTGCCCAGCTCATGTCAGAATTTGATATGTCTGCTGTTATCCACATGTTCTCACTTGCTATCCAGGAAAAAGTTACTTTAGAACGTTTGGCCTTGTTAGATATTTTCTTTATGCCACACTTCAATCAACCTTATAACTACATCACTATGGCTAATTTCTTAGGTCTGATGGATAATTTATAAGCCAGTATGGGGAATGCTTGGCTTGTCCTCCATGTTTAGTTAACATTATGCTCAGTGTGCACTGTGCTTAGTGCCGCTGCCTAAGCTAATTCGTTATGTAGAGCAGATGATATGGTTATTTTCTGCAAAAGCAAAAGAGCAAAGGAAAACTAGAGGAACTCGATGGCTGGCTAAGGCGACGCTTGAGGATGGTAAATTGGAAACGCTGGAAGAAGATAAGCACAAAATTTAAAAACCTAGTGAAAGCAGGAATAGATAGATGGCGTGCCTGGCAATGGGCTAACAGCCGAAAGGGCTATTGGGCTGTAGCCGGAAGTCCGATTCTGACAAGAGCAATAATCAACGACATGTTCAACAAAGCAGGGTATATACCCCTAGTAAAGTACTATGAAGAAGTAAGTAAAATTTAGAACCGCCCGGTGCGGACCCGCAAGCTGGGTGGTGTGGGAGGTCCCTCAGTCAATTAATGACTGAGGTCCTACCCGATCTAGAAAAGCACAGGTATTATATTATGCTTCATACAGTAAGCCTAATTTATTATTAAAACTAATCAATGGCCTTTTGATAAGATTTATCTGGTCGCCAACCAGCTTCTATTGCTTCACGCTCTGTCGAAAACCATTTCTCACCAGAAGATATATCGATTTTTGTTTTACTATAGTTTCTCCAGTTTGGTACATGGTATATTTTCTCACCTTGTGAATTGATGTTACCTTTAATTTTTCCTTCCCAGTCCTTGTCTAATGCACTTTGGGGTCTGCAAAACCAGTTTTCACGGTTTGGGTTAGGGCAATCAACATCTGAATCTTTGGGTTCTGTTTCAGTTGGCTCTGTCTCAACAGGCTCAGTTTCAGTAGGTTTGGTTTTTTCAGGCTCAACCGGCTTTGTTTCCTCAGGTTCAGTAGGTTCTGTTTCCTCAGGTTCTGGCTGAGCGTAAACAAAATTATTTACTGCACTACCTCCCACTAGAATTACATTTGAAACATTGTTTTGATCAATAAACTCGGAAATTGCTTTGTCTTGTCCATTTGCCCATAAAAGAATAGGAGCTTCTATTTTTTGAGTAATAGCACTAATCGCAAGTGCATCTGGGAATGACATACCAGCAGCAACAAAAATAGTATCGCTATCTTTGAAGCCTTCATTTGCAACGGCTAAGGCAGTATCAAAACGTGTGTCTCCTGCTATACGCTTAGCCTGTTGTTCATTGCTTTCGGGCAAAACGCTAATTCCACCAAAAATATAGTCATTTGTTGTTGACTGATTTTCACTCAACCCTGTACTTAAAGTTATCATACCATTATGTTTAAGCATAAATGGTGTTGCAGCTAAACTGTCAGGAAAACCCATACCAGTTACATAACCGGTAGAAGTGATTTCATGTTGTTCAGTTATGTATTTATTAATCACTTCATTAGTTTCAAATCGGGTTCCGCCACTGAGTCGGATGTGGTTATAATCTTTAGTTAAAAAATTAACAACGCTTTCAGAAATAGCTCCGGTTCCACCAACGACAAAGATTTGATCAGGATTTAATCTTACTATTTCTTCACGTATAACCTCTAACTTAACCGATTTAGGAGTCAAAAGAATTGGGGCATCTTCATAAGCTGCTAACGGACCGGCTGCAAGGGCATCAGGAAAATCTTCACCTGTTGCAAGAACTACTTTGCCACCTTTGTCAGCTTCAAAATATTCCTGAGAAATTTTGATTGCTGTTTCGTAACGAGATTGACCATATATTCTTGTGATATTAGGTATGTCAGTTGTTTTTTCATTTGCTTGAATTGCTATAGGAATAAATATCAAGCTTATTATCAAAACTAAACTTAATAAAATTTTACATCTTTTGTGTTGATTTTTCATACGTCTAAACTCTTTCTTTGATTTCAAATAAATATATTGGAAGGTCTTGATACAATGAATCACACAGTAAAGTAAAAATTAATTTTATGTTCAATACTTTGCAAAACAATACTTGAAAAATACTGACATTACTATATGATTAAACGATTGTTAAATAAATATTAACAGTTTGATCTCTTGCAAACAACCTACAAGCTTTGCTTTTATTTTTGTGCCTTTTTAGATAAAATACATTATCATTTATTAGGAATTAGTAATTCAAATAAATAATTTGCTAGGATTACTGGAATCAATGTAAAATGCAATATGTACATTACAAGTTAAAAGTTTCAGATCGCAAACAAAATTTTGCAATTGGATGGATATAATATGGAATTTCTAGGAAATATATTAGAGTCTAGTACAGGATTAATATATAAAGCTAATCAAAAAACGAATAAAAATCTAAGACTATTAATCAACACCGTACTATATGCCATCTTAGGAATTCTCTGGATGCTAGACCGATATCTTAAATTTCAAAGAATTGGTTATATTGTTGCAATTCTATTAGTATTGACTACTGTAATTTCAATCGAAAAAAAGATAGATCTTTCATTTAAACAAGTAAATAAAGTATTACTTATATCTGTAATTTTATTAGGTATCCTTTATGGGCTTAGCAGTTTTACTATAGGTGAGCGAACGAGGCTATTTCATGCTTTGATTTTTGTTTTCGTCTTGCCAGTAGTTTGGTATTGTCTTTCGCATCGAGATAATCGAGAATTCCTATTCATTACTGCTTCTTGGGGTGGAGTCGTTTCGCTGTTTTTTTTGATTATTGTTTCGATTCTTTATGCACCTTTGAGTTCAGGCCAATATAGTGCCATTCTGCTAAACCCTAACGGTCTGTCTCAAGCAATGATACCCATTTTTTTTGGCATAATCTACTTGTTAGTTTATTATCAAGAGAATCCATTATTTAATATAAAAAAACAACGTATTTTGTTAGTTTTTCTACTGCTAGTTCTTGGTATTAGTGCTGCTTACCTTATATTCACTAAGAGTCGTACAGGTTTGCTCTCAGCCTTGATAATTTTATTCATCACTTTTATATATCGTTTTGTCACTCTTAGAAAAGAGAAAATAAAGACGGTATTGAGACGTTGCTTGTCATCAATTGCTGCTATTTCTTTGAGTATTTTCTTAATGACAAATCTAATGATATTTTTGTTGTCGACTGTCAGTTATCAGCTACTTTTAAATGATGTACACAGCAAAGGATATGCTTATCGATTTTTGATGCTAAATGTTCACCGTTTTGAGGAGGAAGATTTTTTAGCAATTGAGCAAGATGAAGAAGTTCAGGATTTGGCTAAAAACAAAAGCTTCCAATCGGAAATTACAGCTTTAATGGATCGTGCAGATCAAGGTAAAGAAAGCGGTGAGATGGTAGATTCGGGACGTTTTGAAATTTGGTCTAATGCTTGGGCAAATTTGAATTTAATTGGTCATAAGTCTTCTACAAAATTTCACGTGACATATAATGATAGTTACACTAACAATACTCACAATATGATTTTAAATATTGGCTATTTTGCTGGTATACCTGCTATGTGTGTTGCTACAGTCTTCATGTTGGCATATTTACTCACAATTGCATATAATTCAATTTCACGTTTGAAAAAAAATAAAATAGATTTAGATGATTACATGTTGTTAGTAGTAGGTTCAACTTTCTTTATATTAGCTATGATTTCTGGCGTGTTTTTACCAATTGGATCTGTCCATACATTTTTAGCCTGGCAATTAGTTCCTTTAGAAAATAAAACACAAAATAAGAAAGAGGCGGCAATAAGTCGTGACAAATAGTTTATATCAGAAAAAAGATTCCAAGATTCTTAATTTTATTAAAGGGAGTCTTGTTTTAAGCATTGCAAATATAGCTTTAAGAAGCCTTAGTTTTTTCCTTTTACCTTTATATACTGGTCGGTTAACGCCAGAAGAGATGGGGATTTCAGACCTTGCTTCTACTTTAACTCTTTTAGTTTTCCCTATCCTACAACTTGGTCTGGATTCTGCTTTTTCTGCTTTCTTTTATGACAGAAAGGATGAAGAACATCAAAAAACTGTATTTAATACAGTCTGGCTCACAGTTTTTGTTACTAGCCTTATTCCTTTAATTGCTTGCTTTTTTGCGGAAGAAATCTCACAATCTTTTCTGAAAACACCTGAGCATGCCTCTATTATTGTGGTGGCACTTATTTCGGTCACCATTCATCTTTGGTTCATGCCTTATCCTCTTTGGTTACGTATGAAAAACCATATGACGTCATTTGCTCTGATCAATTTCATTTCGTCATTTGTCGCAATTTTATCGAATATTATTTTTGTTGTACATTTGAAATTAGGAGCGATGTCTTTAGTTGCTGGGACCTTAGTTTCAAATATTGTCCAGCTTTTACTCTATTTTGGCTTTAGCAAAGTTAAAATAAATCCTAAGTATAGCGATCATAATTTACGCAAGAAAATGTTGCAGTTTTCAATACCTTTGATTCCTTTATCGATCGCAACTTGGTTTATTTCACTTGCTGATCGCAGAATCATTTTAGATTTTTTGGGCGAAGCACAAGTAGGTATATACAGTATTGCTACTCGTTTTGCAAGTGTAATCTCTATATTTTCTGGAGCTATTTATACTGCCTATACATCTTTTGCATTTAGTAAAAAAGGTGATGCAGATGCTAAGCAGCAATACGCACGTATCTTAAATGTAATTTATTTCTTTACTTTTGGTGTTAGTTTTACGATTTCACTTTTTGGTCCAGAAATTTTAGATTTAATGGTAGACGAAAGCTACAAATCAGCCTATCTTGCCTTGCCAGGTGTTTTATTTGGTCAAGTGTTTTATGCTGTAAATACGATTGTCAGTTACGGGATTAATTTTGCTAAGAAAACAGTTTATCTCTTAATGTCTACGGTGATTAGTGCTGTTGCCAGTGTATCGCTCAACCTCATTTTAACCCCGCGTTATGGAATTTTAGCAACTGGACTTGTCAATGTAATCAGTTATTTTATAATGTGTGTCCTGAATTATTTCTTTGCTCAGAGATTATACCCAGTAAATTACCGTATTATGCGTATCATGTCGACTGCTTTCATTGGTTTAGCAATAGTCGGTATATTTGTCACAAAATCATTTATTATTAAACTAATAGTATGGATTATCATTGCTACCTTAGGTTTTACAATTTTTTCTGATGCAGCACAGGACATTGGTAAACTTATTCTCTTAGCTTGGAATTCCCTGACCCAAAGATTTAAGAAAAAAGATCAGAAAGGATAAAAAAGTGTATTTTCTAGTCGTGGGTGAACATTATCCAACTCCAAAGTACCCTATCTTAGGTATTTTTCCAGCTGATCAGGCAAGAGCTTTACACAATGCTGGTTATCCTGTTATTTATGCTGCGGTTGATATTCGTTCTTATCGAAGAAAAAGAAAATTTGGTATCACCTATGAAATAAAAGATGGTATGGAGATTTATTCAATTAGTTGGCCAGTAGGTGCTATCCCCCGCAACATCAAGCTCGGTCTAGCAGGGTTAGCTTTTGAGCGACTCTACACAAGAATTGTTAAAGACAAAGGAGCTGCGCCTTTATTAATTCATTCGCATTTTATAGATAGCTCTGTAGCTGTATATAAGACAGCAATAAAATACAAGATCCCTTTTTTTGTGACCGAGCATTCCTCAAGTTTAAATAAGGAAGAACTAAATCCTCAAATTGCTAAAGATGCAAGCGAAGTTTACAGTACAGCTACTCGTTTAATTACAGTTAGCTCTGCTTTAGCAAATCGGATTAAACAACATTTAGGCTTTGATTCAATTGTTATTCCCAATATCGTTGATTTAAGTATTTTTCACTACCAAGAACGACAATCAATTTCTGAAAATTTTAATTTTGTTAGTACAGGTCATCTTGCTTATGGCAAAGGCCACGATATCTTATTAAAAGCTTTCAAACTGCATTTGAAAACATATCCAACTAGTCGTCTAATTATTTTTGGAGCAGGAGAGGAACAAAACAATCTTGAAAAACTAGCACAAAATCTAGAAATTAACAACATAGTTGATTTTCGTTTGTTACAGCCACGTGAGATCTTGGCAGAGACTTATAACAAGTGTGAAGCTTTTGTTTTACTTTCTAGAGGTGAAACATTTGGTGCTTCTTATATCGAAGCGATGGCTTCAGGTCTACCTGTGATTGCTACTCGTTGTGGCGGACCTGAGGATTTTGTCATACCAGAAACAGGTTTATTAGTAGCAATGGATCAAGTTAACGAGGCTGCAACAGCTTTAACAACACTGCGTGATGATTTTACCAATTATGATCGACAAGCTATTGCTAATTATGCCAGGCAAAACTTTTCTGCATCTGCTGTAGCAAATCGGGTTGTAGAAGTTTATCAAGAAGCTATACCAGATTTAGAGAAAAAACTAGGTAAACAAAAATCGAAATAAATTAATTTCCCATGCTCATCATATGGAATGTATATATAATATATATTAGAAAGTAACTTTTATGAAAAATAAACGTATCTTATACATCACATCTATTTGGACTGCTATAAAACCTATAATTTTTGAAGGTAAAACTGAAGTAAATGGGATGCCTGGCTTTTGGCGACCGCTTGAAGCATTGATTAAAAAAGGATATCAAGTTGATATGATTTTTTATGATGAAGAAGAAAAATACCAAAAACAAGATTTTAATATTCGTTCTCCTTTGTTTAAAAAAGTAAATATTCTAACTTATCTTCATGTACCTAAATTGTCGGGTTGGCGGAAAATGTTTTCTAATTTTAATGCCTATTTTAAACTCAAGAAAGTAGTAGAAACTACTCTAAAGCAACAAAAATATGATTTCGTCTATGGGCAAGGGCCTCTTTCAGAAGTAGCAAATAGATTTTGTCGTAAAAATAATATTCCTTTTGGTATGCGTCGTTACGGGGATACATTGTTATCATTAATCGAACAAAAGGGAAAACTGTATGCCAAATTATCCAGACCAATTGATTATATTTCTATGCTTACACCAAAGGATTTTATGCTAGCAACTAATGATGGATCAAAAGTTGATGAACTTTATCAATTACTAAATGGTTCCAAACAACCTTATCCACTTTATTTTTGGATTAATGGTGTTAATGATCCGCCTATATCTGAACAAACCGTAGAGCTTCCTAAAGAACCTTTTTTGTTTTATACCGCCAGAATTGTTCGTTCTAAAAGACAAGACAAAGCGATAGAACTTCTAGCAAAATTAAAGGAGCAAAATATTCAAATCAAATTGCTCTTGGCAGGCTCAAAAGATGAAGAGAGTTTTTATTTAGAATTAACAAAACTGATTGCTAAATACGATTTGGCAAATCAAGTTGAATTTTTAGGCTCAAAGACCCAGGCGGAACTTTTCCAATTAGCTGATGCAGCTTTAGCTAGTCTTGCCTTTTATGACGATACAAATTTTGGTAATTGTTTTATCGAATATATGAAAGCAGGTGGCTGCGTCATAAGTTTAGACGATGGCTCCTTAGATAAAGTTCTAAAGAATAATTACAATGGTTTTTTAGTTAAAGATATGTCTGAAGCTGCTGAAATTGTAAAAAAGCTTTATCATGATCCAGTATTGGTAAATCAAATAAAGCAAGCTGCTAAACAAACAGCAGATCAAACTTTTTATACTTGGGAAGAACGTATAGAAAAAGAAATAGATTTGATTGAGGAATATATTTAGGTATATTTTATAAACGATAGAAATATTGCTTACTTTATATTTGTTTATAAAATAATTAAAGCAAATTTTATCGAGGCTGGTATAATGGTTATGTGCAGGTATTTATCTAGAAATGAGATAATAATGAATCAGACTTAAAGATAATTACAATCGAAATATTATAGAAACTAACCTTATAGCCAAATATCGTTACAGTTATGTAACATTTGTGCCATAATTTAACCAAAAAGAAAGAGAGGCAACTTGCAAATAGAAAAAATTAATAATTAATATATAATTGTACGGAGATGGTAAATGTTCTTATCTTAAATTTAGAGTTCTTAAAACCAATTTAAGATAAAAGGTAGTTATCAAATTTAATTAAACTAAATTGAAGGAGATTTTTTAATAAAAAACAAGTTAAGAAAAACGTTATCTGTTTTGTTGGTTTTCGTTATGGTCTTGGGGCTGAGTGTTAGTGCGTTTGCATCACCAGTTAGTCCAGTCGATCCAGAACAAGCTGTAATAGAAGATCAAAACACAGATGCTGTAATCAAAGTGGATATTACCACAGAAGGAATTCAAGATGCACTTGTAGCTAACTCTGGTAATACAGCTGGTACAGGCAATGTTCTTTTTGCCGAGTGGCGTGCAACTAGAAGTGGTAATCCATCCGTCAGTCTAAAAGAACCTGCATTGTACGATGTTGCAGCAGGAACTTCTGTGAGTACTTTATCTGTTAACAAAGGTCAAGCAGAATTTACAGTTAAATACCCAAGTACAATAGGTGGTCAAGACTTAGAAAAATTAGAAAATGTAGAGTTGTATGTAGCTTTACATAACGAAAGTACTGGAGATGTTGTCGACAACTTAGTATTTAGACGCTTAGGTATCGATCAACCAGAATTATATGATGCAGATACAGGTAATGACTTAGTCTACGAGATTTATCCGTTCAATGAAGTCTTTACGGAAGTCAAAGATGAACCAGTAGTAGTTGACGGAACTGAAAGAATTATCCCTGGCTATATTAGGGGTAACGAATTAGAATTTTCCAAAGATTTGGAAATAACTGTAGCAGATTTACCAGCAGGTGGTCTAGATATCACAGTCGTTGATGAAGAAGGTTATGCTTTAGAAGACGTTCAAGTAGATGTGTTTGGTGTACAAACAGAAGGTGTTCCACCTTTCCGATATGTCTTAGACAGAAACGGTGATTATATTCCTGTAGACCCAGTTTTAGGCACACATGGTACAACTGATGCTCTTGGCAGATTAAATATTACAAAAGCAGACTTAGATGCCTATGCACTTACAAATGGTGCTACAGTACTTGGTTTTGCTGTAAACGAAGGTGACGGTTTGTACTCAAATCTTACTTTCTCAGATGTACGTGCTGATGGTAAAGCAGAGATTAAGTTAGTAGCTAGAGAAATCCCAACTTACTTTAACGTTGAAGTTCAAAAATTGATTGTTGATGAAACAACCGCCTATGAAGCAGCAGAAGGTGCTAGAGTAGAACTAGTACTTAACGAAAGCCCATATGAAGGTGCAACAACTTTAGGTGCTGTAGTTGACAGTTTAGTTACTGATGCTCATGGTAAAGGACGTTTCAAAAATCCAATACTTGAAAATGCTTTAACTATTAACTTAGAAAAAGGCATGA
>JGI24708J26588_10002670_pt1 | contig 13370 bp, 16 predicted proteins | sample BioPla1DNA2_FD_26588 | JGI IMG/M metagenome (IMG submission 26588) | reverse complement strand
ATAGACTGGACTTCTCTTCCGTGAAGGTGGCCTTCTCACACCGTTTTAGTGGCCTTATTTCTCCGTGACAGTGGTCTTTTCAGATCGTAATATACACTTTTGGTACAAGTGAGCCCTCTCCCGTTATAGCCACCGTGAGGGTAACCTTATCCCCAGACGTTTTACCGCCACCTAAACAGCCGGTGAGGGATAGGACTACTACCAGGAGCAAACTTAAGCCCAATACTGGTTTCCTTTTGCCCACTTCCTCATCTCCCATCTTACGGATTTCCTCTCGAGGCTTCACCTGGAGAAGTATAGTGTGGGAGTTCCTGCTTGCTCTGCAGAATCCTGCCTGTTTAGAGTGTGGTAAGAAAAAAATGTTTTTTACTCGCTTACTAAATATTTTCTGCCCTGCATCCCATCCGGCACGACAATTCCGATTAGAGCGCTGAAAAGGATCAGGAATAACCGTGTGAAAATGACAGAGCAATACACCCCTTGGCCACAACGCCTGGGAGTGGCGAACCAGACCTGGATTTCCTCGTGGAAGAGTTGGACGCTGCGGTAGAACACGCCATAGCGTGCGGGCCGTCACAGCTGAAACAGCCTTGCTCCACTTTTCGGCCTAATTACATCGACTTGGTTTGGGCTGGGCGGATTACCATCGTCCTTTGCCGCCCTTCCGTTGGCGGCAAATTTTTCATTTTCTGCAAAACGTTGAACAGGGAATCGGAAGTAAGCGCTGAAGTTAAACAGAATCAAGCTGGAGGAAGGATGGGATAATCCCAGGGACACCGTTAGACCAGATCCTGTTTAGGCCTATCAAGAGTAAGTTGGAGCAGCACTGTCCGCCAGAATTCTAGAAAGCGAGGAAAAGCAAGAGATGCAATCAAACCTTAGGAACAGCACCGCAACATGGGCCTTAATGCTTGCAAACATCATCATCTTCGCCGCTATTAATCTTTCGCCGGTTCTGGCTGATATGTTCCTGCTTAACCCCAGCCTGATCGCGGAAAGGCCGTGGTCTCTGTTTACGGTCTTTTTCTCCCACGAGCTCTTCATACACATCCTGCTGAACATGCTTCTGCTCTTTGTCTTTGGCACACGCCTGGAAAGAGAGACGAACTACAGCGTGATTTTGGGCGTCTATGTTCTCTGTGGATTTGCCGGCAGTCTGAGCACTATCGGGTATGCCTCAGCCATTGGCTACCAAGGGGGGCCCATCGCCGGGGCATCAGCCTCTGCTTTTGGAGTTACGGCAGCCTACGCTGCACTGAGACCCGATGCAGTGGTTCTGAAATCCAAAGCAATACATTGGGTGGCTGCATTGTTCGTTGTGAACGCGCTGCTCACCATCCAAAACCCTCAGGTTTCAGTGGGCGGGCCTGCCCACGCAGTAGGCATTGCACTCGGCCTGCTCATCGGCTATGTGCTGCGCAGTAAATATGGAACGACGCGGACCAAGAAGTAAAGAGCCTGATTAGGTTACTACGCCAAAACCGAGGAGGCAGAGCATGAACATTGAGCTTGTTGCCATTGATGTAAATGAGAAAGAGATCCTCCGCAATCTGCTGGAGAAGTATGATTATGAGTTTTCCCAATACGACCAGAGAGATGTCAACGATCTGGGTTTGTACGGTTATGATTACTTGGACAATTACTGGACAGAGGAAGGGCGCCATGCCTTTTTCATCAAGGTCGATGGGAAGCTGGCGGGATTTGTGATGATCAACACCTTCCGAGAAATTGAAGAGATAACCAACTATTCGATCGCGGAGTTTTTCGTGATGTACAAGTATCGCGGCTGCGGCGTGGGACGATATGCTGCGTTCCAGATCTTTGACATGTTCCACGGGAAGTGGCAGCTCAAGAGGCACCCTAAGAACACGGGCTCTGTACATTTTTGGGACAAGATCATCCGTGAGTACACGGGAGGCGACTTCGTCTATATGCCGAGTCACCCCCAAGCCGTATATGACGACGGCACGCTTGGTGATGTCTTTATCTTTGAGTCTCCAGCCAAAGCGCCTCAGACAAGAGGGTAGGTGGAAACACGATATGGCCGGAGTTCTCAAATCCCTTTCCTGGACGCTTCTTCTCACCGTCGTACTCTTGGGAATCCCTAAGAGCGCCGGCAACATCGCCAGTGTCTTTGATTACGGAGCAATTGACCCAGATGGTTCCTTTGCATGGCTCTGTGTCCATCATCTTGTTCAAGGCGCCATCTTCTGGGCCATCATGTTGGGCATCAGGAAGATCAGCCCCTTGGATTTCAAGTTAAGCTGGGGTAACAAGAAGGTGGGCTGGAAGTATGTCCTGCGGTTTACCTTGATCTTCAGCATAGGTATGATCGCCTCCTTTCTAATCACGCTTGTCACCAAGTCCTTTCAGCCATTTCCCCATCCCCTGACCGCTAAGAATATCCTTGGTTACCTGGGGTTTCAGCTCTTCCTTTCCGGGCCGTCGGAGGAGCTGATCTTCAGGGCTTTCGCCATAACCATGCTGGGACTAGTAGTGCGGGGAAGGGCCTTCTCGGGGAAAGTCAGTCTGGCCAACATCGTGGCGGCAGTGATTTTCGGACTGGCCCATGTGAGTTTCTTCTTTGCTCCTTTCCAGGTTTCATACTCTCCCATGCAGGTAGTGTTCTCTGTTGCTCTGGGGATCTTCTACGGGGATTGCTACGAAAAGAGCGGCAGCGTCTTCTATCCCATGATCATGCACAGCATCGGTAACGTTCTCTCGGTGAGCGCCACAATCCTCACCACCATATTGGGGCAGTAAGACGACAGAAATTGACATTTTTGCATGCTCAAGCATCCACAGAGCTGGTTTAATACAAGGAAGGCAAGCCCTGTCCTATCTGTGGAGAGACCATAGTCTCCATCAAAACGGGCAGCTCTGTTCAAAACTTGAGGAAAAACCCTCGCGATCCGGAACGTGGAAAGCGAGGGTTGTCTCCTTGTTGGCTGGGCCCCTTAGTACCCGTCTTGGTCCCGCTGATCCCCAGTGGTGATGCTCAGACTGCCTGGGTTCGTCGGGCGAAATCCCGATCAACTGCGATAGGGGTCAAGAAATACAATGGGAACTTCTTGTTCAATGCGTGTTCTGATTCCATTGAGCAGTTTCGAGTATCGCTGCAGGCGGCTCTGGTCAAACTTCTTGTGGAAAACGGTGTACAAAGTGATGTCTCGAAGCTTCATAAAATAGGGAAGCTCATTCAACCAAAAGTCATCCAGCCTGTTTTCCGCGCTGTAGCCAACCATGAAGTTTTCCAAAAACTCCTTGGCATAGGTGTCTTTTTCCCTTTGCTCATGGCCGTCAAACTTCCGCCAAATCGTGTAGTACAAGGCTATGGCTATATCACTCGCGAACCACTGGTAGGAGCTGTCATCGAAGTCAAAGACCGTTATCTTGCCGTCGTCGACGAAGAAGTTGCCTGCGTGAACATCCGTATGGATCAAGCCATAGCTGTCTTTAGATTGCGGCAGCTTTTCCGCATATTCCAGCAGTGAATAGCCCATGTCCACAATGTGCTTATCCTCCTTAGGGAGGTACTTTTCAAAGCACATCAAATCGTCCTCAAACCACTGCGGTCTTTTGAACCTTTCGTCAGAGGGTTCAAAGTGTTTGGTTGCCCTATGCATCTTTCCTATCGTTCTTCCCCACTCGGTGATGACTTCGGGGGTCGGTTCTGCGGGATTGTTGCGATCCAATAATCTGCCTTTTGCTTTTTGGAACAAGCTGGCAACAAAGTAGTCCTCTCCCACACGTATTTCCTCGGCCAATTTCCCGGAGGTGGAACTAAAGGCCTTGGCCACACTTACTCCGTTTTCTGCAAGGTAATTGATCCACTCCAGCTCCCCCAGGACCATATTGGTACTGCGATGGGAGCTGTGGGTCAATCTCAGAATATGGCTGACGCCGCCGACTTTCCCTTCGTATACATAGTTTTCGAAGTCACCCAAGAGCTTGAGTGAATCGCTGGACAGGCCAAAACGCCGGGCTGCTTCAAATAGTACTTCCTGGGAAAACTGCAGCTCTATCTCTCTTTCCACAAGGTCCGCCCCTCACATATCATGTTTCTGCCGTTTGTTCCTTTATTTGATTCTACCTTGTACAGCAAACCGCTTGAGCCATTGCGCTGGTTGGGCTTGCCCTCATGCTCACAGCACTGCCCTCACCAAACCGCGAACACTTGGTCCATCAACTCCGTCCTGCGGAGCAAGTACTCAGTTTCCCAGTAGGTGCTGCCCTTGACCTCCCTTGTCTCTACCAGTCCCAACTCCTCCAAACAGCGCCTAATAATCCTGGTGAAAACGAACCCGCTGAATGCCCGTTTGGCTTGGTCTTCCGATTCATAGCGCTGCAAATAATCGTCCACAAGGTCGGGGAAGTATTCCAGGAGACGGTCGCAGTAAAAGGAGATCTCCCGTTCGCTTCCTCCGTAGCGCTGGATTAGTGAGAGAAGATGTCCGATGTAAAACGGATGGATGGCCCCGTAGCGCTCATAGTACAGTTCTCGGTACTGGTGCATCAAAATCCACCACAGCCCCAGATAGGCTTCTTCCAGTGGAGCCTCAAGAACGGCCAATCCCTTTTTGCTAAGCAAAATCTGTCCTTTGCGCTTGACTACAAAGCCCGCCGATCGGGCTAGTTCATGGAGGTGGCTCAAGAACCAGGCATCCTCTTCCTTTCTCACATGGGGATAAGGGACCGCGTTGAGAAAGTCATATCCCCGCCCATACAGCTCCATGACCAGCTTAGCCGGGAGATTCCCTTTGGCAGTAGCCTTTAGAGGCCCCCTATCCCTGATCACATTCAGGAAATCTAAGAAATAGCGGAGCTTGTGGGTCTCAGCCAATGCGGCTCCGGGCATCTGGGTCTTGAAGGCCATGGGAATGGTGGAACCGAAGACAAGTCCCGTTACTTCCCGGGCGTACATATCCACGCGGCTCTTCCCCAAAGGGAGCTTCCAGCGCAGGGTTTGATTAACCCGCTCCAGGTCAAAGCGTCCCGTGTAGCCCTGCATGGTCCCCCACATGACACAGTTCTGATGGTCTTCATGCCCAGGATCGTGCCATGCCTCTAGGAAGTCCATATAACCCAAAGGCCCACCAGCATCCTCCGGCGGACATGCCTCACCGGCACCTATGCACACGGGAAAAGCGTGCTCAAGATCTACCACTTCCTCCAGGACCACCTCATGTTCCCAATGATCGCCTAGATCATACACATAGGTAAGCTTGCTCGAACGCTGGAGAATACTGTCTATCTTCACGCTGTCGCTTGATTTCATCGGTGTTTCGAGAACCCACCTCGTGAACTGGTCCGGCGTCTCCTCGGGGTTTTTCAGGTAGTAGTCGTATTCTTCCACTGCCTCCGAGTTGTCTGTGTAGATGGTGGGATCATCATCACTGCTGAATTCATGGAGATGGTAATCCTGCCACCCCATGGCATACTGAATCACTTGATGCAGGGTGAGAAACGTGATACCTCCTGGAACTAATACCCTCCTCCACACAGTGGGGAGTTCCTTCAGGGCAATCCTCAGCTGGTAACCTTTCATCGATTGGACCTCTCCTTCGCTTCGGGACCACACTGGCCCGCAGCATGATAATCACAAATTCTGCAGCAAACCCCCTTATCCTCCAGGGAACGATCAGAACACTCCCGCCCATACAACCATTCGACAGCCTGGGATGGGGCACGGAATGGTCAGAGGACTTGCCTCAAAGACCGCTGCATGCTACTGTTAACATAGGACTGACCCCAAGAGGGCAAGGAACCTGGTGATGCCTTCCGTCCGCCTTCTGAAAGTCTTCGCATGGATGCACAGGAGCAGACAGGCATCCCACAGGTCTAGACATGCAGGGCCCTGCCATCGCCCAGGGCCAGCCTAGAGGAGGAGACGTGTTTGAAAACAAATCAACTAACAGCAGGGAAGAAGAAGATCGGCAGAAATGCTCCCTGTCCATGCGGCAGCGGGAAGAAATATAAGAAGTGCTGCCTGAATAAGGAGCAGGCGCCCAAGGCTGTACCCAGCTCCGAAGGGACGTTTATGACCTATGGGGAAGTCGATGCCCTGAGCACAAGCCAGATCGCTGATCGTCTGCAGGAGATGGGCATTCCTTTCAGCCAAGAACAGTTCTTGCTCCAAGTTGAGGAAATGTTCACCGCTGAACGGATTGCCGACCACTGGTGGAACCAATACCCTGTTCAGGCGGAAGGAAGAAACAAAGACTTTCCGTGGCTGGCTGCCTGGGTTTTGTGGGAACGCCTGGCCCCTGGCAAGAACCTACCTGGGGAGAGGCTTATGGGACTGATCAGAGAAGGGGCGGCGAAGCTCCAAGCCCGGGATTGGCGCTCTGCCTGCGATATCTTCCTGTCAGCTTGGGAAGTCCTAAAGAAGAAATGCAGGAACCGCAGCTGTACTCTGGACTACCTAGAAAAGCAGTTTGCCGGGCTCTTCTTTGTCAACAACTTCATTCAGGATCTTGGCCTGGCGTTAGACAACGCCGCTGTGCGCGATCCTATCTATGCCCAGAAACGCCTCCAGTTCTACCAGGAGGTTCTGGAGACTTTTGTCCACGAAGATGCGGATATGATACACCAGCTGCGGCGTGCGGTGGCAGATAGCTTCGGCCTTTTGGGTGACTATGCGCGAGCTGATGAAGAGTTCTCTAGACTAGCGCATGACTTCCCCGCCAACCCCTGGACCTACATCGGATGGGGTGACTTGTACGGCTTCGGACCGAATGCCACCGATCCCATACGGGCACAAGAACTCTACCGCAAGGCTTTGGAGCTGGCGGAAGATCCCTTTGACCGCGAAGCCGTACTGGAACGCCTGGAGGACTTCTCCTAACGCAGTACGCGGGGAACAAGGGAGTGTTGATGATCACGGCGGTCTAGTTCTAGTAGCGTAATCGTCAGCGAAGCAAGCGCATGGGCGCTAGGAGGGTCAGTTGTGACGGACTATCAATTCAGAGCCATCACTGGACAGGACATACCCAGCATGACCCGGCTACTCATGGCTAGGCAGGAACGTGAGTCGCAGCTCTTCCCGTTCTTAAAGAACAGCTTCCTGCAGACGGGGCGGACTAGAGAACAGCTTCAAAATCTGCTCGCCAGCGGTAATGCTCTGGGGATGGGAGTTTTCTTCCATGGCCAGCTCGTTGGCTATCTTGTGGGGACGATCAGGATTGACACTAGAACTGGTCGGTGCGTAGTTGTTCCCTATGAGGGTGCTGCCATCGCGGAGGACCAACCAGCAGAGCTGATTAGACATCTCTATGCTGAGGCTTCTGTTCCATGGCTGGATCACGGCTGATTTACCCACTCCGCTTTTGTACCTCTTGCCGCCTCCCGGTACCTAGAGGCGTTTTCTAAATTGAGCTTCGGCATGGAGCAAGTATATGCCGTATTGGATCTTGAGGAATACCGACCGTTCAAAAAGGCAGCTGAGGTGGGGATCCGCCTAGCCACTGAAGAGGACAGCGAAATAATGGGCCGCATGGCCAGTATCATCTCGAAACATCAAAACGCCGCGCCGACCTTCATACCAGTCTTCCCAGAGATACTAGCGGAGATAAGGGAAGGATTCCAGCGCTCGCTGCAGGATCAAGATACGGTGGTTCTCCTCGCGGAAAAAGATGGGGAAGCGGTGGGATTCCACATGTATACCGCAGCTTCCCCCAGCATAATGGCACCGGATCGTTCGGTGGAGTTGGTCGTGGCAGGCACCGTGCAAGGCCACAGAAGATCAGGCATTGGCCAGAGCCTGATGGATGCAGGGTGCCGAATGATGCAGGATAAGGGCTATCGGTATGTAACGACCGATTGGAGGATCACCAACCTTGCCTCCTCCACATTTTGGCCTAAATGCGGGTTTAGGCCGATTGCCTATAGGATGGCAAGGGCTATTGACCCCAACTATGCTTGGGCCAACCTCAACAACCCCTGCGTTCAGCAGTTTTGACGCAGACAGGCCCAGATCCGCCGCAGTACCACGGGAAACACGCCTAATGACCAAGTGACAGCCGAGCCTCCTGGGCTCGGCTGTCTGTGTCTTTGTATTACTGACGAAATCTTACGCACGGGTCCTTTGGCCAAACGGCGCCAGCAAGAGCAAGGCTCACTGGCACATCAGGCCAGGATCTGCTTGGCCTTCTCAGCAATTATGCTCTCTACCTGCAGGATGGACTCTAGTAGATCGGCTTGTTCCTTTAGGAGGTCTGGGTTGGCCTTTGTGTCAATGGCGTTGTAGTGGAGGTCTTCTCCACCGCTCGTCTTCACCTTGTACCTGAAGGAACTGAGTCTTTCAGCCACTCCACGGTAAAGCGAAGCCATTTCTGTGCGCAACTCCCCTTTTTCACCCCTCCAGCAGAGAAGCGCATTCCCCAAGGTATTCGGCGGCACATCGCCTGGCATCTACCAGCTAGCATCATCACCCACGCAGGCCACAGTCCCGTATGTACGGTACCGATATGGCTCAAAACAGGCTGTCCAGATAATCCGCAATATGCCTACAGAACTGTTCTATGTCCTGCAAACGTGTCGAGATTATCGCATGGAGTTCCTCAACGGTCACCTCATGGTAGACATGAACCAGGCGATTACGATACCCTGGCAGACCACGGTTTTTTTGAACGTACTCTGGTGGCAGAATACCCTCCCTGCCCAGGATGTCGAATACCTCAGTGTAGTCCGCCGGCCGCCCCAGCCCCTGCTTGGCGATGATATGGCGTCCCACATCCAGGATCATCTCCAGGCTCCGTCGCAAATGATGCTCGGCAATGGCATAGTGATCGGAATCAGAGGCAAAGTCGCTCAAACTCATATCTGCCATCGAACGCAATCTGCGCACACTGTTCAAAATCTCGCTGATCGAGTCCATAATCCTGGCTTTGTTAATCAAGACCATCACCACCGATGAGCAGTTCTCTGACATCGCGATAAAAAGCATCCATGAAAGGCGCAAAGTCATGATAGAGTCGCAACACATGCTCCTCGAAATCCGTTCGCAACTCCTCGGATACCGAGTAAACCACCTTACCCTTGGCGATGGCTTGGTAGGCCAGCGTGCAGCTAACATTTTCCAGAAGGATCAGATCTACCCGCGCTGGCCTAAATAGGCGTCCCAAATCGGCTTGCAGAAGGAGCACATCATCGAGGGAGAGCCCCCGGCCATCTGAAACAACACCTATATCCACATCACTCATGGCATCAGCGCCGCCTTCCACCTGCGATCCGAACAGGTAAGCAACCAGGACATTGTATTTCGCGAACACGCTGGCCAGTTCTTTATGCAGCATCACGACACCGCCCTCCAACGCCTTTGTAGTCAATCCCCCACTCCAATAGTAACATAGATGTTTCATTCTGGGCAATTTTGGGGGATTTCCTCATATCCATATGCCAGCCCGGCTAGGGCTTTCGTAGTACTTCACAGCAATATGAATCCCGAGCTGTACGGCACGTTCTAGACCAACATCGTTTGATGGATCCCACAGGCGATCTGGCTCCGCGTACTTGTCATAGCCAACGTAGATGGCATTGAAGTGACAGTAGTGACTGGTCGCAAAAAAAGGCCCCTCTACCTGCAGAGGTAGAGGGCGGAAAGTCAATCAGCAAGGCTGCCGATCAGCCAAGGAGTCTCTGGCTTGGCCAAGAGCCTAGCGTTTTGATAGGCCATTTCAACAGTGAGTGCTGTGGTGGCCACATAGGCAGGCGGATCACTTTTCCTATCCAAAGCCAAGACAAGGGCGAAATCGGGAGTGCCCTCAAATGTCGTGCCAAGATAGACCGGAAATAAAAACTGGATCTGACCGTTGTAGCACTGGGGAACCACCATTTTGTAGTTGCGGCGGGCCAACTTGCGCAGAATCTTTTCGTTCCCCCTAAACTTCTGCACAGTCTCGGCCAGCTTCTCCTGATTATCGCCAATTACTTCCTTGGGCATCCGATCCGCCCGCTCTAGGAAGATGTGCTCCCACCGAAGGTTGATCTCTAAATCGGGGTTGAACACAACTTCATCCATACTGGTGAAATATACCGCTAGTTCCGGCGTACTACCGTAGTTTCGGAATCGGGCATCGCCCTCAAAAACCAGGCGAGGCTTTTCTAGAACTTGAATCTCCACATCCTCGGCGAGACGAAGGGATTTCAGGTCAGCCTCGACGCAAATATCCCGCAAAAACTGCCGTTCCAACAGCCCCAGATTGAACAAAACGGAGCTGCCCCGCTGGCTGTGGAGGATTTTCTTCTCCTCCTTGAGCCTGTAATAGGTGTGTTCTATATAGGACTTCAAAATCGGATACTCAATGGACGATGAATAGTTGTCGTACCGCCACTTCTCAGGCTGAGCCTTGTCCGCCACATCCCGCAGAAACTGGTTTCCGGCACTGACATCATCGAAGATGATGTCTCCAAAATGAAAATACAGGCAGGATAGAATCTCATCCACGAAAGCGCTGTCTCTCACGAACCGATCACAGAACCATTTCTGCACCCCATCGCGGTTGTTTTGTACAAAGCAACCCCATAGCGGTTCCCCGTCGTGGATTATACTCGTCTTGAGCCAAGCTACTGCCCCGCGTTCAGCCTCAACACCTAGATATTTAGGTTCATCGCTCTTGCTGTAGATAATGGTGTTGTTCTCCCAGCGAGCTGCAAAATCATCGGCTATNGTGCTGCAAACTTCTGTTGCCTGTCGACCTGTCATTGTGGAAACATACTCGTACCGATCCGGAAAGACAAAAGCCCATTCTTCAAATCTCATCCCGCATCTCCCATCCATAATAAACTGTGTAGACTGCTGCCTTCGTTACCGTTAACGTGTTACGCGATTCCTTAGTCTACCAACTCAAATTGGACGAATCAGGGCAAATACCTGCCCCCGAGGTCCAGGAGGGGTGGGAGAAAAGGAAACCAGATGTTCAGAGACCCCAAATAACGCTCAAGCGTATCGATCAAATGTGCGAGTCCCAATGCATCAAGGACTGACTGAACTCGTGACATGCGCTTTCAAGGTACTCTCTCCTGCGCAGCACATCAAGCCAATCTGGGGGAATTGCCTCATAGCCATATGCAAGCCCTGCCAATCCCCCTGCAATGGCAGCGACTGTGTCGGTGTCATCTCCCAGGTTCACCGCTTCCAGGACACAACCTGCATAGTCATGGGTGTTCAACAAGCACCAGATCGCGGCCTCCAGCGAAGATACTACATAGCCGCTGCTGCTGATTTCTGTTCTAGGTGTTCTCTTGAAATCCGGGCGCTTCAGTCGCGAGAAATGGACTAGTTCTTCAGCAAACTCAGGCTGGCTTTCGTAGTATCCCGCAGCCCTATGGATTCCGAGCTGTATGGCACGTCCTAAACCAGCGCCATTTAGGATCATAGCAGCAATAGAAAGGTAGATCCCACAGGCCATCTGGCTTCGCCTATGGGCATGGGTCAGAGCAGAGACATTATGAATAATGTCAAAGGCTTCGCTGTTGTCCTGGAAGTCTGCTCCATAGACAGTGCGGAGGTAGAAAACTAGGGGCAGTATTCGCATCAGGGATCCATTGCCGTTATCGCATTCACCAGATCCCCCGCACTCTAAGGCAGGGATCCCACTTTCGAACCGTTCTAATGCCGCTCTTGTGGTTATCCCAACATCAAAGGTGTCTCTATCGGCTGTGAACTCACCATGCCTGTACCATTTCAGGAAGTTACGCATGATCTCGTCGTAGTCGAGCCCCTTGGCCAGACTGCTCATCAAGCATATGGTCATGCTGGTGTCATCGGACCAGGTGCCGATCGGCTTGTTGTATGTACCGTAGGACCTCATCCCAACCACCGGGTCCCGCGCCAGGTCTTCTCTAGCCATGAACTCAACCGGCACACCCAGTGCATCTGCAACTGCTAGGCCCATGATCCCGCCTAAGACACGCTTGTCCATTGCGGCACCCTGCTCCCTTGCCTCCATACTGATGAACCCCCTTTTTCCCTATGAACGGCCGTTCTAGTATGCGCTTTTAAGATTTACAGGCGAGCGATTTCTTCGGCTATTTCACTCGCTGTCTTGCCGTTTGTGTCGATCTTTACCGTGTTCAACCAGTGATAAAGTGGAAGTCGGGCAAGACTTCTGTCTATGACATCCGGCTCTCTTTTGCCGGCGGCAATATCTTTACTAAGGCGTTCCCGTAGTTCCTTCTCATCACAGGTTAAGGAAATCGCCTTGATCTCACAGTTCGTGCTATCAAGGTTGTCCAGGATTGTGTCTATAATTGACTGTTCGTGCATTACCCAGCAGAAGATGATGTTATCGTAGGCGGAGCAATGGATGAACTGGTTCAGCAGAAAGCAGACATTTTCCATCACCATTTGTTTGGTTTCTTCAGTTACCTGAAATGGGTGCGCGTCCCAACACCAGTCACCGTCAAGGAAGACACTACTATCGAGTTTGAGTTTGAGCTCTTGACACACCGCAGTCTTTCCGACACCCATTGGGCCGCCAATAAGATACACTCTTTTCATTTCTCAACACCCGCAGATAAATGGCTTGTCTTTCAACTTCAACACAAAGAAACCCCACCTTCGGGGGCCCCGCCGCTTCTCCACAGAGCTACAGCCGCGCCAATGAACTCCTCGAGCCCGGTACTGGAAATGTCAATGGACTTCCGGATCCGGATGCATCCCTTCCCCGTGTTGAACGGTTTCAGCAATGCGCTGGCGTTCGGGATTTTGCTGATATTACCCACATACAGACTGACGTACCCCTTTTGAGCGTTAAGGGCGAAGACATCTCCTTGTTCCGTGCCGTAACTCAACATTTTGTACTTGATACTCTCCTCCAACTCTGGGCCGTGCTGCATGATCAGCCGGCGCACTTCCAGGAGCTTGTCCTTCCGCCAGTCATTTTCCAACGTCTCTAGATACTCTTCAGGACTCTTTACGTCGTACTGCATCGTCCTCGTCCTCTCAGCGTTTAAAACTGGGTTCGCTCCTTGCCTGTCAACTCCTCTCTGTGCAGACACTGTTCAGCACCAAAGAAGCCCGTTCCCGCGGCGTAGCAAGGGAAGCTTTGCTCCAGCAACGCTTTGGCTTCNTCTTTCTTGTCCTCCCGGACCCGTTCCATGATGAAGTCGTAGAACACTTTCTGTCCCTGATTCATACCTCTGCATCCTTTCCGAGTTAGGATCTATAGGGCATACAACGCAGGACGCCAAAAACTAAGCAGTCTATAGAGGCGTAATCCGTCTATTTTGGGGAGAACAGTAATCAGTATACCGCCGATGCCGCCACTCCCCCAAACACAAAAAAGACCGCAACCATCGTTGCAGTCCTGATTTCAAAATGGCGCGCCCGGCAGGATTCGAACCTACGACCTTCTGATTCGTAGTCC